>ERZ1066134.209-NODE-209-length-47040-cov-19.488049_pt1 | contig 47040 bp, 51 predicted proteins | sample MGYA00382781_ERZ1066134 | MGnify/ENA primary metagenome ERZ1066134 (study PRJEB33369, sample SAMEA5778364) | biofilm metagenome | biome: Industrial cooling water; feature: Water cooling tower basin; material: Biofilm | place: United Arab Emirates | collected... | reverse complement strand
TGTCTCGTTTGATGAGCCTAGCAAATGAGCCATTTGAGCTGCGACTTCATTTATGCTTGTACTCACATCTTAACTTGATAAAAAGACAGTTTTCTGATGAAATAGAAAGATATTCTGCCATTACCGCAAGTGTAATCACCTCACTATCAGTCATTTGTGGCTTATTAGGGTAGTGATATACATTACCGTCTTTCCGCAAATGTTTCTTAAGAACAAGTTTGCATACTGGTTTTATTTTGTCGAAATTGGTCTTGAGATTGTGCATGTGGTAGATTGTGATTAGATACCTTAATCTACTGATTATCAAATACATGCGCAATCTTTTTTTATTATATTTTCAACCGAACAACGGGTTATTTACAACCTTTGTAAAAAAAATAGAAATATGCTAACAGCTATCATTCCAAAACTACCAATGCGTGACAGGACTTTGACCTACAATTATTACGTAGAAAAATTGAGTTTCAAATACATTGGCAGTGACGATTTTGAACAATATTTAATTGTCGAAAAGGACGACTTACAAATTCACTTTTTTGAGTTTAAAACACTCGACCCAAAAGAAAATTACGGACAGATATATATCCGAACAAACAACGTTGACAAACTCTATCAAGACTTTCTTGAAAACAATGTGGAAATTCATCCCAACGGACATTTAGAAAACAAGCCTTGGCAACAAAGAGAGTTTTCTTTACTTGACCCAGACAACAATTTGCTAACTTTTGGACAGGATAAGAGCTAACAGACAGAAACGGCTACAGCTAACAAGGGGTTTGCGATAGCGGGGGTTCCGTGCTTCTCAGACACATTTGTGCAAGGTGGAAGTTCAGTTCTCCGAATGAAGTTTAGTGCTAAAACACCCCGCCTTCGCAAAGCCCTGAAACGTTACCAATCGAAAAAATCGTAAATCGTAAATCTAAAATCCCTCCCCGCCTTTTCGGCCTGTCGCTCCGCGACCTTTGGCATTTGGGGTCTTTTTCACTAAGCCCGTAGACCTCATCATACCAAATCAGGAAATCACTACTTTCGCCCATGGCTCAGCGCTATTTTTCACTCACCAACGAACCCTCCGGCGAATACAAGGAAAAGGGGAGCAAGTTCCTCGCGTTTGCCTATCCGGTGCGCACGGAACAAGACGTGAAGGAAAAGTTGGAGGCACTGCGCAAGCGGTATTATGATGCTCGCCACCATTGCTACGCTTATGTAATCGGGCTGGACAAGCAGCAGCACCGCGCCAATGACGATGGTGAACCCAACCACTCTGCGGGTGATCCTATTTTGGGACAAATCCGCTCGCATGAACTTACCAACTGCCTCGTGGTGGTCGTTCGCTATTTTGGCGGGACGAAACTGGGCGTGCCCGGACTGGTACATGCCTACAAGACAGCAGCCGCCTATGCGCTGGAAAAAGCCACTCGCATCGAATTGATCAAAACCGTGCCCGTACACTTCACTTTTGGCTATGACCAGTTGGGCACAGTGGAGCGGTGGATAGAAGAATGGAACCTCGTGGTGCATACCCGCAATTTCACCGACACCTGCACCCTCACGGCCGATGCGCCCGAGGAATGCGTGAGCGAAATTCAAGCTCGTCTCATCGAATTTCCGCTGATTGGTTTTTCTAGTGTAAATTCATAACATGTTCCGCCTAACTAGTGTCTTGCTCCTTCTACTCTGTCTCAGTTGTGACCGCACCGTGCGCCCCGCCCCTGACATTGTGCCAGCCCCGCAAGCACTCACCGTGCAGTCGGGCATTTTCCGGTTTCTTTCTGCCACCACCATTTTTGTGGAAAATGACGTGATCAGCGCCGAAAATTTGCAAGCAACCATTCAAAAAATGCATGGTTTCCGAGTACCCATTTCCAAAAAAACACAAGCGATACAAATACGAATAGCAGTGGACACCACCCTCGCCCAACCGACTGATTATTACCAATTGGTAGTGGAAAAGGATTTAATCCAAATCACGGGAAAATCTGCCGCAGGGGCATTCTATGGTACCCAAACGTTGCTACAATCCATCCGCAAAGAGCAGGATTATTTTATGGTACCGCGCATGGTGGTGGAAGATTATCCACGCTTTCCGCATCGGGGATTGTTGCTCGATTGCAGCCGCCACTTCTTCTCGGTGGATGTGGTGAAAAAATACATCGATGTGCTGGCCTTCTACAAAATGAACGTGCTGCATTGGCACCTTACCGATGACCAAGGCTGGCGCATCCAAATGGATCGATACCCAAAACTCACCGAGATAGGCGCATGGCGCACTGAACCCGATGGCAGTCGATACGGCGGCTTTTATACCAAAGATGAAATCCGCGAGGTGGTGGCCTATGCTGCCGCCCGACACATCACCGTGATACCCGAAATAGAAATGCCCGGCCACACACAAGCGGCACTGGCAGCCTACCCTGAATTCTCATGCATCGGACATGGCGTGGAGGTGAGCAACGACTGGGGCGTGTTCAAGGAAATATACTGTGCCGGAAACGAAGAGACGTTCACGTTTTTGGAAAATGTGCTCACCGAAGTGACAGAGCTATTCCCTTCCAAATACATCCATATCGGAGGTGACGAAGCACCAAAATTCAGATGGGAACAATGCCCCAAATGCCAAGCGCGCATCAAAACGGAAGGATTGGCTGATGCGCACGAATTGCAGAGTTATTTCATTCGAAGAATTGAAAAAATACTTCAAGCCAAAGGCCGTCAGTTGATCGGGTGGGATGAAATAATGGAGGGCGGCCTCTCGCCTACTGCCACGGTGCAGGCTTGGAGAGGCATTGATCAGGGCATCAAAGCGGCTTCAGCCGGCAATCCGGTCGTCTTGTCCCCAACCAGTCACTCGTACATCGATTATGATTTGAAATCCATTGATTTGGCCAAAGTGTATAGTCTTGAATTGTTGCCGAAAGAATTGTCACCTGAAATAGTCGCCAACATTCGCGGAGCAGAGGTAAACATGTGGACAGAGCATGTGCCCGATGAAGCCACACTTGATCAAAAGGTATTTCCGCGGTTGCTGGCATTAGCCGAAGTGGCCTGGCGCTATGACACAGCCCGACAGTTTGATGAATTTGCCAAGCGAGTAATGACGCAATATGCCTTTTTGAAAAAATGGAAGGTGGACTATGGTGCGGAAAGTGATCCACTCCGATTGGTAGCAGGAACCGACGAAACAATTACACTTATTCCTGGCTCTAACGATTTATCGTTAAAATACCTGATCAGCTCAGGCAATTGGGTGGATTATACCGAACCGATCAAAATCAATTTCTCGGGTACGCTCACGGCACAAGCTTTTCGAAACCAAGTACCCTACGGCGCACCCTTTGTGCAGCAAGTGGCCAATCACGCCGCATTGGGTTTGCCGGTGCAGTTGGCTACTGACTATAACAAAAGCTATACCGGGGGTGGCCCAAATGCCTTCACCGATGGTCTACTCGGTACTCTTGACTTCCGAGATGGGCGATGGCAGGGGTATTATGGCGCGCATGTGGATGCGACGTTGGATTTGGGTAAATCCACGCCCGTGCAATCGGTACGCATAAATGCCTATCAGTACAACAACGCGTGGATATTCTTGCCTAAGAAAGTGACCGTGGAAACCTCAGCAGACGGAAAAAAATGGGAGACCATGGGCACTGCTTATCCACAAGCCAAGCCCGAGCAGCGCGGACAGTTCATCGAAGCATTTCATGTGAATTCGGCACAACCGATCAGCGCGCGGTATATTCGCCTGCGGGCGGAAAACCTCCTCACCGTCCCCGATTGGCACGAAGCAGCAGGCTCTGATGCGTGGCTATTTATGGATGAAATCATTCTCAGATAATGCAACTGGAACTTGTGGCAGAATCCTTCCCAGAAGCTGAAATGGCGGCCAAATACGCCTTTCATCGGGTGGAACTGTGCAGCGCGCTGGCCGTGGGCGGACTCACACCGAGTGCAGGCATGATCAAGCAATGCGCCAAATATGCCCAAGTGGAAGTGCACGTGCTCATACGGCCAAGACCGGGACATTTTGTTTACACAGAAGCGGAAGTGGCCGTGATGCTACGTGACATCCGCGAGGCAGCCAAGTTGGGTGCTCGAGGTGTGGTGATCGGGGCACTCACTGCTGACGGCATCATAGACAGAGAAGCCTGCGAGCGGATGCACCAGCAGGCCACAAACTTGGGTTTGGAAACGACTTTTCACCGCGCATTTGACTTTGTAAATGAGGCCGAGTCATCACTGGAGCAACTCATCACCATGGGTTTTCACCGATTGCTTACTTCCGGGCTGAAACCTACTGCCATTGAAGGACTGGATATCATCAAGCAGTTAGTGAGCCAAGCCGCCGGACGAATACAGATCATGGCAGGAAGTGGCGTAAACGAGCATAACTGCAAAGAATTGAGTCAAAGCGGCGTGAGCGCCCTTCATTTTTCAGCAAGAAAACGCGGAGCAGTATCGGCACTGAATATGGGCGAAGTATTTGTGCCGGATGAAGAAAAAATTGAGCGGATATTAACGAATATTAAAAAATGAAAAACCTCCTCTGGATTGTCTTTACACTCCTCCTCTTCAGTTGCCAAAAACCCACCATGAACTCCAGCACAGTCTTTGAATCTGATTGGTCATTTCGCAAGCAAACCGATACAGCTTGGATGCCCATCAAAATACCGGGTGCCGTACATACGCATTTGGTAGAGCATCAATCATTTAGCCACCCGTATCAAAACAACAATGAGTTGGATCAAGAATGGGTGGAGCGCGAAAATTGGGAATATCAAACGACCTGGACAGTCACGGAAGAATTGTTGGAAAATGACCACATCGAGTTGGAATTTGAGGGATTGGATACCTATGCTGACTTGTATGTGAACGACACCCTTCGACTATCAACCGACAACATGTTCCGCACATGGCGACTGGATGTAAAACCCTATTTAAAGCTAGGTGAAAACACCCTGAAAGTCATTTTTATTTCGCCAGTGAATCGAAACACGCCCATCCTTCAAAACTACAAATACAAACTGCCGTCTGGCAATGAAACGGTGAACATCAAAGTGGGCTCCTTCACGCGCAAAGCCGCCTATCATTTTGGTTGGGATTGGGGTCCACGCTTTGTCACAGCCGGTTTTTGGCGTCCGGTGAATCTAAACACATGGAACCATGCCCGCCTGACCGATGTGAATATTCAAACCAGCAAATTGACCGACGGCCAAGCCGAAATGCGCGTAGATGTGGAACTGGAAGTGGACACTCCGGATGCCTACACACTCTTGCTCGACGGACGTGCATATGAAGAAGAATTGGATTCGGGCATCAATGTGCGGTCGTACAAATTCGTAGTGGAAAACCCACAACTGTGGTGGCCAAATGGGCAAGGAGAGCAACCACTTTACCAACTCAGCGTAGCACTCAAAAAGGCTCGATCGGTCATTGATCAAACTACAAAAAAATACGGCATACGCACTATCGAACTCATCAACGAGCCGGACAGTATCGGTACATCCTATTATTTCAAAGTAAATGGCCGTCCAATTTTCGCCAAGGGCGCCAATTATATTCCACAAGACATGTTTCTGCCCACCGTAGATTCGACCAGATACACCCGCATTCTTTCCCTCGCCAAAGACGCCAATATGAACATGTTGCGCGTGTGGGGTGGCGGCATTTACGAAAACGACCTCTTCTACGACCTATGCGACCAATACGGTCTCATGGTGTGGCAAGACTTCATGTTTGCCGGCAGCATGTATCCGGCCGATGCGTCGTTTCATGCCTCGGTGGTGGACGAAGCGCGAGACAACATCCGACGGATTCGTTCGCACCCGAGCTTAGCGCTGTGGTGTGGCAACAACGAAATGGAAGTGGCTTGGAACAATTGGGGTTGGCAAAAAGGCTTCCGCTGGTCAAAAGAAGACTCTACGGAAATATGGGAAAATTACCTGCACATTTTTGAAAAGCTACTGCCTGCACAAGTAGCCGCATTGAATCCGGAAATACCGTATGTGCCCACTTCACCATTATCCAATTGGGGTAAAAAAGAAAACTTCAACCATGGCAGCATGCACTATTGGGGCGTGTGGCACGGTAGGGAGCCATTCGAGAAGTTTAAGGAAAATGTACCGCGCTTCATGGTCGAGTACGGTTTTCAGTCGTTCCCCTCCTACGCGTCCATGGCCGCTGTAATTGATTCATCAGAAATGCATTTGGCCTCTGCTACCATGACTAACCGACAGAAGAGCTACATTGGCAATGGCATGATCACCCACTATGCCGAGAAGTATTTTGGCAAAACGAACGACTTCAAAACGTACATTGACAACAGTCAAAAAACACAGGCCATTGCGTATCGAATGGCTATTCAAGCGCACCGATTAGGCACGCCTCACTGCATGGGCACGCTCTTTTGGCAACTCAACGACTGCTGGCAAGGGCCGTCGTGGAGTGTGCTGGAATATGACGGCACACCTAAAGTAGCCTATGCCGAAGTGAAGAAATGGTACAGTCCGGTGATAGCCGTGGGTGAATTCAAGAAAGATAATTTGCACCTTACGCTCCTCTCCGATCTGCCTGAAAAAACAACACTTGATGTGGAACTCACGGTGAATAACTTGACACATAGACGGACTATCACGCTAGAAGGTGGTCAAACTTTGATATTCCCGGCTAAAAACGCATCCAGATATGTGGTGAAACTAATTCAAAATGACACCCTACTCTTTGAGGATCAAACAGAATAGCCACGGTGGAAACAATCATCTGATGTCTAATCCCTGACTAACCGAATGCTGTGGCCCTCATCTCGAGCGCTTATAATCATGGTTTCCATCGTTTTATCACTCACGCGTAGTTGAAAGGTGTGACCGGGCATAAAAGACGGTGCACCGGCATCCACCCACCACGACACCACCTTTCCTGATTCGATGAATTGTCCTTCATTTTGTCGATAACCAATCATAGCCGTGGAGCCCAAAAATTCCTTTCCGGCAGCCGTTAGTTCACCGTTAGCAAAGCAAGCAGCAACTAAGGCTTCACTTTCTTCGGGCGTAGGAATTCGCCAGCCGGCAGGCGCTAACTTACGTCCATCACTAAAAACAAATCCGGTGTAAAGCGTATAGCCCAAGCCGTCAGGCCCCTTGACCTTGCATGCCATGGGCGCTTCCCCGGCATTGTCCCAATCAGCATCCGCCTGCTTGATATCCACGGTACTTCCATTCATATACTTTGTTGTTCGCAAGTTTTCTACCATCCATTCTTTGCCCCCAATACGCATCGTTTTGTACGTATTGCCGGAGGCGTCTTTTAATTAAGCGAATGCAACTTGAATGAGTAAAACAGAACTAATGAAAAGGAATTGACGCAGATGATTCATAGCTTTTTATTCAAAAGTATGGCGCGAAGCATCTTCAGCTAATACCGCGTATGCGGTATTTTGATGGTTGAAAGGGAATCAACTGTTCATTCGCAGGATGCGCTTGAACTCATCATCGAGCATCCAGATGAAGTGAGGGGCTACCTCCACCACCATGCCGGCGAGAACTGATCGAACGAAAAAGGTAGAATGATTGGCGTGTGCTTCTTCCCATAAATATTCATTCACGGCATTGCCTTGAATGATGCTGATCTCGGGCACTTGGCCGAATAACTGCACGCCTAAAAACTCGGAGATCTCGGTGGTGGCCAGTGCCGCTATCATGTTCTCGATCTCCGCAATGAAACCAAATTTAATCTGTCGAGATTCGGAGTTGGTCGGCGCACTCACCTCTTTTGGCAGGCATACCCGATTGATGGTGTCCAACTCGTGGCTATTGACAATAAAATAAAAGGCGCCCCCGATCGGACCTTTTAGAGCTACCTTCATGACATGCACCCGAAATTGACCCAAGTCATCAAACTCTTGAATACGATCAATCTCGCCCTCACCAAAACCGAGGAGATCCGCTTTGATGCGAATGCGCAGCATTTGCCCCATGGAAGATGCCGCCTGATCGAGTGTCTGCACCAAAAATTCACGCATGATGCCTAGCTGATCTTCTGTCAGTTTGGGTATCTCTGCCGAACGACTTTTTAGTGGCTGGTTCATGAGCATGCTCCGATGGATAACTATCCTTACGCCAAAGTACCATTGAATGGTTCCTTAGACGGCTGAATGATTTATAAATTCTCGGTGATAAAGGTAGTCATCATGGTGTACAGATGCACGGTGGAGCCGGGACCTCTGAGTCCGTGCGCCAGGTCAGGATAGTAAAATGACCGAAACTGCTTGCCTGCCCGAATCAATTGATTCTGCAAGGCCACCGCATTCTGAAAATGCACATTGTCGTCTCCTGTGCCATGCACCAGCAGGAAGTTGCCTTTCAATTGGTGCGCATACGTCACCGGTGAGTTGCCGTCATAGCCATCACCATTGTCTTGGGGCAGTCCCATGTAGCGCTCCGTGTAGATGGTGTCATAATAGCGCCAGTTAGTGACAGGTGCCACGGCAATGGCCGCTTTGAAGACGCTACTGCCTTGGAACAAAGCAAGTGACGACATGTAACCGCCGTAGCTCCATCCCCATACACCCAGTCGGTTTGCATCTACAAAAGGCATCTTGGCCAGTTGTTTGCCTGTTTCGATCAAGTCTTCCGTTTCGTATTTACCCAATTGGCCGTACGTCTGTTTTTTGAATTGCACACCTTTGGCGCCTGTTCCGCGCGTATCCACCACCACCACAATGTATCCTTTCTGAACCAACAATTGATGCCAGTAAAAATGACTACCGCCCCACATATTGCGTACATCTTGTGACCCGGGCCCGCTGTACTGATAGACCAAGACGGGGTATTTTTTGCTTGCATCAAAAGTGGCCGGTTTGATCATGAAAGCATCCAAGTCTGTGCCGTCAGCTGCCTTAAACTTCATGAATTCCTTCGGCCGAACACCGAAGCGAGCAGTAGCCTTGATGAGTTCATCATTCGTTACCAATTTCTTTACTTCCAGATTTTTAGCCGTTTCAATGAGCGTGACCTGACGAGGCGTAGTGGCACTTGAATAGTTGCGGATATAATACTTGGTATCTGGCGACATGTTGGCGGAATAGGTGCCTGCAGCCGTGGTAAGTTTTCGCTTATTTTTTCCATCCAATCCTACGACGTACAGGTGTCTTTCCAAAGGAGAATCCTCTGTAGAAATGTAGTACAACAGTCCCTTCTTTTGATCGAGACCGGCCACAGACACGGCTTCAAAATTTCCTTGCGTAATCTTATTGACCAATGTGCCATCGAGCGTGTAGCGATAAAAATGCTTGTAACCGTCCATCTCGCTTGAGAGAATGAAGTGTTTGCCATCGGCTAGATAAGTCAGGTCATCACAGAAATCAATATCCACATACGTTTGTGAGGTTTCGGAATAAACTACCTGCGTGCCTCCGGTGCTTGGGTCGGCATGGAGAATGTCCAGCTTATTCTGCAGTCTATTCAGCCGAATAATCGAAAGGGTGCTCGGGTAGGTCGTCCATTGGAAGCGGGGCAGGTACATGTTTGTTTCGGCACCTGTATCCATTTTTCTTTTTTTACCATTTTCCAAGTTGTGAACCCACACTTCGACTACAGCATTGGCCTCACCCGCTTTTGGATATTTGTAGCGGTAGTCATCCGGATATAGTTGACCGTTTTTCCAAACCTGCATGTTGTATTCGCGCACCCCTGACTCATCGGTGCGTAGATAGGCCAACTGCTTGCCATCCGGTGACCAGTCGAACATTTTCGTTACACTGAATTCTTCCTCATATACCCAATCGGTAGAGCCGTTGATAATTTTGTTGAATACGCCATCGGTGGTCACAGCCACCTCATTTTCGGAGGCCAATTCTTTGTAAAAGAGATTGTTGTCGCGGGTGAATGCCACACGCGAATTGTCCGGTGAAAATGTGGCATATGCTTGTCTGCCCGAAGAAAGCGGTGTTGCCTGCTTGGTGGCAGGATTGTACACATAATACACGGCTGTAAAGGATCGTCGATAGATGCTTTGCTGATCGGTCATGAGTAAGATCATTTTTTCATCTTCCGAAAAGGCATAGTCGTCGATCTTCAAGCCTAAGGCTTCACCATCTACCAACGTGCTCTCAGACGTACCTGATGTGATGTCATACTTCAAGACTTTGTTGCCTTCCAATGTGCTGTAATAGCGGCCATCGTTCATCCAGTTGATACCAAAAACCCCGGCTTCAACAAACGTGCGACTCGCGTAAATAGTCTCTATGGTAAGAGGCTCCTGCGCAGAGGAAAATAAGGCGACAAAGGCCAGTATGAGCGGAAGAAAAAATCGCTTGGTCATGCGTATAGTTGGTTAGTGAAAAAGTGGGCTAAAGGTAGGTGTTTTCGGAGGTTCTTAGGAACTAGCTGCAAGCAAATCGCACATATTTTGCGCGTGCAAAACCTGATAAAGTGTTAGATTGGTCTACAAATCAGTAAAAATGAGAACAATGGAGCTTAAGAGTCATATTCGCAAAATCGTGGATGACCTGGAAAATGAAGACCTGTTACAAACCATTTATTTGTTGCTGCAAAGTCGATCATCAGAAGCACCAGGAGGGATGTGGGATTCGTTGAGTGTGAGTCAACGTGAAGAAATCATGCAGGCGTATGAGGAGTCGTTTGATGAAAAAAATCCTTTGGATGCCGAAAGCTTATTTAGTGAACGGCTTTGAAATCAGCTTTCAGTTCGGGAGAAACACAAGATAATGGTGAAACTGCACCAAATTCAAACCGCCCGCCTCACCCTCCGAGATTTTACCCTCTCTGATGCTCCCTTTATTTTGAAACTGGTGAATACACCTGAATGGTTAGCATTCATTGGCGACAAACATGTGCACAATGTTCAAGATGCCGAAATCTACTTAACAAACGGACCGATCAAAAGCTACACACAACACGGCTATGGACTGTGGGCGGTTGAATTGTCGGACACCAAAGAACTCATCGGCATGTGTGGGTTTGTGAAGCGAGACAAATTCGATCATCCGGATATTGGTTTTGCCCTCATGCCCGACCAAGCCGGCAAAGGATACGGATATGAAATGGCGGCTGCTACATTGGCCTATGGTCGGGACAAGTTGAAATTCCCAGCAATTTTAGGCATCACTTCACCGCAAAACGTGCGTTCCATCGCAGTACTCACGAAAATTGGCCTGTTACCCCAAGGAGCCATTCCATCCGATCATCCAGACGGCACGTTGTTGTTTCAGCTGGATTTTGCTTGAAAAATTACGTTTATTTCCAATCCGCTCGATTCATAATAAAACTACTCTCTTGCTTTACAAACCCGACTTTGGGATAATACTCCAAAGCCGATGGAACGGATAGTAGCAAAACCATCGACTGGTCGCCGAGCTTTTCCTTGGTGAGTTCAATAAGTCTCCGACCAATTCCTTCCTTCTTGTACGCGTGGCGCACCGCCTAATCAGACAAGTAGCACGCCCACACCCAATCTGTAATAGAACGAGCTACACCCACTAGCAAATCCTTATGCCAAGCAGTGACAATCAAATTTGAATTATCAAACATTTTCTGAATTCGATCTCTGTCTGATGTCGGGCGTGGCAATCCTGCATTGTCATACAGTTCAATTATTTCATTTGTCGAAGGTCGTTTGTCGAACGTGTAGGTAATATTCATTTAGCTAGTACGTTTCCCACCCAAACGTACTATCTCTTGATGAGATTTTCTTTCTCTAAATTTTGCTTGATCACGCCTCCCCTGTTTCGGCAAACCGACGGATCAATTCCAGTTTCATCCGATCATTCAACCCTCGGGCATAATGCACCTTCTTCACCATTCCCTTTTCATCAATCAGAAACTCAGCTGGTATCGTATTGATGGATTCTTTACCTTCCATTGTATGCACGGGCAAACCCTTCAATTTGGCCCGAATGGCCGTTTGAAAAATGGACGTCACATGGCTCACAGCCGACTTCAAAGCTGAATGCTCCACACCGTAGATATTGTACCAAACTTTCTCCGGATCGGCGATCAAAGGAATGGGATTGACCTCCATGTGAAATTTGTGATTGCGTAGTACTTTTTGTTCTGACTCAAAAAAGAAAATCATCTCCAAATTTTTCGCTCGAAACTCATCCACCCGTTTCTGCAAGTTATACACACGCACATTGCAAAACGGACATCCGGCATGTCGAAAAAAGGCCACTAGTACTTTCTTGCCTCGGTAGTCACGCAAGTTGATTTTCCGGTCAAAAATATCCGTCAGTTCAAAAACGGGTGCCGGTGCATTTACGGTGATATTGATGCTTGCTGTCATAGCGAGGGATGGTTAATTTAGGAGCGTTTAAAATATGCGCAGGTGCTTCGGCAGAAGGTTGTTGATGCGGCCGCCATTGGATTTTCCAAAGCCCAAACCAAGACCATTACTCGTCAGCAACACAGAACCTTGGGAACTGGTTCGCATCAGGGCATTTCCACGCAAATAATCTAATGTCTCGGCTTCAGTAAGTGCTAGTTGATTGGGAAAATGAAGCGCTAGCACATTGGTGCTTAGTTCATGTGCGGGTAGGAAATCCTTCCCCTTGAACTCACCAAGCGGCAATCCTTTTTTGATGATGTTGCCACAGCCGGAAAGCGCTTTTATCACACCCATTTCTTGTTTGGAAAAGGCCACAAAATACTGCTCCCATTTTTGAATGATTTGATCGGACAAGTCGAAAAACGGCAAATGCGGAAACAGTTCGTTCTTTACCTTCCCAATTGGCAATTCTTCTTGCTCTGATTCACCTGATTTGCGCAACAAGGAAATGAAAAACCCCTCTCCTGCTACCCTGTGCGGCCAAAATTGGTATCCTCGTCCATTTTCCAACGTTTCGATTCCCCAAGTTGGATCGATCACAATAGGTACAGATTCCAGTTCAAATTCCTCGATCAAACGATTCACTTGTTGCACATTTTCGTCAGGGTTGAAGGTGCAAGTGGAATAAATCAGCCACCCACCTTCTGCCAGCAGCGGCAGCACATCATTCAGTATATCCGCTTGCCGAATCGCACAGCCTGCTGCCTTTTCGGCCGTCCACTCTGTCCTACTCTTTTGGTCCTTGCGGAACAGCCCTTCACCGGAGCACGGCGCATCCACCAATATCAGGTCAAAAGCCAGGTCAGCCTTTTGCAAACGCGCCGCATCCGACTGAATGATCACGTGGTTTTCAGTGCCCCACCTGATGGCATTTTCCTTGAGCACATGCACCCGCTTGGCGTCTATTTCATTGCTCACCAGTAAATGATCCGGATAAGCATCTTTCAATATGAGCGACTTGCCACCTGGAGCCGCACAGAGATCGAGCAGCAGAGCGTCTTCTACCAACTCGATTTGCGCCAGGACGTGAGCTAAAAACATCGAACTGGCTTCCATCGGGTAGTACAATCCGGCGTGGTAGCTGGGGTCAAGCGAAAATTTTGGCCGTTCGCTCAAATAGCGACCAAGCGCATTCCATGGCACCTTATCGCCAGTTGGCAGCACCTGTGCCCGTGATTGTTTGACAGGATGCAATCGAATGGACGTACCGGCTTCCTCATCTAGCGCATGCAGCAGTTCTTCCGGGTGCGTCAGTTGCGACTGCAAGCGAGCGGTAAATGCTTCGGGTAGCGGAAAGTCGTTCATGTATTTTTGCGATCAAATGGCACAAATCATCGGCATTGGAGGCGTGAGCCGTTCGGGCAAATCTACATTGGCGAGGAAGTTATCTGCACATTTCTCGGACAAACGTGTGTGCATTTTCGATCAGGACGATTTTGTGAAACCCGAGGCGGAAATTCCCAAGGTACAAGACCGAACCGATTGGGAACATCCTGCCTCGATTGATGTGGATGCGCTTGTTTCAGAGATCTATGCTGCTCAAGCACATCACGATCTCATCATTGTAGAAGGATTATTGGCTTTTCATTTTGATGAATTGACCCGATTGTATGACCTGACCATTTTCATGCAAATCGATTTTGAGATGTTTCTATTTCGTCGACAAAAAGAAACACGCTGGGGTGCAGAACCCGATTGGTACATCCGGCATGTGTGGGAGGCGCATCTGCCATACGGTCAGTTTCCGGCAGCCGATTTTGTTTTGACGGGTGAAAATGAAATCTCTCCCAAAACGTTCACTGAATTGATCAAAGCCATATCTATTTGAAGTATATCTTTATGCCATGAAGTCATACTCCTTTTTCCTTCTTCTCATCTGCTGCATAACGAACGGGTTTGCCCAAAACGATAAGCCCAAACAGGCGCAATCAAAAACAAAAGATCCACAGCCTGTACAAGTACCTGTCAAGCAGAAAAAGGTGCCAAAGGACACGCTTGATGTATTATTTATCGGCAACAGCTACACCTACTACAACAATCTGCCGCATATCGTATCAATTATGTCTGACAGTACGGACATCAAACTAATCACAAAAAAATCGACGCTGGGCGGCTCGTGGCTGCATGAACACTGGAACAGCAAACGCAACCTGAAGACGCGTGAGATTTTGGCGAAAGAAAAGTTTGATATCGTGGTGCTGCAGGAATACAGCATGGGCTCCATCCAGCAGCCAGACAGTTTACGAAAATATGTAGGCCAGTTTGCCCGATTGGTGCGTCAGACAGGAGCCGAACCTATGCTCTTTCTGGTGTGGGCACGCGAAAAAGTACCGCAATACCAAACCGAACTGGACGATCCGCATCAGTTTGTGGCTAAAGAAAACAACCTGAAGTTGATCCCCGTGGGAAAAGCATGGGAAATGGCGCGAGCCTACCGGCCATCAGCTCCGCTTTTTGATTTGGATGGCACTCATCCGGCTGATTTGGGGACGTTTCTTTCAGCGGCCGTTATCGTGGGTGCCATCACCGGACAAGTACCAAAAACCGTGACCACCACTCCTACCATCCAAGACGGACGTGGCGAGTCCATCGAACTCATGCGGCTCGACTGGCTGGATATGATCTTTGCGCTGAAAGTGGCCAATGAAGCCGTGGAGAAGTATTGTGGTGAAGAGTGATTAATGAAACCGAAACGTATAAAACAAATACACCATGCACTACCTCCTCACATACGAAGCTGAACCCAACTATGCAGAAAGACGAACGCCCTTTCGTGAGGCACACTTGGCATTGGTGAAAGCTGCACATGCCCGTGGGGAAATCCTGATGGCAGGCGCTCTCGCCGATCCGGTAGACGGTTCGGTTTTTTTATTTCAATGTGAAAGTCAAACCATACCTGAGGATTTTGCCAAAAACGATCCCTACGTGCTAGGGGGCATCATCAAAAAATGGTATGTGCGCCCTTGGACAGTGGTGATTGGGGGGTAAGACTAGTTAGTCTTTACTGCATCGTGGTGCAGGAGCAATAAATCATCTGCTCCAAGCGCAAACTCACTTATCGTCTGACCTCTTTTATCTGAAAATTCTACTTCAAATACATCTCCACCCAAGACCTCAACAATGGTTCCGACTTGACCATACACCACCCCCTGAGCAGGCACATCCTTCAATATGGCAACTGAATCGAGTAGTTTGAATGATGATTTCATTTCAGTTTCAGTTTTTAACATAACAGCTTGTTAGCCTTGGAAAACCCTCCTCAAAACGAATAATCCAAGCCGTAACAATCTCTGCTTCTCTGTCGAAGATACGAACTTTCATTCGAACAGAGAACCGCGCCCCAAATTCATCTACCGTACTTGGTTTACATTCATTTGAGCTCAACCCCGATAAAATCGCGTCCCTAAGTAAATGAGCGTCCTCTTTTCCAATTCCAAGAGCAGATTTGAAAACTACCGCCTTATCCTTCCCACTTGGATGCAACTCATTCATACAATAATCAGTCAGTTTTTCAATAGTCACAACCGCATTCGTATGATTTGGCAATGGAATCATAAAACGAATGTACTTGAAGAGATGCAAATCCATTTTCCCTCCCATCATTATATTGCCGCCGTAATCATCACCCGACCTCATGCAAAAAGCCATCGTCATCGGTGCGACCACCGGTATAGGACGCGAACTCGCTCTGCTGCTGATCCAACACAACTACCGAGTGGGCATCACCGGTCTTGAAGCCGACCTGCTGGAAGAACTCTACCAAGCCCATCCAGAGGCACTCGTGCCCGTGCACTACAACTGCACGCAGGAAAGCAATGCTGCGAAAATCCAAGAACTCATCGACCAACTCGGTGGACTTGACTTGATGGTGCTGAGTGCGGGCATTGGTGGGCTGAACAAAGACCTTGGCTATGAAGTAGAAAACCGCGCCAACAAAATGAATGTGATCGCCTTCACCGAAATAGCGGACTGGACGTATCGGTTTTTTGCCAAACAAGGGCACGGGCATTTCGTGGCGGTCACGTCTCTTGCCGGGCTGTTTGGTTACCACATGGCACCCGCCTATCATGCCGCCAAATCGTATCAGATCAACTACCTCGAAGCGCTCCGACAAAAGGCAAATAAAGCCAAACTCCCGATCACCATCACCGAAATTCGTCCGGGTTTTGTGGAGACAGCCATGACCGCCGACAAGAAAGGATTTTGGAAATGCTCGGTGAATAAAGCGGCCCGCCAGATATTCCGCGACATCCGCCACAAGCGGAGCATTGGGTACATCTCCCGAAGGTGGATTTTGGCCGCCAAGGTGATTGCCATAATGCCGAGGTGGGCGAGGAATAGGTTGTAGTATACTTACCGAAAGAATTAATTTGCCAAAGAGCAACGGTGAGATAATGGACATTTCTAGAAAATTGTTTCCGGTATTTGAAATTATCCAATAATTTTTATTTATGTTTCATTGAATTTCGAACTAAACCTAACCAAAATGAAAAATTACTTCACCTTAATTTTATCATTAGCTATTTTGTTTTTCCTGAATAGTTGTCAAAAAAACGAAATACCTGAGCCTGAATCCCCGTATGAAAAGAATGAGAAACAAGATGAACTGGCGCATGCCTTTGGGAAATTACTGGCATCTTCTTTAAAGGAAAAGTCAATTCGCGACTTTGTAAAAACAGAAGCATCTGCTCAATTTGATGGTGATTATGATATTCTCTTCGCCATGTCTAGAGATAAGGAAATTAAAATGGAGAATGGAAGAGGGACTATGACCTTTGCATCGGCCATTGTCGGCGCTGAAGCCAACAAACGCACAGACATCTCTGAATATGATCTGTTACTTGCAGAACTAGCCTTTGAGTATCCCACTATGCAAATTTCAGTACCTGAATTAGAGGATGAGTCGGCAGAAACATGGGATACAGGAAACGAAACACCTCTAGTAGCCATTTTGAATTCTGATTTTGATGAACACTCTACGCAATTTGTGACTGCTTATAATGAATTTGGAGAGACCTTTTTACTTAACGTGAATGAGGAACCCGAAAATTTGGTAATCGTAATTAGTCAAAGTGAATCTGTCCTTGCGTTCAAGAAACCCCTTGATCCATATTCAACCAATCTTAGATCGCTTTGTGAACAACCTACCTCAATATACTCAACTGACTCATTTAATTACTATTATGACGGTGATATTATGGAGTATAATTCCTGTCTATTATATGATACGGGAACCGTAGGCAGCACCACAACAACAGCCACATTCAATTGTGACCGAGACATTAAAACTGGAGAAAAACCGAAGGGATGTCCTCCTTAAAGGAACATTTACAAGTATGAGCAAACTAAGGGAAGTGGAAAGATGGATTCAAGGTAAGCCCGAAATGCATGTTTTTATTGTGTTCGCTGAAAACAATAATACTAATAGTCCTCATTTCAATTACACGAGAAAAGGACCAGATAGAAGTCAATGGACATACAAGTTGGGGTTATTTACTCATGTCACTAAGATGAATCACATGAATATTCCAATTGTAACATGGGATAAGGAGGATTACGGAAAAACTATGCGCTATTACTGGAGAGAGAAGGATAAGCCATGGCTCACATCAACTTTGTCATTTGGACTTACAACTAAATTAGAATTGTTAGATACTGAAGTAGTTGAAGTTACCGCAAGCGGAGAAGTTGTATTTTCCCTTGGTGGAAAATGGGATGAAGCTGGTGATTCATTCGTTGAGTATTGCAATAATACTGGTGGAGATGGGACAATGTATAGCACGGGGTTCATAAAATTTTGGGTAAACCAAGAGAATTCAGGCAACAGGTAAAATGAAGTATCTCTTAACGGTATTTGGTTGCTTTTGCTATTTTAGTGTGTTAAGTCAATCTCATTCAATAGGTATTGGTATTGGCACAACAGGTTATAATGATTACGTACTTGCTGTAAACGACACGGTTTTTATTGGGATCGATCCGAACGGTGACCCTGATTTATCTATTCATTACGTGTTCGAGCCAGAAATAAGAGATTTCCTTCACTTACGCTTAGGATTAGATTATTACAGAATCTACCATTCTTTTTGGGTGGCAGGAGTCCGTGAACCTTTTGGATTAATTAAAAAGGGAGCCGTTGTTGGGGCTAGTAATTTCTTTATCCCTGCACAGCTAGGCATTCATTTCGGACGAGTAAAACTATATGGAGGTGGTGGAATTAGCATTGCAATGCATTCGAAACCAATGCGTCAAAGATTTATTGACACACCTGAAGTGGAGGATATTCATTTTAAATTAGAGGGATTGGTCAAGCCAATTCAATTTCATTACATGGCCACCTTTTCGATACAAGCCTTAAAGCGGCTTGAAATCCAAGGACAATACGTAGAAGCAATGGGAAGCATTACCAAAAATCTGCGTCATGGTGGAGAGGAGTTAACCGTAAGTACCCGTTTTGCGCGGGCATCAATCGGCCTCCTTTATAAGTTTGAGCCTAAAAAAATTAAAGCTCATTTTAAAAAAAGATAACAACTTCAGCCTTTAGAAATGCCGATCCAATTAAGGGTCGGCTTTTTGATTTCCCCCACTCTAAAAGAAACACTACAATTTGATTGCCGAGGTGGGCAAGGAATAGGCTCTAACAAGTCTTCTAAGTCATTTCGAACGCAGTGAGAAATCTTACCGCTTCGATGGTTTTCTCCTCTCTTTTGAAATGACTTTCCATTCCGGCATTTTAGAGCCACTGAATCCCCTTGCAATCTGTGAGATAGCCCCTTTACGGGAACGGGACAGCCGCGGCTAAATACCCGCACAGTACCGCTCCAAACCTCCTCCCCACCCCTCCTCCGAAGAAATACTGAAATTTTGGGGTTTTGCAAAACATCTGTTGGGCAGGTTGATCATTCATGCAGAATTTTAGTAGTTTTAGGAAAAATCACCTAACCTATGAGAGCGTCAGATCTGTTTGTAAAAGCCCTTGAAAATGAGGGAGTAGAGTACATATTCGGCATACCCGGTGAAGAAAATCTGGATATGCTGGACTCGCTTAAAGATTCCAAAATTAAACTAATCCTCACCCGCCACGAACAGGGAGCAGGCTTTATGGCCGCCACCTACGGTCGCCTTACCGGCAAGCCCGGCGTGTGCATGGCCACCCTCGGACCCGGCGCAACCAACTTCGTGACGTGCGCCGCATATGCGCAATTGGGCGCCATGCCCATGATGATGATCACAGGACAGAAACCCATCAAAAAGAGCAAACAAGGTCGCTTTCAGATTGTGGATGTGGTGGACATGTTCCGTCCGCTCACCAAATTCACCAAGCAGATCGTGAGTCCTGCTAACATTCCGGCGCTTGTGCGAGAGTCGTTCCGTCAAGCCATGGAAGAACGGCCTGGAGCTGTGCATTTGGAATTGCCCGAAGACATTGCGGCTGAAGAAATACACAACGAGCCGCTTTTCACCGTGCCCGTGAACAGACGTCCGGCTCCTGACCCGAAAGCCATCAAGCAGGCTATTGAGATGATCGAAGCTTCCAAAATGCCTTTGATTTTGATTGGTGCAGGTGCAAACAGAAAGCGCACAGGCAATGCACTCTTAAAGCTGATTGAAAAGACAGGCATCTACTTTTTTGATACCCAGATGGGCAAAGGGGTGGTGGACAACCGTCACTCGCATCACTTGGGCACTGCCGCCCTCTCAGCCCACGATTACTTGCACTATGCCATCGACAAGGCGGACTTGATCATCAATGTGGGGCACGATGTGATCGAGAAGCCGCCATTCTTCATGGAGCATGGGGCGAAGAAGGTAATTCATGTGAACTTCTTCCCTGCAGAGGTAGATCAAGTGTATTTCCCTGATATGGATGTGGTAGGAGATATAGCTGCGTCCGTATGGCAAATCATGGAGGGCATCACACCGCAGAAGCATTGGGATTTCAGCTTTTTCAGCAAGGTGGACGAAAAAGTGGAGCATCACATTTCCAAATATTTTGAAGATACACGCTACCCGATGCTGCCTCAACGGGTGGTGAACGAGATACGCAAACTACTACCCGGAAATGGTATAGTGGCGCTGGACAATGGCGTGTATAAAATCTGGTTTGCCCGAAACTACAAGTGCTACGAGCCGAACACCCTCCTGCTGGACAATGCCTTGGCCACCATGGGTGCCGGTCTGCCATCTGCTATGGCGGCTGCTTTGATCCACCCTGATAGGAAAGTGGTATCTGTATGCGGTGACGGAGGTTTTATGATGAACTCTCAGGAAATGGAAACGGCCGTACGATTAGGGCTCAATCTCACAGTGATTATCCTGAACGACAGTGCCTATGGCATGATCAAATGGAAGCAAGAAGGCATGGGCTTTGACAATTTCGGGTTGGATTATAAAAACCCCGATTTTGTGAAATATGCCGAGGCGTATGGCGCCAATGGCTACCGCATCACGAGCGCCGCGCACTTCACCGAAACGTTAGATAAATGCCTGAATACCAAAGGTGTGCATCTGATCGACTGTCCGGTGGATTACTCGCTGAACCACTCCATCCTGAATGTGGGCATCAAGCAAAAGGCGAAGGAGTTGGAGTAATGGGATTGACGATTTTCTCGATTTTATATTTTTGATTTAAAATTGATACGTTGACTTAAATGTTTCATGCAAAGAATTTACCAAAGTATTGCATTTAAGCAACTTAGGTTAAATATTAAGAAAAATGAGCTATAGACTATTATTTACGTTGATTTTAAGCGGATTATTATTTTCTTGTCAAAACAATAAAAAAGAATCTCAAAAGACAGAAAATGTCAAAGTTGATGAATTCGATAATAACTTTAAAACAGAACTCATTTTCACGAAATTCAAAGCTTTACACAGTGAACTTTTGGAGTTTAAGGGTAATGAAGACTTTAAGAATCACGGATTTCAACATGGAGGACCTTATCATGAGTGGTTGAAAAAAGTAAGAGCCTTCAAAGAAAATCCTGACTCAAAGCTATTACTAAAAAAAGGCGTTCTAGTAGGTGAATTAGAACAATTAGGTCTAGCATATGCAAGTTCAAAAGGAAAAGAAACAGAGGTGACTCAAAGTTTGAATCAAATATTTTCAAATGCTATTGCTAGCAAGCCAACAGAAAAAATTGAATTTTCCTCAGGAAATATTACTTACAATAAATTAAAATCCGAATATGAATTTTTTGGAAAGTGGAGAATCACCAATTCAATCACAAAATCAAGTTATCCATACGAAATTTATAAAAAAGGAAGCGAGTACATTGGAATAATTCCACAAGACAAATTCAAAACAGAAATTCTCGAAAGGAATGGGAATAAATATTTTATTAAAGGAAATAAGTACGGAGAATACTATATAATATCCTCAGCAAAGGAACTCACTTTATTTGATAAAGATGGTGAATTGGCAAGTATGGGGTATAAAGCAACAATAGAATAAACACCTGTCGTTAGTACGAGGTACCGTCTGATACTCTCCCGCTTAATGAAAGGGTTTACCATAGCAATCAATTAAATGATTTGAAGGATCATTCAACCCAACATGCAACGAATACCCAACCTATTCGACGCATATTTTGCAACGAATAGTTTTGATGTGCGACGAATAATGGCTACTTTCGTTGCATATTTTGCAACGAATGAGCATCTACATCTATCAAAAGCCCAATTGGCCAACGTTCCGATGGAAAGCTGACGAGATCATCCATTTATTGAGTGAGGTACGGCACCTTCAAGGTCGGTTGATGGGAAAAATGGAATCATTGGGATTTGACTTGCGAAATGATGCACTGCTCAATACGCTTACATTGGATGTGCTGAAAACATCGGAAATTGAAGGGGAAATATTGGATCAAGATCAAGTGCAGTCGTCCATCGCCCGAAAATTGGGCATGGAGATAGCGGGTTCGGTAGACTCTGATAGACACGTGGATGGCATTGTAGAAATGATGCTGGATGCCACGCAACATTGTTTCGAACCGGTTACCAAAGACAGACTTTTCGATTGGCATGCGGCTTTGTTTCCTACCGGAAGAAGTGGTGCCCATAAAATAGTGGTAGCTGAATGGCGAAAAGACACTACCGGCCCCATGCAAGTGATCTCGGGAGCTATTGGGAAAGAAAAAATACATTTTCAAGCCCCACCTGCCAGTGTGGTGGATGCGGAAATGACCACATTCTTGGATTGGTTCAACAGCTCTAACCAAATTGATTTAGTCATAAAAGCCGCCATCGCTCATCTTTGGTTTGTCACTATTCATCCATTCGAAGATGGCAATGGCAGAATAACCCGAGCATTGACGGACATGCTGCTAGCGCAAGCCGACAAAAGCAATCAACGATTTTATAGCATGTCGGCACAAATTAGACTCGAACGCAAGCTGTATTACGCCATGCTTGAAAAAACACAAAAGGGCAATCTTGATATTACCGATTGGATCAGATGGTTTTTGGAATGTCTGATAAGCGCACTGCAGTCCACGGAACACACGCTTACAAGTGTGTTATCCAAAGCGGATTTTTGGAAAGCGCATGCACAGGACAGTCTCAACGAAAGGCAGAAAAAGCTATTGAACAAACTTTTGGATGGATTTGATGGGAAATTGACATCCTCCAAATGGGCAAAAATTGCCAAATGCTCTAAGGACACAGCTATCAGAGACATTAATGACTTGATCCAAAAAAATATTCTGCAAAAAGAAGCGGCGGGAGGCAGAAGTACGAGTTATGAATTAGCTAGTAGCTCCAATTGAATTGATTGACGATTTAACCAGTCAACCAGTCAACGAATAAACCATTTAACAAGTCAGCAACTTTAGTAAATTTAAGCATCACCAAATCAACACACATGTCCACACTCTCCGTTTACGCCCCTTACGACCGATCGCTGATCAAGGAAATACCGTTGAAAACTGCTGTGGAAATGCAGCAGACCATTGATCGTGCCTATGCCCTCTTTCTGGATCGATCGAAATGGCTGCCAAAATACAAGCGCGTGGAAATCTTGGAAAACATTGCGCGTATCATGTCCGATCGTGCCGATGAGATTTGCCGGACATCTGCCCGTGAAGGCGGTAAGCCATGGGTGGACACACAAGTGGAAATTGCCCGTGCCATCAACGGTGTAAAGCTGGCCATCGAAAATATCGGGCACATGACCGGCGAAGAAGTGCCTATGGGTCACACGGCTTCTTCAGCTAACAGGATGGCGTTTACGTTTCGAGAGCCCATTGGCGTGGTGGCTTCTGTAAGTGCGTTCAATCACCCGATTAACTTGATTATCCATCAGACCATTCCGGCCATTGCGGTAGGCAGTCCGGTGATTGTGAAGCCCGCTCCTACTACCCCACTCACATGTTTGCTGTTGAATGAAATCTTTCATCAGGCGGGATTGCCCGAAGGCTGGTGCACCACGATGGTGTGCGACAATGATGTGGCGGAAATATTGGTTACAAGTCCGAAAATCAACTTTTTCTCGTTTATCGGTTCGGCCAAAGTGGGCTGGTACTTGCGCTCCAAACTGGCACCCGGCACACGCTGTGCCTTGGAGCATGGCGGTGCTGCCCCTGTGATTGTGGAGCCGGATGCCGACATGACCACCATGATACCTGCCTTGGTGAAAGGCGGCTTTTACCATGCAGGTCAAGTGTGTGTGTCCGTGCAGCGAATATTCGTGCATCAGACCATCCTCAATGACGTGGTGGAGCGCATGAAAGTGGAGACGCTAAAAATCAAAACCGGCGACCCGCTGGATCCAAAAACAGAAGCAGGGCCGCTCATCTTGCCGCGCGAGGTGGACAGGGTGGACGAATGGGTGCAAGAAGCCAAGGCACTCGGTGGGCAAATTATCTGCGGAGGCAAGCGCATTTCCGAAACATGCTACGAGCCAACGATCCTCCTGAACCCGCCTGCACAAGCCAAGGTATCACAGATGGAGATCTTCGGACCGGTAGTATGCGTGTTCGGCTACACCGACATGCATCAGGCAATTGAGCAGGCCAATGCGATACCTTATCATTTCCAAGCAGCCGTTTTTACCAAACACATTGACAAAGCCTTGGATGCCGTGCAACGGCTGAATGCCTCTGCCGTGATGGTGAACGACCACACGGCATTCCGCGTGGATTGGATGCCCTTTGCCGGGCGCGACCAAAGCGGACTGAACATCGGTAGCATACCCCACACCATGCACGACATGAGCCGCGAGAAAATGATGGTGATCAAGAGTCCGGTGATTTAAACGCATACACCGTCTGCGAACGGAACGTTTCTCCCGCTTTCAGCACGGCACTCGGAAAATCAGGCCTATTGGGTGTATCAGGAAAATGTTGTGTCTCTAAACAAAATGCTGAGAAGACAGGAAAAGATTCGCCCACGCCTATGATAGGATAATTAGCGGAGAAGAATTGCACCCCGGGTTCGGTGGTGCGCACTTGGAGGGTAAGGCCATTTGCACCACACGCTTCGGCTATCAGGCGCAGTTCGTGCCTGTCGCCATCGTTTCGCACGAAACAATGATCAAATCCAAGCACTTGTACCACTTGCGGATGATCGGAAGCCAAGCCCTCTCCTATTTTTTTCCATAGCAGCAAGTCAAATGGCGTGCGCTCAACACTATGTGGTGCATCGGATAAAGGAATGCCATTGTCAGTTGGGATATACTGATCTGCCAAAACACGCACCTGATGCTCATGAATGAGCCCGCCACCATCCAGATTGAAGTAGGCATGCTGCGTAAGATTGATCACCGTGTCTTTGTCTGATTCGGCCTGATAATTTATAATCCACTCGTTCGCTTCCGTCAATTCGTAGGTGACTTTTACGGAGAGATTGCCCGGATAGCCTTCTTCTCCATCGGGACTCAGGCGCGATAATTCCGCCTTGGTATCGGATAGCTGCTCAACATTCCACATGTGTTTGTCAAATCCCTTCAGCCCACCATGCAAATTATTGCCGTCGTTGTTTTGCACCAGCGAATAGTCTCTTCCATTCAATGAAAATCGCCCTTCCTTGATCCTATTGGCAAAACGCCCAATGATGGCGCCCATGTAATTGGTATGCACAAGATAGGACTCGAATTTTTCAAACCCGAGCACGATACTCTTTGCCCCTTTTGCGGGTAACAGATAATTGACTGTGCCTCCATAATTGAGAAAACCCAATACGGATCCCTTGGCATTGTGCAGTTCGTACTGATAAATAGGTGTGCCGTCAGGTAAGTATCCGAATGTAGTGGGCTTGTGCATGGTGGTAAATTAAATCTTGTCAGTCAAGTTGTGAAATTCTCTAGGAGCTCAGCCCTGAAAGCCTGCTTGGCCAGTACACAGTGCCCTATAACCCGTGCGAAGGGTACATCGCTAAGCCCCCAATCGATTCGCAGAATCGAAAGCGCGCAGGCCAGTCAGCATTCCGGGCGTGCGGTGGGCCAAATGGGCAGAAGTTTAATATTGACTTGACCTTTTTACTCATACGCACTACCATGCCGCACACCCCCTCGTGAATCTTCGATTTGGTTCTTTTGTGTCAAGGCAAAAGAACAGAATAAAGCCAATGAAATGGCACTCTTCAGTTTGGAGCATCAATACAACTCGCATGAATCTTCGATTTGGTTCTTTTGTTGGAACCCCACGCCAATCCCCCAACACAACCCAACCCCCTAAAATCCCAATCCAGCACCCAAAATCCCGATTCAACCCAAATCACCTTTCTTCACACCTGTTTCTTGCGTCAATTTGATCAGGTTTTAAACAAAATACGACCATGAAAAAATTAACACTGATCTCCACTGCCCTGTTGGCATTCGCAACTTTCACTGCCCAAGCACAACAAACCGAAGCACCTAAAGAAGGCGCCAAAATATTCATCGAAAGCAAAACGCTAGACGTGCAAGCCAACGGCGAACAAACGTTTGACGTGTACATTGTTCGCTCCAAAAAAGCTGGCAAAACTTCCTTCACCGCACCCAAATTTTCAGGCGCTGATCAAGTGTCATTTGAAGTGACGCAAGACACGGCCAACCCTGACCATTTCGTGGTAAAAGCAAAAGGTGCAGGTGTTTCAGGCAAGTACTTCTACACCGTGACAAGCAAGAGCAACTCCGGCACACAAGCCATCAGCGGCACTACGCTTTCGGTAAGTGTGGGCGGCAATGCCGTGGCATCAGACAACTAATCGCTACGTTTGTGGCATGAAGAAGTACGCGTACCGCATAGTCATCAGCATTCTCGTCTTTTTCTTTTTCAGGATCAATGAAGCCCATCAACTCGATGACTTCTTCACCTGGCCCATGGAATCGACGCTCTATCTGATCTACACCATTGCGGTATTGCTCATGATTTGGGAAGTACTCTCCCGAGCCATTGATTACTGGAAAAAACGCACGTCCATCAGTCACACCCGCGGACTCTATAAAATCTCAGCAAAGGCGACTCTTCTGGTGTTGCCTTTTGTTTTTTTCTTCTCCTACCTCTTCATCTTCCACATCAAGCCCACCTGCAACTGTGAGCCTGCTCGGCTCATCGATCTCAACTCGCAGTTTTGGATGCTCGTGGCGCAAGGATTCGTCATTTCGTTGCTCATCCAGGCCTACGAGATCATCCGGTTGTACATCGAGATGTCTATTCAGAATGCCCGTGAAAAGGAATTAATCCAAAAAGAACTTATCTCAGCACGGTTCGAAGGATTGAAAAATCAAGTGAATCCACACTTCCTCTTCAACAGCTTCAGCGTGCTCACCAGTTTGGTCGAGACCAACCCCGAAGTGGCCGTGCAGTTCATCGCCAAACTGTCCGACATGTATCGCTACATCCTCGAAAACGACGAAAAAGACGTGGTGTCAGTGAAAGAAGAATTGGCCTTTCTAGACGATTACCTGTTCCTGATCAAAATGCGCCACCAAGATGCCATCCGCATCGATAAAAAGATTGATCTGACCGGATTGGACATCCTGCTACCGCCCATGTCGCTGCAGCTATTGGTGGAAAATGCCGTGAAGCACAACGCGTTTTCCAAAGACGAGCCACTCACCATCCTCATCCAAAACGAAGGTGACCGCTTCATCGTGGTAGAAAACGCCAAACGCCCCAAATCTGAACTCACCAAATCCACCGGCATAGGACTCAAAAACCTATCGAAGCGCCTCGCCCTCTCAGTGAAAAAAGGACTGGAAATCGTGGATGAGCCACAGCTATTTCGTGTCAAAGTCCCACTCATTTCCAGATGATCCGTGCCATCATCATCGAAGACGAAACCCTCACAGCCGACCGGCTGGATGCGCTGCTGAAAAAACACACACCCGTGCAGGTGATCACGCACCTGCATTCGGTGAAGTCAGCTACCGAATGGCTCCAGACCAATGACCTGCCTGACCTGATCTTTCTGGATATCCAATTGGGTGACGGCACGGGTTTCGATGTGCTGGACAAGATAGATGCCTTCCCGCACATCATTTTCACCACGGCCTTTGACCAATACGTCATGGAAGCCTTCAAATTCAACAGCATCGACTACCTGCTGAAACCCATCAAACCCGAGGAACTGATACGTGCAGTGGAGAAATTCGAAAAAATCCAACCACGCACCGATTTGCCGCAACTGTTGGACACCCTCGGGGCGCAATTGCTGCGCAGATACAAGCGCAAGTTTCTAGTGAAAATCGGGCAGAAATTCCAATCCATAGCCGTTGACGAGATCGCCTACTTCTACAGCCATGACAGCTGCACCTATATCAAAACCAAATCCGGCCAAGCCCGCATCATAGACCCGGCCCTCGACGAACTGGAACAGCTCATTGACCCTGCCAACTTCTTCCGTGTAAACCGCCACGTGCTCGTGCGCGCAGACCACATCACCGCCATCGACACCTACTTCAACAACCGCCTCATCCTAGACCTCACCCCCGCCTTTGACGGCCAAGTGATCGTAAGCCGCGAGAAAGTACGCGCATTCAAAGATTGGTTGGATGCGTGAGGGAGAATTAGGAGCGGAATTGCAAGGCGATTTAGTGACTGTATGCCCGCTATCCGTTCTACTTCGTGCCACTCCTATCGGGGCTGATTCACAAGCCGCATGGATTTTTAGTACCTATTATACCGTTTTATTGAAAGTAAATAGTATCTTCGGGAATGGAGTAGAAGGTATCTTCGATTGTAGATTTAGACCACTCCTGTCCGTAGTGTTAGCACAGCGCACTACGTATCATTGAGATCAGATAACTCGCCCATTGCAAGGAATTGTTCCGTTCCTCGCAATTGCCATCCCTTCATAACAAGAGATTCCCTGCCTACCACAGGCAGGCGGCATTCCGCTGCGCTTCAGCCGGAATGATGTTCGAAAAAGCTAGACTCCCCTCTGTGTGCTCTGTTTCTGCTAGCTATCGGAACCCCGTGGTTAAAAAGAAAAACCACCTTTGTTTTGGTAGTCTTCGATGTAGGGAGAATTGGTTTTCCCCAACTAGGCGTAGTTGTACCTACGCCTTATCGTATCCTAGCAATTTCCAATTGCACTTTTAAAGGCAGAGTGTCAAAAGTTGGCCGATAGATTCCTCCTTCGTCGGAATGACTAAGGATAAGGGTTTACAAACATGAAAATGTCTAACCGCCGGCCACCTTCGCATTATCGGGATCAGACCAAAACGAGGGCAAATGAAGCGGTTGGGCATTCTATCAAGTTCGTTCACGAACCCTCTATGGCCTCTGTGGCCTCTGTGGTGAAAAAACTGTACTAAGGTTAGCCTGTTCTCCGCTCACACTTTCTTAAAAAAACAATTTCAAAGTACCTTCTCCTCATCCTATTTTTGGCGTTCACTTACTTAACGAACCACAGTACATGGCAGGCTATTCTATTATTAATCATCGGGGCAAGGAGATTTTGTATGCTGACTACACCGGCATGAGCACCGAGGAAATCCTTCAGCTTATGGATGATGCCACTGCATTTGCCTTAAAGGAGAACAGACCGCTGCTACGCCTCTCCAATATGACTGATGTGTTCGGCGTGCCCGCCGTAATTGATCGTGCCAAGGTAAGTGGCAAGAAAACCGAGCACCTGACCATCCGACGCGCAGTAGTCGGTGTGCCTGGAGCCAAGAAATTACTCTTCAATGCCTTTAATCGGGTGACCGGTAATAGAGCCAAGGCATTTGACTCACTAGAGGAAGCAAAAGAGTGGTTGGTAAGCGGTTGATTAGCTACAAGACAAAACTGCTGGCAGTCGACAGACGTATTCGCTGCGAACACCCTCACTCATCCTCATCCACCTCCACAGGGTTGCCCTTGGCCAGATAGAAACTAAAGGTAGATCCCAAGTCCACCTCGCTTTTCACTTTTACGGTGACGCCATGGCCTTCCATGATATGCTTCACGATGGCCAGGCCAAGCCCTGTGCCGCCCAGTTCTTTGGAGCGGCTCTTGTCCACACGGTAAAAGCGCTCAAAAATGCGCCCCATATCTTCAGCCGGTATGCCAAAACCCTGATCGATGATCTCGCAAAGTACTTGATCTCCGTTTTCACTTAGCCGAATAATCACTTGCCTATCTTTCTTCGAATATTTCACGGCATTTGACACCAGATTGGCGAGCACTTGCAACATGCGTTGGTAATCGGCATGAACGAACAGCTTGCCCTTGGGCTTGCACTCCAGCTTCAGTTTGATGTTCTTCTTCTCCGCTTTACCCTCCATTTGGTCCATCACCTGATGAGCCAATTCTACCAGATCAAAATCTTCAAAATGCATCTTGATGTCGCCATTCTCCATCTGCGAAATGGTGAGCAGATCTTGCACCAACACATCTAAGCCATCTAAGCTGCGAGCTGCCTTTTTCAGAAATTTATCTCGTACTTTTTTGTCTTTGACAGCCCCGTCAAGTAGCGTGTGCACAAACCCTTGAGCCGCAAAAAGGGGCGTTTTGAGTTCGTGAGAAATATCGGCGATAAACTCCCTGCGAAAATTCTCCAATTCCTTAAGCCTGTCTATTTCTTCCTGCTTGCTGGAAGCGTACGTGCTAATCTCCGTTTTTATTTCCTTGAGTGCATTCAGGCCTGTTCTGCGCGCGCGCAGCTGCATTTTTATATCGTCTTGTTTGATCTGCTCCAGCAGTTCGTAGATGGTGTTGATATGCCTGAAAAAAAGTGTCTCAAGTAGCAGACGAATGAGTATGGCACTAGCCGAAAAACTGATAAGCCACGTCAATACCAACGTAGCTGTTGACACGCTCAACAAAATCCAAATAAAAGCAGTGGTGATGGAGGCAATGAGCACCCCCGTGACAAGTGCGATCGAACGGGAGTTGATCATGTGCTCTGATCAAATTTGTAGCCTACGCCCTTCACCGTGACGATGTGCCCCTCACCTATTTTTTCCCGCACTTTTCGAATATGGACATCCACCGTGCGCGCCAGTACATACACATCTGTGCCCCAGATATTGTGAAGCAACTCATCTCGACTGTAAACTTTGCCCGGATTTTTCACTAAGAAATGGAGCAGTTCAAACTCCTTTTTGGGCAGATTAATCTTGCTTCCATTGATGGTGACCGTATATGACGAGCGATCTACGACCAACTGCCCTGCGCTAAGCGTGTCTACATCCGAACCGATCTTGGTATCCCGTCTAAAAAGTGCCTTGATGCGACTTATCAAAGCGCGTGGTTTTATGGGCTTGGTGATGTAGTCATCGGCTCCCATATCGAAAGCGGCTACCTCTGAATATTCCTCTGAGCGCGCCGTAAGAAATATGACAAAACAACCGGCCAATTCAGGATTTTCGCGAATCTGCCGGCAGGTTTCTATGCCGTCTTGCTTGGGCATCATGATATCCAGCAAAATAAGCTCCGGAAGAAATTGCTTGGCCACTTCTATGGCCTTGATGCCGTCTGATGCGGTTTTTACGTCAAAGCCCTCCTTCACTAGATTGTATTTCAGTAATTCCTGAATGTCCGCTTCGTCATCTACTACCAGTATGCGATGGGCTTTTTTTGACATCTCGTTTAGGGTTTATTTGGTGCCTCGATTTTATTCAAAAATAAACCAGAAATCAATCTGACCGAGAAATGATAACAATTTAGTAACCAATACCTCAGCGACCGTGCCGCTCCTTCACGTCAATGATGAAGGCTCGTAGATCGCCTTCAAACTGCGTGCTAAGCACTTGCTGCAAAGAGTCGCCATACGAATGGTACCGCAAAAAAGACATGAAATAGGCATTGCTTGGCTTGCCGTTTTTAAATGCCTCCGCATATCGCCGATCGGCAAAAGGCAACTCACGTAAAGTATCCCCAATTTTTGCTATCGCCGCATCCTTTTTCTTCTGCTTTTCTGCCACGGGTATTTCATCGGTAAAAGTCTTGTACAAACTATCCAACTGTTGGGTAGCACCCAATATGTAGGCGGTAAATCGGCGACTGTCTGCATCCTCGGCTAGATACTGCTGCAATTGCACGGCACTAGCTCCATAATGTGTCCGCAGAAATAAACGCGCACCCTGTTCTCCGATAAATGAGGCAAGGTTTTCATTGAATGTTACTTGATCTTTCACAAAAACTGTACTGTGCGTGAGTTCATGAATGATAAGCTCAGCCAGTTCTCCTTCCGATCGCTCCAGCATGGAGGATAAAATAGGGTCACGAAACCATCCGAGCGTGGACCATCCACCAACGGGCCGCACGCGCACTTCCCATCCTTCGGCTTTTAGTTGTTCGGCTAATTTGATCGCCTTTTCTTTATCAAAATAGCCCTTGTAGGGCACCTCTCCGACAATGGGAAACCACCACGTCTTTGGCTCAAAGGCAAATGGCCTACAGGCCGTCACGTTCCAAAGTGAAGGCTCACCACGCTGATCGTAGTAGGTGGTGTAATTATCTGTGTCTTTCAGTCCCAAGTTTTGGATGGCAAATTCCCTCGCCTTTTCGATCGTTTCAATGCGCATTTTAAGAGAATCTGGAAACGACTGATCGGCCAATACTTCGGTGAGTGGCTTACTATTCCAAACAATATACACTTGCCCCCTGCCTTGCGCCCATCCGTAAGCCAACAACTCCCATTGCCACACCGACAAAATAACTAAAACAGTCAAGAGGGATAAAAATATTTTTTTTCGTGGTGACACCTATTATTGCATTTTTTAGATCAGCTTTGACATTCATCTTACCACAGGCAAAATAGCAAAAGACATGGCAGATAATGCAGAAAAATTAAAGGCGCTTCAACTCACCATTGACAAACTGGAAAAGACCTACGGCAAAGGAACCGTGATGAAGCTCAGCGATGAGCGCGTAGTGGACGTTCCTGCCATCTCTACAGGTTCGCTCGGGTTAGACATGGCATTGGGGGTTGGTGGTATCCCACGGGGTAGGGTCACTGAAATATACGGACCGGAATCATCCGGAAAGACCACCTTGACCATGCACTGTATTGCCGAAGCACAGAAAGCCGGCGGATTGGCCGCTTTTATAGATGCCGAACATGCCTTTGATAAGTTGTATGCCGAAAAATTGGGTATTGATACGGAAAATCTGCTCATCTCTCAGCCTGACAATGGCGAGCAGGCATTAGAAATCACCGAACACTTGATACGCTCCGGCGCTATTGACATTATCGTCATTGACTCTGTGGCAGCCTTGGTACCAAAGGCCGAACTGGAAGGAGAAATGGGCGATAGCAAAATGGGTCTGCAAGCCCGACTCATGTCTCAAGCCTTGCGAAAATTGACAGGCACCATTAACAAGACAGGTTGTGCCTGCATTTTCATCAATCAACTTCGCGAAAAAATCGGGGTAATGTTCGGAAATCCGGAGACGACCACCGGAGGTAACGCATTGAAATATTATGCCTCTGTGCGGCTAGACATCCGCCGCATAGGAGCCATAAAGGAAGGAACAGATAATGTGATAGGAAACCGCACACGCGTGAAGGTGGTGAAGAATAAAGTGGCGCCTCCATTCAAGCAAGTGGAGTTTGATATCATGTATGGCAAGGGCGTGAGTAAATCCGGTGAAATCTTAGACATTGGCGTGGAGATGGACATCATCCAAAAGTCCGGCTCATGGTTTGCCTATAAGGAAAACAAGTTAGGCCAAGGTAGAGATGCCGTGAAGCAGCTTATTGAAGACAATCCCGAATTGATGGACGAACTGGAAGCAGCAATAAAAGCTAAGATGGCCGGGTGATTTGGTTGACTGGTAACTCGGAGGAGTACTAAAAATTAGGCTGTGAACAAAGGTTTGCGGCTTTTTCTAATTGCTTCAAAACAGCACATTACCTCATTTTCAAAATGATGAATCACTGCGTACGGATGGCAATCACCGGATCCATGCGTGAGGCCTGAATAGCCGGAATGATACCCGCTAACACGCCGATAAACGTGGACAGGCCGATACCCATCAGGATATTGCCCCACGACAGCACCAAATCCAAAGAGCCCAAACTCACCAAACTGAGCAGATAAACGAAGAACAATCCAATGCCACCCCCTATCAAGCACAAGAAGACGGACTCGAAGAGGAATTGGAACAAGATGAAATAGTTTTTGGCACCTAAAGATTTCTGAATGCCTATGATATGCGTGCGCTCGCGCACAGACACAAACATGATGTTGGCCGTGCCGAACCCGCCTACTAGAATGGAAAATCCGCCAATGAACCAACCGGCCAAGCCTAGGACATCAAAAAACCCGCCAATAGAGTTGAGCAAAGCTTCCTGTCTGTTGAGCGAGAAATTGTCCTTGTCTTTGGGTTTCAAGCCTCGGACCCGGCGCATGAGTCCGCGCAGTTCGGCCTCTAGCTCATTCAAATTTTCATCATTGTCGCGTCCCTTTAAGCTTATCAATGTTTCCAATCCGCTGTTTCTTCCGCTGTAATACATCTTATTCATCGTGCGGAACGGAATATAAATATTATCGTCATTGCTATTCGAACCGAGGAATCCTTCTCCCTCCTCCGGCATGGTGCCAATCACATAAAAGTTCTGTCCCTTTATTTTTATTGTTTTGCCTATCGCCTCTCGCTCAGCAAATAGATCCTTTGCCACCCTGTGCCCAATGATGGCCACATTGCGTCCCGCTTCTGATTCTTCGGCGGTAAAATACCGTCCCTTGTCTATGGGGATTTCATACACATCCGTATAGCTGTAAGAAGCACCAATCATAACAATATTCTGGCTGCTGCTACTCCCCTGCTTGGCAATGGCGCCACCTGTCACAGCAAAAATGGTGATACCCTCTGCATTGCGAAGGTTTTCTGAGAGATACTGATATTCCTCCCACGTGGTGTAGGGTCTTCGGAAGTATTCCCACCACGGCTGATCCGGGCTAAAGTCATAGGGGAACCGACGAATGTCCATATTCTTCGTATTCAAGCCGCTCAACGCACTGTTGATGCCTCGCTCCATGGAGTCCACAATGGTGAAAACGGAGATGATGAGTAGAATACCAATGGTCACACCAACGAGCGAAAGAATGGTACGCAGCAAGTTGGCCCGCAGGGCACCCATGGCGAATAAAAAACTTTCTCCGAGCAGTTTGAGGTAGATCATGGTGGCGGAAACGGTTTAACTGAAGACAAGGTTAAAATTAAACCAAAGATTTTGCTACTTTTGCGCTCCCTATTTTTCACAAAACTCCATAATCGGTCGAATGAAATAGTCACAAGGCGAACCCATCCGTACGAAGATTTAGTCGATTTACGGAGGTTCGGTTTTGAAAGGATTCACCTTGTGACTGTTGCAGCAGCCGTGAGAAGACAAACACATTCACATGAAATTATCAGCATTCAAATTCGATCTACCAGCCAGCAGAATTGCCCTGTATCCCAGTGAAAACCGCGATGAGTCCCGTCTATTGGTACTCAACCGAAAAACGGGCGAGATCGAACATAAGATGTTCAAGGATATCGTGGATTACTTCACAGAAGGCGATGTTTTCGTGGTGAATAACACAAAGGTGTTTCCGGCCAGGCTGTATGGAAACAAAGAAAAGACCGGTGCAAAAATCGAAGTATTTTTGCTGCGCGAACTCAACAAGCAAATGAAGCTTTGGGACGTGCTCGTGGATCCTGCCCGCAAAATTCGCGTGGGAAATAAATTGTATTTTGGCGATGGCGAACTGGTAGCCGAAGTGATTGACAATACTACCTCGCGTGGCAGAACCATTCGTTTCTTGAATGACGCGAAAGAAGAGGATTTTTTCAAACTGATTGATCAACTGGGCGAAACGCCCCTACCTAAAGAAATTGACCGCAAAGCCGAAGACGAGGATCGGGAGCGCTTCCAGACGATCTACGCCGAGCATGTTGGAGCAGTGGCCGCTCCTACGGCAGGTCTGCATTTCACCAAGCAGCTTTTGAAGCGATTGGAACTGAAAGGCGTGGACACCACACCCATCACCCTGCATGTGGGCTTGGGCACCTTCCGCCCTGTGGATGTGGAGGATCTCACTAAGCACAAGATGGACTCTGAAAATTATTGGGTAGAAGAAGCCACAGCAAAGCGCGTGAATCAATCGCTGGAGAGCCGCACACGCATCTGCGCCGTTGGCACCACAGTGATGCGCACGCTGGAATCTTGCGTGTCAGCAAACGGACTACTGAAGGCCAACAGCGGCTGGACGGACAAATTTATCTTCCCTCCGTACGACTTCAAGATTTGCAGTGCGTTGGTGACCAACTTCCACCTGCCGGAATCCACGTTGCTCATGATGGCCTGCGCTTTTGGCGGCTATGAAAAAGTGATGAACGCTTACGAGGTGGCGCTCAAAGAAAAATACCGCTTCTTCACATACGGAGATGCGATGCTGATCATCTGATGAACCGCTACGCCATCATCGTGGCTGGTGGCAAAGGCCTGCGCATGGGCGGCCCTACACCTAAGCAGTTTTTGCCGTTCAAAGGGCGGCCGGTGATCGCATGGACACTCGAGCGATTTCTCACGTTTGACTCGACTATTCAACTCATTGTGGTGCTTCCGGAGAATCACAAGGAGACGTGGCAGGGTATACAAAAAACCTATTTTCCAACGGCAGCCATACGTATTGCCACCGGAGGTGCCGAGCGATTCGATTCGGTAAAGGCCGGTTTGGCGCTCATTCAGGATCCGAGCGGCTTGGTGGCTGTGCATGACGCTGTGCGTCCGTTTGTATCGGAAGAGACGCTCTCCCAGTCTTTTCAAAGTGCTGCGACGTACGGCTCGGGTGTGGCGAGTATTCCGCTCAAGGATTCCATTAGAGAACTTGTAAGCGATGGCTCAAAGGCCAGAGACCGGTCACATTTTCGGCTCATGCAAACACCTCAGACCTTTCGGGTGGGTGAGCTACAGGAAGCCTACCGCAAGGCCACTCACAATGCTTTCACCGATGATGCAACCGTATACGAGGCGGCCGGCTATCGTGTGCGGCTGGTAGAGGGGAGTTTTGAAAACATCAAAATCACCACGCCGGAAGACCTCAAAAAAAAACCCCGATTTTAGTCGGGCTTCTTTCGGGTTATTAATATTCGTCTTCGTTGAAGAAGAAATCTTCTTTGGTAGGATAATCCGGCCAAATCTCCTCGATGGTTTCAAATGGATTTCCATCATCTTCGAGCTCCTGAAGGTTCTCAACTACTTCAAGCGGTGCTCCTGATCGGATAGAAAAATCGATCAATTCATCCTTGGTAGCCGGCCAGGGGGCATCTTCCAAGTAGGAGGCTAGTTCTAGTGTCCAATACATAATTGCTAAAATTTAAGACGCTCTTTTTTGAACGTGGCTGCAAAAGTATATTTTCTGACGAAAAAACAAAGGTTAAAGTTTAGGCAGTTTTGGCTTCCAATATTTTGAGCAATTTTTCCTTTACTTCAATCTTATTTCGCTGTTGACCAAGTTTCCGATCCAACATGCCTTGCGTACGTATGTCCTTTCCGGCAAACTTCATGGAATTCTCCTCATATTGTGCCAAATCGTCTTTGTCTCGGCGGATGAATTCCTGCAATAACTTCTTCATAATGAGTGCTTTGGCCGATTCTTCCATTAAATGAAAACCCTTCGATTTTTTGGAAGCAAGACCTTCTAGGAAATCGCGCTCCCAAATCAAATTGACCAACTGCATGGCTTGGTGGCGCTTTTCTTTCACCTCCGGTTCACGCGGCTTGAAAGAGCCCAGACTCTTCCTGAACTGCTGCAATAAGTCCTTATCTATCGGTATTTGCCGGTTGTACATCTTATCCAACTCCTCCTGAATTCGCTCAAAATTTGGAGCCGGAGGCTCTTTTCGTCCTTTCAGTAGGTTGTTGAACTGGTAGGTGAGCAGCTTGTACTCCTTAGCAGGTATATTGCCCACTTTCTCCCAAGCGGCCTTCAGTTCCTTTACCTTATCAAAACGCTGCTTGCCGTGCATGGCATTGAGTGCATCCGCTTCTGCGAGCAGCAATACATATTTCTTCTTTCGCACCTCGGCTAGCTTGCGCTTGTCATCAAAAAAGGCCTTCTTTCGATCGAAAAATTGCTGAACCAACTCCCAAAATTCGGTCTCCATTTGTTCGTTCACCTCATCCTTGGCATTGCCTGTCTTGAGCCATCGTGCCTTCACATCCTGCACTTTGTCGGTGGCTTCATTCCAATTGATGATTTGCACAGCCTCCTTCATTTCGATCAATAAGGCCTGCTTGATTTCCGTATTTCGTTCACGATTTTTTATAATGACTGCCGAGAGCTGCGTTTCGTATTCGGTCAAGACCCTTTCTAAAGCAGCATAATCTCCCAAACCCTCGTGCAGACCTAGTTGCTCCTTTAGGTGCAGCAATTTCATCAAGTAAGAACCCTTATTTTCTGCCGCATCTATTGTATCGGTAAGGAACTTTATTTTGCCGGCAAAATCGTCAAATTTCTTTTTGAAATAATCGACGGCTGCTTGTGGGCCGTCATCCTTGATCTCTCCGATGCGCCGATCCTTATGATGTCCCCATGCGGATAGAAACAGGTCACTTCCTTTGATGAAGCCGTATGGTATATCCAAGTCGCTCAATGAAATGGTGGTTTATTAAAATGTGTGATTTTGATTGTAATTTCGACCTCTCAATCAAATCTAACCAATGTCTGACGAAAAGATCATTTTTTCAATGGCTGGGGTGAACAAGATTCATCCTCCAAAGAAACAAGTTTTAAAAAATATTTACCTATCGTTTTTTTACGGCGCTAAAATAGGCGTATTGGGTTTAAATGGTGCGGGTAAGTCATCATTATTGCGCATTATCGCCGGAAAAGACCCTGATTTTGACGGAGAACTGGTTTTTTCGCCAGGCTACACGGTGGGCATGCTGGAGCAAGAACCGCAATTGGACCCCAACAAAACAGTAGGCGAAGTGGTGCGGGAGGCCGTGACCGAGATCAACAAACTACTCAAAGAATACGATGAAGTGAATGCCGGTTTCGCCGACCCTGCCGTGCTGGAGGATCCGGACAAAATGGATAAGCTCATCCAGCGGCAAGGCGAAATACAGGACAAATTAGACGCAGCAGGCGCTTGGGAGATTGATCATAAACTCAACCGTGCCATGGATGCCCTGCGCACACCGCCCGAAGATGCGATTATCAAAAACCTATCGGGAGGAGAAAAAAGACGGGTGGCCCTGTGCCGCTTGCTACTCCAATCACCAGACGTACTTCTCTTGGACGAACCTACCAACCACTTGGACGCAGAGTCTGTGCTTTGGCTCGAGCATTTCTTACAGCAATACAAAGGCACAGTAATAGCCGTAACGCACGACCGCTATTTCTTGGATAATGTGGCGGGATGGATACTAGAACTTGACCGTGGAGAGGGCATTCCGTGGAAGGGCAATTACTCCAGTTGGTTAGAACAGAAAGAAAAACGACTGGCGCAAGAAGAAAAGCAGGAAACCAAGCGACAGAAAACCTTGCAACGCGAGTTGGAATGGGTGCGCATGTCGCCAAAGGCACGTCAGGCCAAAGGAAAGGCGCGCTTGAGTGCCTACGAAAAACTCATGAGCGAAGAAGGCAAGGAGGCCGAAAGCAAACTGGAATTGTACATTCCGCCGGGCCCACGTTTGGGCGCCAAGGTGATCGAGGTGAATGGCGTGTCTAAAGCCTATGGTGATAAGATTCTTTTTGAAAATTTATCATTCAACCTGCCGCAAGGAGGCATTGTAGGCGTGATCGGACCCAATGGTGCCGGTAAGTCCACTCTTTTCAAATTGATCACCGGCAATGAAAAACCGGATGCAGGCACATTTGAAGTGGGTCCAACGGTGGTAATGTCCTATGTGGATCAGGAGCACGACAATTTGGATCCGAATAAGACCGTATATCAAGTCATTTCAGAAGGGAATGAAATCATCAATCTCGGTGGAAAGGAAATGGTGGCACGTGCTTACGTTTCTAAATTCAATTTTCAGGGTGCGGATCAAGAGAAGAAAATCGCCATGTTATCGGGTGGTGAGCGCAACCGCGTACACCTAGCCATGACGCTCAAGCGAAGCGCTAACTTGATCTTGCTGGATGAGCCAACGAACGATTTGGATGTGAATACCCTGCGTGCATTAGAGGAGGCGCTGGAATACTTCGGCGGTTGCGCCGTTGTGATCAGTCACGATAGATGGTTTTTGGACAGAATTGCCACACATATTTTGGCGTTCGAAGGCGATTCGCAGGTGACTTGGTTTGAAGGTAACTTCTCCGACTATGAAGAAAACCGTAAGAAACGTCTAGGCGATCAAGAACCGACACGCATCAAGTACAGGAAGCTTGCTTGATGTACATGATGCAGCTTGTTTATCGCTTTATTTACAGTGAAAGAATAAACTATGTCCTTCGGTATATTAATCGCTGGATCAGTCCCATTCTTCCAAAGAAAATACGAATCCCCCCTTCAGGCACCCTTACTATCCGAAACAGTGAGGGTAAGCCGTTGAAGATAAGCCTCAACCAAACATGCGGTCTTGGGTCGATCATTTTTTGGAACGGGCACACTTCCTTTGAGTACACCACCATTTTCCAAGCCCTAGTCAAAAAGGTAGATTCGTTTTTTGATATAGGTGCCAATATTGGCTATTATACGTTACTCGCTGCTTCCGAAAACGCAAACATCCGTATCGTTAGTTTTGAACCTGCAAGTGGCCCATTGTTTTACTTAAAAAAGAATGTCCAATTGAATCAATTCAGCCATGTGCACATAGAGTCTTTGGCGCTTTCAAATAAGGTTGGGACTATCGAATTTCATGAAATAAAAAACAAAAAGTATCGCTACTTAGAACATTGCCTGGCAGGTGAAAGCAACACGGGCAGCAAAACCTCAGGGCGCAATTATCAGATCAACACTGTTGCCACTACCACCCTCAATGAATATATGACTTCCAAAAAAATTTCATCCATTGATTTAATAAAAATGGATACCGAAGGAACCGAGCATTTCATTTTACAAAAAGCCGACATTATTCTGAGTGAAATGAAACCCATTGTGATTTGCGAAACGCTCTTTAATTGTATTGAAAAAGAATTAGAAGAAATATTCAGTGCTCATGGATACGAATTTTACAACCACACTCCTACAGGTCTGCAAAAAGTCACTACTATTATAAGGGAAAAGGACAATGGAGTGAACAACTGTTTTTTTGTGCATCCCAGTAAGCGACATTTGATTGAAGAGTTTATTCGAATCAGCTGATTACCAGTACCTTCGACATTACACAATAAGAGAAATAGACTGTATTCTCGGTCTGCTACTTCTTCCCTCCCACACGCGGCTTCTTGCTCACCTGAAAGCCCACTTTGGTCACGAAGGGACTGGTGTAGAGATCGTTGGTGCGCCAAGTGAAGTCATACAGCAGCATAAACTGCATCCTACAAACGGGAAAGACTTAGAATTTATTGAATGGGAGTATTATGAAGAATAAGGCAACTTTTCTCCAAGGTCATTGACTCGCAGACCTTTACTCGATATTTTAATAAAAATGAAAGATTTGTGCGCCACAAACCTCGGGAATGAGAGATGATAAAAAGCCATGCAGCCTGTGAGACAGCCCCGGGCGCGGCGGCACAACGTATAGCCAAGCACGGGAAAACAGGTTTTAAATGACCAAGCAGTGTCGCTCCAAACACCAATCACTCCCGATAGCTATCGGGATATCTTATCGCCTATCACTTTTCACCACCTCACGGCTCTATCCAGCGGCCATTTTCTTTGATGAGTTCGATGAGTTCGTCGAGGGCTTTTTCGGAGGGTACGCCGCGCTTCACTACTTCCTTGCCTTTGTAGAGGGTGATCTTGCCTTTGCCTGAGCCCACATAGCCAAAATCTGCGTCGGCCATCTCGCCCGGGCCGTTTACGATGCAGCCCATGATGCCGATTTTCACGCCCTTCAGGTGGTCGGTGCGCTTGCGGATCATGGCGGTGGTTTCTTGCAGGTCGAAGAGGGTGCGCCCGCAGGACGGGCACGAGATGTATTCGGTTTTGGTGATGCGGGTGCGAGCGGCTTGCAGGATGCCGAAGAGGGTTTCGTTGTGAAACTTCACTTCCTTGCTGTTTTTGGTGGCGAGCATTACCCCATCGCCCAGTCCGTCGATGAGCAGTCCGCCCATATCGGTGGCGGCATAGATTATTAGTTGTTCGTCGGTGGCGTTGGGAAACGATCGCTTGATGATCACGGGCAGTTCCACACCTTGATTGATGAGTTCGATGAAGAACCGGCGCATGCTCAGTAGCGCATTTTCGAAGTGCGTAGTGAGCACGATCACCACATCGGTGCGGCCTTTGAGTTGTGGTATAGCGTCCAGATCGGTGACGTGCATCTTGAGGAAGTTGAGCGAAGGATGCAGTTCTTTGGTTTCTGCCCAAGCGCCCACGGTGAGCATGGGGTATTTGTTGTCTTGGTCGTATTGCTTGAGCCACGCGCTGTAGTCGAGAATTTCCTTGAGTCCGTTTGGCAGCATGAAGGGCACAGGGTCTTTGCCCGAATAGATATAATCTGCGCCCAGGTCGTTCATGCCCCACTTGTCGAGCTGTGGCAGATACGAGTGCCCGATGGCTTTCAACTCCTTCTTTTCCTCCACGCGAATGTGCGAGTAATCGGCTATGACGCGGGGCACATTTGCTGCACCAAAGTTGGCCACTTCGATGGTGTGTCGGCGCGTGTATTCAAACGGGTTGATGGGATTGGTGGCCGGTACGGGCAACTTCACTTTGTCTTCTCGGTTTTTGAGCCTGTCCACCATGATTCGTCCCACGGGAGCCTCCACTTCAGGCGGCTCGGTGAGCGACACGCGCACGGTATCGCCAAGGCCTTCTTCCAGCAGCGTGCCAATGCCCACAGCCGATTTGATGCGGCCGTCTTCGGCTTCTCCGGCTTCTGTAACGCCGAGATGAAGTGGGTATGGTTGAAGTCCTTCTTCGTCCAGTTTCTGCACCAACAAGCGATAGGCCTGCACCATCACTTGCGGGTTGCTGCTCTTCATGGAGATCACGATATCGAAGTAGTTCATTCGCTCGCAGATGCGGATAAACTCTAGTGCTGACTCTACCATGCCAAGGGGCGTGTCGCCATAGCGGCTCATGATACGGTCAGACAGTGATCCGTGGTTGGTGCCGATGCGCATGGCTGTGCCGTGTTGCTGGCAAATGCGAACGAGCGGAGCGAACTTCTCTTCGATGCGCTTGAGTTCGGCGGCATAGGCATCATCGGTATATTCTATTTCTTCAAATTTCTTTTTGTCGGCGTAGTTGCCGGGGTTCACGCGCACTTTCTCCACTATTTGGGCGGCCAGTTCGGCGGCATTGGGCGTGAAGTGGATGTCGGCCACAAGGGGCACATCGCACCCACGTTTGCGGAGTTCGTCACGAATGGCGCGCAGGTTTTCGGCCTCTTTGATGCTGGGTGCCGTGATGCGCACGTATTCGCATCCGCTCTCCACCATGCGGAGGGTTTGCTCTACCGAGCCGAGGGTGTCCATGGTGTCCACGGTAGTCATGGACTGCACGCGGATGGGCTGCTCGCCACCGAGGGGCGTGTTGCCAATTTTTACTTCGCGGGTGTGTCTGCGGTGGTAGGTCATGAAAGACTTAATTTGGTTTTTTTCGATTATCTAAAAGTCGCACAAATACAATTTTATTCGAAGAGATGGAATATATAATCGAAATTTGTTTGATCAGTACAGATTTACGGTATCGGGAATGGCTCTTCGATTGAATTCCAATTTTTTGGATACAAAACGAGAAGATTCAGAGGCCATATCGCTTCTTCACGTCGGCATGTGACGTTACTCTCCCTTCGTCTACATCCTTTTGTCCTTCTTCTATTTGCTGTCTTTGGTCATCTGTCAATTCATCCCACCAATCGGTCATTTCTGTCTCTCCAAATTGAATCTGCTTCAACAAATCAATGGTATCTTCATCGGCAGCATCTACCCACGCTTTAATGCGCTCCTTTTCTTTAGTTAAATCCATAATGCACTTCTATTTTAAGGATTCAATTGGCAAATCACATCACCCAACATCTAATCAAAGGTACTTGCTTCATTTTCAAAAAACCACATCAATTCATCTTCAAATCAAGCCCTCCGCACCCCTCCCAAAGGGAGCTGCGAGCGGATTATCTTCAATTCAGCACATTATCAAATCAACACATCATCCAATGAACCCTTCGCACCCCTACATCCTTAAAGTGATCAACCCAAAACCACTTAACCAAATAACCAATCACTAAATATCTCCCAACTGCGGTCTTACCACAATATCCTCCACTACCGATCGGGTACTCAACGAAAAAGACACCCAGATAAGTTCGGCAATGTCTTCGGGCTTCATCAGGCGGCCTTCCTGAACTTCCTCGCCATCCCAACTGCTTGTCTGGGTAGCTCCGGGCAAGATGGATGTGACACGCACGCCAAAAGGCTTCATTTCTTCCCGTAACCCTTTGGACAATCCGTAAATGGCAAACTTGGAAATAGAATATGAACCTCCCGTAGGATACGCCTTGATGCTGGCAACAGAACACACATTGAAAATATGGCCTGATTTGCGCGCTTTCATTTCAGGAATAAAAGCGCGGCTCAGGTAATAGGCACTGTACAGATTGGTGGCAATCATAGATTCCAACAATCCCTCCTCCTCGGTATGAATAGGTGCCGGTACGAATCGGCCCGTGTTGTTGATGAGTACACCCACTTCTCTTTTAAGACCTTTCACAAAATCAATAAAGGTCATTGTTTCGCCTTTGTTTGATAAATCTGCCGCCATAACATGCACTTTGGTGCCAAAACGTGCCTCCACTTCTCCTTTCATTTGTGCCAATTCATCAGCATTTCGTGCGCAAGTGGCCACATCATACCCTTCGGCAGCAAACCGCTCGATGGTGGCTCGACCAATGCCTTTTGATCCGCCGGAAATAACCACTAACTGATTTGATTTTGTCATTTTACTTGGTGTTGGTGCTTTCTTTATTAATTTTTCGCAAAACTACGAATCCCCCATTCGGGACGCATGAGAAGCCTAGGTAAATATCTGATTTTTATACATAACCTGTTCGTTCGTCGAGAAACCTTCCGCACGTACGTCAAGCTGACCTTTGACGAGTGCATCAAGGTAGGTTATGATTCGCTATTTATCGTGCTCATCGTTTCGCTCTTCATGGGAGCAGTGACCACCATTCAAACGGCTTATAACCTCGTGAGCCCATTGATTCCTGATTCAATTGTGTCGTTGGTGGTGCGAGACATGACCATTTTGGAATTAGCACCTACCATCATTGCCATTGTGTATGCGGGCAAGGTGGGATCGAACATTGCTGGAGAATTGGGCACCATGCGCATTACCGAGCAAATAGACGCACTGGAAGTGATGGGCATCAATGCCACCTCCTATTTGGTGTTGCCCAAGACAGTAGCTTCAGTGATTATGTTTCCTATGCTGGTGATCCTGTCGGGCTTCACCTCGATATTCGCCGGCTACTGGACAGCCGTGACCACCGGCGTGGTGACAGGCCAAGCGTATATTGCAGGTATCCAACTTGAATTCAATGAGTTTGGGGTATTTTTTGCCCTTATCAAAGCCGTGACTTACGGCTACTTGGTGGCTACCATTTCAGCTTATAAAGGCTTCTTTACCTCAGGAGGAGCGCTGGAAGTTGGTCAATCATCTACCAATGCCGTCACGAGCAGTTGTATAGCCATCTTAGTGGCTGATTATATTTTGGCCGTAATGTTTGCCGAATTCCTAATACCCGGATGATCGAGTTACAAAACATATCTAAATCATTTGCCGACAAACAAGTACTGTTTGACGTGAGTGGTGTGTTTGACAAAGGCAAAACCAACCTGATCATTGGTGCTTCGGGCACAGGCAAGAGTGTGTTGCTCAAATGCATCGTGGGCTTGGCTCATCCGGATCAAGGCAATGTGCTGTACGACAACCGCGACTTCACCCATGCCGACAAGGAAATGCAAACGGAGATACGACGCGAAATCGGGATGCTCTTTCAAGGTGGGGCGCTATTTGACAGCAAGAATGTAGAAGAAAATGTGATGTTTCCATTAGATATACTCACCAAGATGCCGAGGGAAGAGAAAATTGAGCGCGTGAATTTTTGTTTGGAGCGTGTAGGCTTGGCCAATGTGAATAAGAAAATGCCCTCAGAAATATCAGGTGGGATGAAAAAACGTGTGGGCATAGCCCGTGCGATCGTGAACAAACCGAATTATCTCTTCTGTGACGAACCGAATTCGGGTCTTGATCCACAGACATCTATTCGCATTGATAATTTGATCAAAGAAATCACTGACGAGTTCAAAATAACGACCGTGGTGGTGACGCACGACATGAACAGCGTGCTGGAAATCGGCGACAAGGTGATGTTTATCTACAAAGGCCAAAACCTATGGGTGGGTGATAGCAGCACCATCATGAAAAGCCACGTCAAGGAACTGGACGATTTCGTATTTGCCAGCCGCATGATGAGCATCTATAAGAAGGAGATGCAGTAGCTATTTTCTGTTATTTTCGCAGACAAACAATTTAAAAACTATGAAAAAAGTAAACACTTGGCTATTGGCATTGTCCTTTGGCACCCTTGCCATTTTTGCATCATGCGGCGGAGATGAAGCAGGAACTTCATTAAAAATGACCCTTAATGGCAAACCATTTCCTTAGGCGACCCTAATTTGTATCTGGTATATGAAGGTGTGGGCTACTATACAGCCGCGAGAGAAGCTGGCATAATCGCCCCTTCTCACAAATACAGAGATTACATTATTACGGATGGAACATACACAAGTGGCCCTGATCAACCCTATTGGGGGGGGTATATCCTCAGATAATTTTACAGATGCAACATACCTAATCGTTATCGAGACCGCTATTCCCTACAGCGAAGAATTCGAGGGTGGTGAATTTCCTCAGCTCTACACTTGGAGTGGGCAAATAGGCTCTACGGATAAAGCATCTTGGTTCCAAGTCGAAACCAATATTGACGACAACTATGAAATAAGCTACACAGATGTGCTGGATGGAGACGCTATAACTATCGATGGGGACATGGATATTAATGATTCCATGACAATTAAGATAAATGTAGATGACTTATACAATGAAGTTGATGATACAGACAATGCTTCATTAAAGTTAACTTTTAAGGGTACGGTGCTGGATGGTACTTACAGCCCAATGTAATTCATCACACCTGTCCAAAACGCTTCATTGAACAGTTAAATAAAATAGGCATGGTAGG
>ERZ1066134.192-NODE-192-length-51213-cov-21.239259_pt1 | contig 51213 bp, 49 predicted proteins | sample MGYA00382781_ERZ1066134 | MGnify/ENA primary metagenome ERZ1066134 (study PRJEB33369, sample SAMEA5778364) | biofilm metagenome | biome: Industrial cooling water; feature: Water cooling tower basin; material: Biofilm | place: United Arab Emirates | collected... | reverse complement strand
ATTTAAACAATTAAGAAACCTTATCTAGTGGTCTTAACAATGGGGAGTAGGACACAATATTGTTCTTGGATTCGATTTTGAGTTTTTGACTGCCAGAGACAACAGTGAGAGCATTGAAGTCACATCTGTGTTAGCTAACAACATTAATTTTATCTTTTCGGTTGGAAAAATATTGAAATAATTGCATGAAATTTCGAATTGTCTGTTTACTGTTTGTTGCTATTTCGTATTCTTCTTTCGCGCAGGTTGCTAAGGAGTCAAAGTTTTCCCTAAATTCATTTTACGGTTTGGCTTATTCCCGATACGCTGAAGATAATAACTACTATCCTATTGATTTATCCGTCCCGGCCATTGGTTCTTTTTATGGAATGGAATTGGAATTCAAAATACCTGAGGATCGCCATTTGGGATTTAGTTTTTCACGTCAAGTTCATGCCAAGACCATTGATCAACTCTATACAATAACCAATGGTAATATCGGAATTTTATTAAATGACTTCAGAGTGACTAACACAACACTTTTTTTTGACGTGCATTTACGTCGAAAGGTGGCTGAGCGATTGAATTTTACAGTGGGTCTCTACTATTTTTTAGAGTACGAACATACATTTGATATTGAGGAGGTTGATAGTGAATTTTACTATACGATTACGGATATAAATAAAGCAAGAGCAGACGATTTTGGCCCTATGGTTGCTGTTGATTACATGTTGCCTGTTAGGGATTATTTAGAATTTGGACTTCAAGGTAGGGCATATTTCAATCTGGCAGGATTTCAATCTGCGGAACTTCATCCAACGGTGAGAGTCAAATTCTAATTAGAATCACTTCACATTGCGAACAATTTACGTTTCCTAGTTAGAGAAGACTTAAACAGAAAAACTCTCCCCACACCCACACGTGCGTGAGGCATTCGGGTTCACAAATTGGAAGCCTTTGCCGTTGAGACCATCGGAGAAGTCGAGCGTGGTGCCGAGCAAGTAGAGTAGGCTCTTTTTGTCCACCAATATTTTGATGCCTTTGTCTTCGAACACCTCATCAATGTCTTTGATTTGGTCATCAAAGTTGAGATCATACATCAAGCCGGAGCATCCGCCCCCCTTCACCGACACACGGATGTTGTGCGCAGGCGAGTGGCCTTCTTCTATTTTCAGTTGAGTGATCCGTTCCTTCGCTTTTTCGGTTACAGCTATCATCACGCTACAGGGTTAAGTACTACACTAAATACAGTCAGCTGGTTGATATCCCGGCCGTAATACAATTTGTCCAACGCATCGTACATGTTGCGCGCCCGGAAATAGGACGTCTGAAGTTCGTTTCCGCCCTTGGTTGTCCATTGAATGGTGAACGAACTTTCCTTTTCCTTATGAGTGCGCACATAGTCCAGCAGCTTGTGCAGGGCATCTGCCTTGTCAAAACCCAACACCGACTTGAAGAGAAACGACTGGTTGTGTCGCGGGTTGATCGTGATCAAGTCCAACTTCACTTTGCCGTTTTCGGTGGCATATTCAAACACCAATTCGTTGGTTTTTAGGCCCAAAAAGGTCGTGATCTCGTTTTGAATCTTCGCTGCTTCTACGTGTATGTCCGTTCGCAATTCCATGAGCTTGTGTCTTTCGCAGGTAAAAGCCGAAACCCTTCGATAGGGTGAAAAGTTTCGACATTTTTGCAAAACTAAACTAACTGATTGTCTCACATGCGCAAAATCGAACATATTGGCATAGCTGTCCGCGATTTGTCATCTGCCAATGATTTGTTTACCAGGCTCTTTGGTCAGTCGCCTTACAAGGAAGAAGCCGTGGCATCCGAGCAAGTGACCACCTCTTTTTTCCGGTTGGGCGAATCGAAAATCGAGCTACTGGAAGGGGCTGAAGACAGTGCCATTGCCAAGTTTATCGAAAAGCGCGGGGAGGGCATTCATCACATTGCCTTTGATGTGGAGGACATTTATGCAGAAATGAAGCGACTGGAAGGCGAGGGTTTTGTGCTGATCAACAAAGAACCCAAACGAGGAGCCGACAATAAGTTGGTGTGTTTTCTTCACCCCAAATCCGCCAATGGGGTGTTGGTGGAATTGTGTCAGGAGATAAAGAATTGAAAATGAAGAGAAAGCAAAATGCCGACATTCCCCTTTCAAAAGGGGTGGAGGGGTATGTCATCAACAACAATTTTGCTTTCTCGGAATAAATAGAACTATGAACGAAAAACGTACAGAAATAAGCGAAATCGGGGAGTTTGGGTTGATCGATCGAATCAAGGAAAGAGCGCACCAAACCAATGCGACCACTATCAAAGGAATCGGCGATGATGCGAGTGTGTTTGATGGGGGTGATAAATACGTGCTCCTATCCACCGATATGCTGTTGGAGGGTATCCATTTCGACCTATCATATATGCCCTTGCAGCATTTGGGCTTTAAGTCAATTGCGGTGAATGTATCGGATATTGCCGCTATGAACGGCACGCCTCGTCAGGTCACGGTGAATGTGGCCTTGAGCAATCGCTTTTCGGTGGAGGCTGTGGAGGTATTTTACGAAGGCGTGAAAGCCGCCTGCGAAGCGTATGGCGTGGATTTGGTCGGGGGTGATACCACGGCTTCTCCATCCGGCTTGATGATTTCGGTGACGGTGATGGGTGAGGTGGCGAAAGATAAAGTGGCGTATCGTTCAGGTGCCAATGAAGGCGACATCATCTGTGTGAGCGGCGATTTAGGAGGAGCGTTTGTCGGCTTGCAAGTATTGGAACGTGAGAAGCAGGAATTCAAAGCCAATCCGAACATGCAGCCCAAACTCGATCAATACGACTATGTAGTAGGAAGGCAGTTGCGCCCCCGCGCCCGCATGGACATCATCCACGAACTGTCCGATTTGGAAGTGATTCCTACATCCATGATCGACGTATCGGACGGACTGGCGAGTGAGTTGTTTCACCTGTGCAAGCAGTCCGGTTTGGGCGTGTCGATTTACGAAGAAAAGATTCCGATTGAGAAACAGACGTACGAAACGGCAGCCGAATTCAACATGGACCCAAACACCTGCGCCCTGAATGGCGGAGAAGATTATGAATTGCTTTTCACGATCAAGCAAACGGATTTTGAGAAGGTGGAAAAGCACGAAGACATCCATGTGATTGGCTATATGCATGCCGCCTCCAAGGGCCGAGTGATGGTGACGCGCAACAACAACGTGATTGCGCTACAAGCGCAGGGCTGGAAGCATTTTTGACACTATATAATAGGCCTAAATTTTAAATGACCGTATCTTTAGGATTATGAAAAATTATCAATTCACAGCTCACATTGGAAAAGATCACGATACAGGCTTGTACTATGGTCTTGTACCGGGACTTCCGGGGGCACATTCTCAGGGTTCTACGCTGGATGAATTGAATCGCAATCTTCAAGAAGTGGTGGAATTATGTTTGGAGGAATTAACTCCCGAGGAAATAGCGGGTTTGCCTGAGTTTGTAGGAATGCAACAAATTTCCGTTGCAGTATGAGCAAGTTGCCACTTGTAAATGCTAAAACATTTGAAAAATTTTTGATTCGGCTGGGATTTCAGATTATTCGTCAAAAAGGGAGTCATGTTTTTTACAGGCATTCGGACGGAAGGTACACTACGCTTCCACATCATCAAGGCCAAGATATCAGCCGACCGTTAATACGTGAGATTTTGAGGCAAATAGATATGACACCTGAGGAATTTATTGAGCTACTTAAGAAGTTGTAAGTCCTCATCAAGTTCCCTATTTTCCTCCCACCTTTGCGGCATGGCGCAAATCGGTACGGATATTCAGCACGCTGCACTTCTTCTTCGAAATGGAGACGTCACCGGCATGCCTACAGAAACCGTCTATGGCCTAGCCGGAAATGCGCTTAATGAAGACGCCATTCTGAAAATTTACACCGTCAAAAACCGCCCGAAATTCGATCCGCTTATTGCCCATACCAACGACCTGTCGAAAGTGCGCCAATGGGTGAAAGCATTTCCTCCAAAAGCAGAGCAACTCGCAGCTGCTTTCTGGCCAGGCCCGCTCACGATGCTGCTAGAAAAGAAGTCCGAAATCCCTGATTTACTCACATCAGGTCTGCCCCGCATGGCTTTGCGTATTCCCAATCATTCGCTTACACTCGACCTGCTCTCTCAACTGGATTTTCCCTTGGCTGCCCCCAGTGCTAATCCGTTTGGGTTTGTTTCTCCCACGTCTGCGCAGCATGTCAACGACCAATTGGGTGATCAAATCCCCTACATTTTGGATGGTGGCGAATGCACCGTGGGCATTGAATCGACCATCGTGGGTTTTGAAGGAAATGAGGTACTAGTGTATCGGCTGGGCGGCTTGAGTTTGGAAGAAATAGAAGCGGTGGTGGGCACGGTGAAAGTACAACTGAACAAGAGTTCAAACCCTGTGGCTCCCGGCATGTTGAAATCGCACTACTCACCCGGCAAACCTGTGATCATCGGAGACATTGCCACCGAAATATTGCGCCATGCGGGGAAAAAAATTGGAGTGATTTCCTTTCGTCAAAATTTCACCGAAGCAGCCGCCATTCGCGTGCTGTCACCTGCCGGAAACCTGCCTGAAGCGGCCAAGAACGTATTTAAGGCGCTTCGAGACCTAGCCAAGGCCGACGTGGACGTCATTCTTACGGAATCGTTTCCGAACGAAGGACTGGGTCGGGCTATCAATGATCGACTGCAACGAGCAGCTGCCAAATGATTTGGAAATGTGCGTTGATCCATAGATTTTCGCCAATAAACTAATGCTATGAAGACCATCAACGACTATTCGTTTGCCAATAAGAAAGCCCTTGTTCGGGTAGATTTCAACGTGCCTTTGAATAATAAATTGGAAGTGACAGACGACAACCGTCTGAGTGCGGCTGTGCCCACGATCAAGAAGATTTTAACGGATGGAGGTAGCGCCATTTTGATGTCGCACCTTGGTAGGCCGAAGGGTGGTCCCGAGCATAAATACTCATTGCAACACATTGTGGCTGACTTGAGCAAGTTGCTTGGCACGCAGGTGCAATTTGCCGATGACTGCATCGGTGCACAGGCCATCGAAAAGGCAGGAAAGTTGAAGCCGGGTGAAGTATTGTTGTTGGAAAATGTGCGCTTTTATCCTGAAGAGGAAAAGGGCAATGATGCCTTTGCAGGGAAGCTGGCGCAATTGGGCGATATCTACGTGAACGATGCATTCGGAACGGCGCACCGCGCACACGCATCCACCACGATAGTGGCCAATTATTTCAAAGATAAATGCTGCGGTTATGTGATGCAGCAGGAATTGGACAATGCGAAAAAAGTGCTCGAAAAGGCCGATCGTCCGTTCACGGCCATCATGGGAGGCGCCAAGATTTCAGACAAAATTTTGATTATCGAGCGATTGCTGGATACGGTTAATCACCTGATCATCGGTGGAGGCATGTCTTACACCTTTTTCAAGGCGATGGGAGGCAATGTGGGCAACTCACTGGTGGAAGCTGACAAACTGGATTTAGCTAAATCGCTCATTGCGAAAGCAAAAGAAAAGGGAGTGGAACTGCATTTACCCAAAGACTCAGTCATCGCTGACGGGTTCAAAAATGACGCGTCAACCAAAGTTTGCGATAATTATTCCATTCCGGATGGCTGGATGGGGCTTGACATTGGTCCTGAATCCACGGCTGTATTTGCCGAAGTGATCCGAAAATCAAAAACGATTCTTTGGAACGGCCCGATGGGCGTGTTCGAGATGAGTAATTTCTCTAAAGGAACGAACGCCATCGCCGAAGCGGTGGTGGCTGCTACTGAAGCAGGCGGCTTTTCCCTGATCGGCGGTGGTGACTCTGCTGCGGCTGTAAACCAACTTGGATTCGGTGAGCGCGTGTCGTATGTATCCACCGGCGGAGGCGCTTTGCTCGAGTACATGGAAGGCAAAGTGCTGCCGGGTGTGACTGCACTAGGATAATGATCATATCCATTTTTCTTAGGGAGATATTTGCCCTGAAAATATTTGAAGTTGGAGGAAATTCGGCTATTTTGTAAAAAAGCATCTTATGAGTGCCTTGACTATTAGAGAGGAATTGCATCAGTTTATTGATCGAGCGGACGATAGACTCATCAATCTAATGTACGCAGTGATGCAAGCAGACATGTCTGAGATAGACTATGATTTGTCCCCAGATCATAAGAAGATTTTGGATGTGCGCTTAGCGGCGCATGTGTCTAATCCGTCAGCAGGTTCTTCTTGGGAAGAAGTGCAGAGGAGGGTGAAAAATCAATTATGAAATATCGGTTGATTGTTAAACCTGAAGCAGAGGAGGACATTCTTTTGGCTGCCAAATGGTATGAACAACACCGATCTAATTTGGGTATCCGATTTTTAGATGCTCTTGATGATAAACTCTCTCAATTGATATCTAACCCGCTTTTATTTCAAGTGCGTTACAAAAACACTCGGTTCGCATTCCTCAAAAGATTTCCATTTGCGGTGCATGATGTGGTTGAAGGAGAAATTGTATTTGTGATCGCTGTACTAAGCACGCATCGGAATCCGAAGATTTGGAAATCTTAGGATAACTTCATCATTTCATCATAAATTTTCAAAGACACCCATGCGTCTGTGGCGGCATAGATTTGCTGCGATTCTGTCAAGAAATGATTTTCCCAGTTGGTCGTTTGCTGTGCCTTGGAGAGCCGACCATGGAGCAGATAGGCGGCCAGCTTGCGCAAGCCGTGATAGGGAATTTCCAGTTCTTTAGCCATGACGCCCAAGTCAAGAAATCCGTCAGGATCGAAGGAACTTAGTTTTTTCAAATCGATAAGATCGTCGCGGATGGCCACACCCAATTTCAGAATGGTTTCATCTTCCAGTAGCAACATCAAGGAACGATGCAGGCCGGTTTTATTCAGTTGAAAAAGGAACGCCTCTTCGTATGTGGAGAGTTGAAGCAGCGCCACGTAATTGTATTCTCCTTTCTTGAAAGTAGGCTTCTTTTCTGTATCAAATCCAAGGATTGTCTCAGCGGATAGCCGTTCCACAGCCGGAGCAATTTTTCGTTCGTCATCCACCACGGTGATTTTTCCCTCAAACTGAAGCAAGGGCAGCTCACGGATCAGCTCATTGGTCAGTTCAATCACTTGTCAATCCGTTTGATTTTGTAGCCTAAATATGCGACGGCAATACTCATGAGTGGACTCACGATGTTGAATATGCAATAGGGTAAATAGGTGCCGGTAGCCACACCAAGCACACCTGCATGGTACGCCCCACATGTATTCCAAGGCACCAGCACAGACGTGACCGTGCCGGCATCTTCCAGTGAGCGACTCAGGTTTTCGGGTGCGAGTCCCTTTTCGCGGTAAATGTCCTTGTACATGCGACCGGGAATCACAATAGCTAAGTATTGATCAGAGGCTGTAAGATTAAAGAACACACATGATCCGATGGTGGATGTGATCAGGGAGCCTGTGGAACTCACCATCCGCATGATCGCTTGGGCAATGCGCTTGAGCATGCCGGATTTTTCCATGATTCCACCAAACACCATGGCTGCCAATATCAGCCAAACGGTTTTCAACATACCAAACATACCGCTTGAGCTCAGCAGCCCATTTTGATCTAACTCGGCAATACCTGTATTGAAGGAGATGTCTCCAATGAATGCTTGCATCATACCCATAAACGAAATGAAGATGGCTGGCATGGTTTGAAAATAGCTTAAGAGCCACCCATCTCCACCCACTTGGGCGCCTACTTCGCGCACGAGATTTGGCTGGAAAATGAAGGCAAAAACGGCAGCCAAAAGAGTACCAATGAGCAAAGCCGGTAGGGCAGATACTTTTCTCACAATCAATATGATAACAACTGCCGGCACAATAAACAACCAACCACTGATATTGAACCGACCGGAAATGGCCGCCAATATTTGCTCTTTTCCTTCCAATGTGCCCGTTGTATCCTGCGTAAACCCAACGATTAAAAAAACGATCAAGGCGATGACCATGGACGGGCCCGTGGTGATGGTCATATAGCGGATGTGCGTGAAAAGATCCGTTCCGGCCATGGCAGGAGCCAGATTTGTAGTGTCTGAGAGCGGTGACATTTTGTCGCCAAAGTAGGCACCCGAAAGAATAGCTCCGGCCGCCCAACCTACGTGTATGCCCAAAGTAGTTGCAATGCCGATTAAGGCTATCCCCACCGTGGCAGCTGTAGTCCAACTGCTGCCTGTGGCCATAGATACAACAGCGCAAATGACGCATGCCGCAAAAAGAAAGATGGTCGGATTCAGAATTTTCAATCCATAATAAATCATGGCGGGTACTACGCCGCTCAGCATCCAAGCTCCGGCCAGTGAGCCGATCAAAAGTAAGATCAGAATGGAGCCCATGGCCGAACTGATGGTGCTCACGATTCCTTCCAGTATTTCGTCCCATGTGAAGCCTAACCGAAACGCCATAATGGCAGCCACTGCACCCGATAAGATGAGTACGATTTGATTAGAACCATCGAGTGAGTATGAACCAAACAGTCCTACATTCAATGAAAGCAGCAAAATGAGAAAGATGATGGGGATAAAGGACTGAAAAAGGGTAGGGGTTTTGTGGGTTGACATGTATTCGCTTTTGGAAGTGAAGCGTCGAAAATAAAGAAAATTCAGGGAGTGGGTGAATTATGGAACGGTAAAGAGGAGTTATTTGCCCGATCGACCGAATTTATCCAAAAACCAAAGGAAGAATGGTGTATGATAGAACCAAACTCGGATGGCGCGCAGGTATTTGCCGCGTTGTTTGTTTCGGATGAACCACGTTTTGTAAAAATCCGAGGCATGACTTTCACGTAGATCAGGAGCTACTCCTTCCAGTTCTTTTTCCCAACTGTGATCCGGCTCGTATCCATATTTTATCAAATCATCTGAAATGGAGCCGTTTTCCAAAATTTGACCCACGATGCGCGGCTTGTGATTTCGCCAGTTGCCGATGCTTTTGTCGCTCACGGGGCGCACATCACCGAGTGCCAGTTTGGAGTCAGATGAAGGCGTGGCTATGCGATGGTACTCACTAAAGGCATGCTTTTGTTTGAGGAAAGGAAGAAAAGCAGAAATTTTAGCTTGCACTGCATCCGGATCTTTGGCCAAGTCTTCATATCTCAGTACCAAAAATCTCGGATGATCCATCAGTTCCTCTGCAAAAGGCATAAAGTTTTTCCAGTAGAGCAAGTTGCTCCAATACCGCTCCTTGTCTGTGCCGTGCATACTCACAATGCTGTCTCGCGGGTCGCGTAGCATAAGGATCACATAGAGGTTTTTCATCACTTTCAGCACCGGCCCGACCACAACTATATCCTTGGGAGACTTGGTTAAGAAAACCTTTCCGCTGCGCTTGGGGGGCTTGGCAATGCGATCTTCATGATCGGTGAAGACATCAATCTCATAGGAGTTGATCATCATCTCGGTGAGCAATGTAGTGCCCGTGCGTGGGCCACACCCTACTATGTGTATGCGTTTCATCAGTCCTCGACCGGAAAGGGAATGAATACGAAATTGGTGAAATCTGGCTCTACCACAAACAGGCAGCAATATTCATCGGGATCGAGATAGGCCTTTTTGAAATCCTCAATATTTTCAATCAACCCGCGCTGCTCAAATTCCTCCAACATGGAAGCGTAGTAGTTCCAACTGTTGTGCGCAAAGCCAATATCGTAGAGCAATTGCCCAATGGGAATAGACACTTTTGAAACAGGAAAAATAGGGAATTGAGAAAACTGTTGCTTGCGTATTTGATACGATGCTTCCTTGAGCGGATCGGCCACTTTCACAAAATCTGACGAAATGGTGCCGAGGTATTTGGGGTTCAGTTCGGGATCGTTGTGCATAGTTACAAAGCCTTCAATAATATCACATTCTCCACATGCTGCGTGTGCGGAAACATATCCACCGGTTGGATTTCTTCAACTGAAAATGCCTCCGACAACCACTCAATATCTCGAGCTTGTGTGGCCGGATTGCAACTCACATACACCAATCTGTCCGGTTTTATGCGTTGAAGCATTTCCACAACATCTTCGTGCATACCTGCCCTTGGAGGATCAACAATGATTACATCCGGACGACCATTTTCATGTACAAACGAATCGCTTAGTACGTCTTTCATGTCTCCGGCAAAAAATTGGGTATTTGTGATGCCATTGATCTGCGAGTTCACATGGGCGTCTTCTATCGCCTCAGGCACGTATTCCACCCCAATCACTTTTTTGGCTGTGCGAGCCACATAGTTCGCTATTGTGCCCGTGCCTGTGTAGAGGTCATAGACCGTTTCTGTTCCGGTGAGGGCTGCCATGCGAGCGGCCACTTCGTACAGCCGTTCGGCTTGTTTGGAGTTGGTTTGATAAAATGATTTTGGCCCAATTCGAAAAGTCAAATCGGCCATTTTTTCCTGAATGTAGGGCGAGCCTGCATAGCACACTACGTCCTGATCGTGGAAAGTCTCGTTTTTCTTTTCGTTGATGATGTAGTTGAGCGAGGTGATTTCCGGAAATTCATTTTTCAGGAATTCCATCACCGCGATGATAGCCTTCTTGTTAGGTTCGAAAAACTGGACGATTACCATCACTTCGCCTGTAGTGGCCGTGCGGATGATCAAATTGCGCAGCAAACCATGCTGATCGCGGATGTCGAAAAAGGTAAGACCATTTTCGAGCGCGTATGCTTTGAGCGTCATCCGTATGCGGTTGGACGGATCGGCTTGCAGATAACATTCGTTCAGATCGAGCACCTTGTCGAATTTGCCCGGCACGTGAAAACCCAGTCCGTTGCGCTCCAGTACGGTATCAGATCCTATTTCCTCCGCTGTTAACCACCGTTTGTTTGAGAAGGTGTATTCCAATTTATTGCGGTAATACATTGTTTCTTCAGACCCGATAATCGGATTGATCAGGGGTAAATCCAATCCGCTGATTTTGTGCAGGTTTTCGGCCACATGATCTTGCTTGTATTTGAGCTGAGCAGCATACGAGAGATGCTGCCATTTACAACCGCCGCACGTGCCAAAATGCTGACAAAATGATTCAGATCGGAAGGGGGATGCTTTGTGCAGGTAGTTGATTTTTCCCTCTAAAAATCGCCGACGCTTGTAGGTGATCTCCACATCGGCCACATCTCCAGGCACGGCTCCTGCCACAAACACCACTAGGCCGTCGTGTCTGCCCAAACTCTTACCCTCAGACGTGATGGCCGTGATTTGTAGTTTTTCAACTATGGTTCCTCTATTCATGGGGCGCAAAGGTACACGGGGGGCGCTTTTCACAACACGTGAGTTTTCAATTGAAAGGAAAGACGCCTCTGTGTTCCTTATAGCGTCCTTACGTGTCTTAGGATATCCACCCCCTCGTCTTGGCCGTTTTTGAAATAAACACCCAGTACAAAACCGATGGCCAACGTCATGATAGGCATGGCGAGTCCGCAGGGCCCTACATTTCTCAGACACTTCATATGTATAAAAATAGGTTTATTGATCAAACTAGGAGGCAGATTTTTTAGCGGTTGTATGCTTTTCGGTGCAATCAATTTTTTAACAGTAGTAGATTAGCATTTGTCAAAAATTATTGGAAATTAGCCCGACATGACTAATTCGGAAATTAAGGCACTTGTATCGCTGCTCGAGGATGAAGATGAAGAGGTGGTCTCTCAGATAGAGCATAAAATCATGTCCATCGGCACGGGCATTATTCCTTTTTTGGAGGAGGAGTGGGAGACCAATTTCAATCCGACTATTCAGCGCCGCATAGAAGATTTGATACACACCCTGCAGTTCGAATTGGTGCAAGAGCGAATCGTTCAATGGAAGGAAAACGAACAGGACGATTTACTGAAAGGATTGTGGGTAGTGGCCACCTATCAATATCCTGATTTGGAATTTGACGAATTGCGAGCAGATTTCGAACATTTATATATTGATGCTTGGCGGGAATTTCGTGATGAAATGACACCTTTTGATCAGATTCGGGTTCTGAACAGCGTGCTGTTCGATGGGTTCAAATTCAAAGCAAACACAAAGAATTTTCATTCGCCTGCCAACTCAATGATCAATGCGGTGCTCGAATCGCGTAAAGGCAATCCGATTGCACTATGCGCCGTGTATATGCTCATTGCCCGCAGGCTGGGATTACCTATTTTCGGTGTGAATCTGCCCAACCTCTTCATACTCACATACAAAGACGACCGCACCCAATTTTATATCAATGTTTTCAACAAGGGATTGGTGTTTCTGAAGGAAGATATTGATAATTATCTCGAGAATCTTCAGTTGGAGAAGCGTGATATCTTTTATCAGCCTTGTACACACTTGGATATTATCCTGCGGATGCTCCGAAATCTCATCGTCTCCTTTGAGAAGTTAGGCGATTATCATAAATCAGACGAAATCAAGATCATTTTAAAGAAGCTTGATCCAAACTATTTTTCTGCAGAATAATTCATGCGGCCAGCAGCAGTATGCTGATGATCACGATGAATCGCAGGATCCAATCCAGTATTTTGGTGGCTAGTATCATTGTAGTGCGATTTTGAATTCGAAGGTGCACAGCATGGCCAAATCCAATCCTGTGTCCAGCATTTCATCCATCTCTTCGCCACAGTTCCAATGTATTTCTACTTTTTTACCTGCTGCGTGATAGGCATTGAGCAATTTGATGATGGTGAAGAGATATTTGACAGTAGTCGGGTTAAATAACTCATAGTGGAAGCACACGGTGAGTTCATTGGAAATCTGCACATGATCCCTGATAAATCCAACGACAGGTTCATATAGAACTTCCAAGTGCAAAGCGATGGAATATCCCGTAATCTTCACCAGGTTAAACTGACGATTCGTGATGATCTCAAGCTTTCGATCCATCGCAGGTACGTGCGGAGGCGTCATGGCAGGTGGGCATACCAGTTCCGGGTGGGCATAAAAATGAGCCAAGGTGTTCATGGTGCTGTGCAGTCAAGTGAGAAGATGGTAGATTAAAGAACGATCGTCAACGATGACTGAAGGGTAGGTCTGAATCCTCGCGTGCCTATGCCAGCGCCAAGTTTGATTCGATTCGCCAGCGTTAGGTCTGCTAAAATGGAGGATGTGATCACGAAATTTTGTCCGTTGGACACCCCTGTTCTTACCTGATATTTCACATCAATCACACGTCGGTTCATGAGTGGATATGCACCATAGATGCCGTAAAATTCCTGCTCCAAGAGTCTGCTTGGCTGCACTTCAGGACTGTTTCCAAATCCGGCTGATTCCTGATAGAAGCCACCAAATTCAGCGTCGTTGGCTAGGAGCATTCCAATGCCCGCCCCATTTTTCAGGTTGACATTTGTTTTTTCCACATAGGTGCGAGCGGTGAGTCTTTGTGCGGAAGCGGTTTCTAAAACTGCCAATAAAAGCACTGCGGTGAGTATAGATGTTCTCATAGTCGTTTTTGTTTCGAATTATGAGACAAAATTGAGCCGCCGGGCAGACCTATATGAGAGGGATATTCGGGTTGTGATTTTTCAGTAAAATGCCGCCTTGCGTGCGTAAAATACGTAAGGAAAATCCGTTGTTTTATCAAACACTATACCCCAACACGTATTCCTTCACCCACTCGTAGTGAACCTTGAATTTGGCTTCCTCGCCTGGGCGCACGATTTCACCTATCATCGTGTTCTCGTCTTTGAATTTCACCTTGATTTCATCCTTCAGGCTCAAGTATTTGCGCCCGTGAATTTTATAGATGACCTCTTTTGCACACCAGATTTCGCACACTTTGATCAAATCGTTGCGGTACTGCAGCTCTGACTTGTGAAGAAATTTATCCTGAACGTGCACCATCTTCTCACGTGGACGCTCCAAGTCAATTCCACAGGGCTTTTCCAAATCCATCATGGCGCAGGCCATAGGAAAACTGTGCGAAATGGAAATGTCCACATCGTGCCCGATGAGGTAGGGTTTGCCCGTCTCCCGAATGCCCACACCTTTGTATTCAAGCTGAAAAATGTCGCAGAGACTTTTAATCAATATCCTTCCGATTATCCATTCGGCCTGACGCACGGGGTGCAGCTGAGCCGGATACGGCTCCACAGACATGTAGGGGATTTCGAGAAAAGTTTCTTGTATATTCCACACCGCATAAGCGGCATTCTCACGGACTTTTTTGGATAGTAGTAGCGGCATAGCGCAATTTTGGGCAAGTTAACCAATGACACAAATACAAATAACAAAGCTGACCAATTTCACCGGGCATACGAGTGGAATTTTTTGTTTGCAGGCAGTGGATGCACATACCTTTATTTCTGCCGGTGGAGACGGTCAGGTGGTGCAGTGGAACGTGAAGCACCCTGAGGAAGGTAAGGTCATTGCTAAGGTAAATTCAACCATTTATGGTTTGCGGGTCGACGGGGATCGGTTGTTGGTCGGTGAAAATGGACGAGCGCTGCATCTGATTGATCTGAAGCAAAACAATGTGTTGCGCTCTGTCGAAATTAAGAGTCCCATTTTTGCCATTGAGCGATTGGGTGAGTACTACCTGATTGGCACGGGTGCCGGAGAAATTTTCGTTTTCGATACCAGCCTGAATTACTTACAGAAAGTGCGTCACTCCACGAAGAGTGTTCGAGCCTTTGCGCTCAATGCAAGCGATTTAGCCGTGGCATATAGTGACAATACCATTCGCATACTTGACCCTGCTGATTTTTCTATTAAGTACGAGCTGTCTGGGCACACACTATCTGTTTTTGCTTTGAGTTACCATCCTGCCCATCATTGGCTAGTCAGCACCGGACGAGATGCGCACATTCGGGTCTGGGACACGTACGAACATTATAAGGAAATAATGAACGTGCCGGCGCACATGTATGCCTCCAATCACCTCGTTTTTCATCCTTCGACGAAGTATTTTGCCACGGGCAGCATGGATAAAACGATTAAGATTTGGGATGCCACTACCTTTGCGCTGCTCAAGGTCATAGACAAGGCAAGACATGGTGGTCACACGAATTCTGTGAACAAGCTGCTCTGGATGGATTTTGACAACTTGTTAGTAACTTGTAGCGATGATCGCACGATCGCCGTTTGGGACATAAAATTTGATTGAAGATGAAGATCACTCCGCTGGAGATCCGTCAGAAAGAATTTGAAAAAAAGCTGAGAGGATATGATAAGGATGAAGTGCAGGCTTTTTTACTTTCTCTGTCCAACGAATGGGAGCGCGTGCTGGATGAGCAAAAGGAACTCAAGATGAAACTGGCGCATGCCGAAAAAGAAGTCCAAAAACTCAGGGATGTTGAATCATCTCTCTTCAAAACACTCAAAACTGCCGAAGACACGGGTGCCAGCTTGGTCGACCAGGCCAATAGAGCGGCGGAGTTGCACCTCAGGGAGACGCAGATGAAGGCCGAATCAATGATGAATGAATCTAAGCAAAAGGCGCGGGCTATCATCGAGAAGGCCGAGCAAGAAGCAAAGGAAATCATCAACGAAGTGCAGGAAGGGGTCAAGGAGTTGGATCTAAATTACAAAACCATAGAAAACCATCGGGACAATCTCATCAAAGACCTGATGAATCTGGCCAACGACATTGTGGAGCGCGTGCAGCGGACGGATAAACAGAAGAGTAATTTCAAGTTGCAAGATCAAATCAAGCGGGTGCGCGATTTTGCCCGTGAATCCGAGCGACGCATAAACGAAGAGCATCTGGAGGTTGAAACCAAGCCGCTAGAGCCGATTTCGGTAGAGAGAATTCAAAAGGAGATAGCCGATCAAAAAGTGAAGGAATTGGCCAAACTGGATGATGAGACTCCAAAGACACCACCGGCACCAAAAGAACCAGCACCAAAAGCGGAAAACACTATCCGCGTGGTGACGATCCCTGCCGAGCCTGCACCTGCACCCAAAGCCAATGAGGAGCCGAAGGTGAAGCCTGCCCCCAAACCAAAGGCCGAATCGTCCTTCTTTGACCTATTAGACGAAGATTAATGGTTGGGGAAGTAGCACTCGAAGGAATGGAATTCTACGCGCGGCATGGGTACTATGCCGAGGAGCGGAAGATTGGTAACAAATACACTGTGGATGTGTACATGCAAGTGGAAATGGCTTCCGCCGTGCAGAAGGACAAACTCGACGGCACAGTAGATTACGAAAGAGTTTATGAACTGGTCACGGAGGTCATGACCGAAGAAGCCAATCTCTTAGAGCATCTGGCAGGTAAACTTATCCGAAGGATTAGGGAGTCATTTGCGAATGTGCATTCAGTGCGGGTAAAGGTGAGCAAGCACAATCCGCCCATCAAAGGGCTCTGCCAACGCGCTGTAGTGACCTTAGAGGGGTAATCATTTGCCATCTACAAACACAAACCCGCGAGCATCTGCCTCATCGTAGAACTCCAGCCGTTTGCCCACCATGAAGAGCATCTCTTTCTTTTGAATGAGCACACGCACATCTTCTACTTTGTATTCAATGTCGCCCTCTTTTTTTTGGTCAAATCCCAACTTCAGCGCCACGCCGCACCCGGCTCCTCTCACAGTGATTCTCAAGCCATATTCAGCCGGAATTCCCTTGTTTTCGAGAATATTTTTGATCTCGACAAGCGCAGCAGGAGATATGGAAACGGGTTCGATCATGAGTGGCAAATAAACAACACGACACGCCGAAAAGTAACAGCGATCGGTTATTTTTGACCGAGTTATATCAATATTTATGGAAGTACTATACGATCTGCTGAAAATCACCATTCCTTCCGCCATCATCGCCTATTTGGCATATGTGATGGTTCGGTCCTTTTTGCAGAGCAAGCTCGATGAAGTGGTCTATGCCATGCGGCACAAAAATCAAGAAGTCATTCTGCCGATACGCCTGCAAGCCTACGAGCGCATCTGCTTGCTGCTGGAGCGCATCAGTCCGGCCAATCTGGTACATAGGCTCAATAATGGCCAATACACCGCGCAAGAATTTCAGCATATTTTAATCCATGAAATTCGTCAAGAGTTTAATCATAATCTCTCGCAGCAAGTATATATGTCAGCCGATGCGTGGACGTACGTGACTAGTGCTGTAGAGCAAGTGATATCTGAGATTAATGCCGCAGGAAATGAGATGAAGAAGGATGCCACCAGCATAGATTTGGCCAAAGCCTTGTTTCAGTTGGAGTCTCGCAAGCAAGTGCACATCCTCAACGAAGCGCTTGGTTTTGTAAAAAGAGAAATTCAAGAGCTATTTTAAATATGTCAGATTCAAGGGTTTTTGATCGAATTGTGGAGCGAACGAAATCGCTAGTTCATGACAATGAGCGTCTGAATAGTTTACTTGTTGGCGTAGGTGAGAAGTTGACCAAAGTCGGAGATGGATCGGAAGAAAGCAAGAGTTTTGTCAAGTTGCTGAAAATGCTCGTGCGCATGGTGAATGCCCATCTCAACGGCACGTATCGGTCATTTTCCCCCATGACACTGCTCTATCTCGCCCTTGCATTAGTCTATTTCGTCACACCTATCGACCTTATTCCTGATTTTTTCCCCATCTTAGGATTTACAGATGACCTAGCCGTAACCGTGGCTATCGGTCAGCGCATTTCAGAGGACATTGATAATTTCAGAGAATGGGAACAATCCGAATTGTCTCAATAATTATTTAAATTACCTTGATTCAAGCAGAAAATGGATAGAGTCGCATTAGTTACCGGAGCTACAGGATTAGTCGGCAAAGCACTGATCCGCCTGCTATTGAGCAAGGATTATTATCAAAAAATCATTGTCCTAGCTCGGCGCGAACTGGAAATCAAGGACAACCGCATCGAAATGGTGCTTTTGGAAGATTTCGACAAGATGTCGGAGGTAGCGGATAAGCTAAACGCCCATGACGTGTATTGCGCCCTCGGTTCCACTATCAAACAAGCCGGTTCCAAGGAAAGATTTCTTAAAATAGACGTGGAATGGCCATTACAACTCGCCAGAATCACTAAGGATCAGCCACTGTTCGAACAGTTTCTGATGGTGACGGCCGTGGGAGCCAATGCGGATTCGCCCCTTTTCTACAATCAAGTAAAAGGGCAAGTGGAGGACGAACTTGAGAAAATGGATTTGAAGGCGCTGAAAATTTTCCAACCTTCATTGCTGCTCGGCTACCGTGACGAATTTCGTCTGCTTGAAGAAGTGTATAAATTCTTGAGTTCTGTGTTGTCCTTTTTTATGGTGGGTACCAAGCGAAAGCTTTGGTCTATTCGCGGCACAGAAGTGGCTGCAGCCATGTTTCATGTGGCGCGCCGCAGAGAACCGGGCGTAGAGAAATTCAAGCCCCGTCGAATGATTCAACTGGCCTATTAGTGATTGCTGTTATCCAACGTGTGACAGAGGCCTCCGTCACCATCAATCAGCAATTGAAGTCCAAGATAGGATTGGGGCTGTTAGTGCTACTCGGCATTGAAGACGCTGATAATCAAGAAGATATAATTTGGCTAACCAACAAAATCGTCAATCTTCGGATCTTTCCCGATGATGATCGAGTGATGAATAAAAGCCTTCTGGATATTGGCGGTGAACTGCTCCTTATAAGTCAATTTACCTTGCATGCCAGTACCAAAAAGGGAAATCGGCCATCGTATATCAAGGCGGCCAAACCGGAAGTAGCCATTCCTCTGTATGAGCATACCATATCAGCCTTTGAACGATTGATTCCAACAAAAATCCAAACGGGTGAATTTGGCGCAGATATGAAGGTAGCCCTACTCAATGACGGCCCGGTCACCATCGTGATTGACACAAAAAACAAGGTTTGATCAGGTCGCCGAGCAAAAGGTTTCATTTTCAAAATTTCTAGCCTCAATTCAATATATCTTTGCACCCTTTTCTTAATGAATTGAATGAAGAACATTCGAAATTTCTGCATTATTGCCCATATTGACCATGGGAAAAGTACGCTAGCCGATCGCTTGCTGCAAGCCACAAATACTGTAGCCGAGCGTGACATGCAGGCACAGCTGCTGGATGACATGGATCTGGAACGGGAGCGTGGCATCACCATCAAAAGCCATGCGATTCAGATGGACTACACCCTGAACGGGCAACCCTATATCCTGAATCTCATTGACACACCGGGTCACGTGGATTTTTCATACGAAGTGTCCCGATCCATTGCCGCTTGTGAGGGTGCGCTTTTGGTAGTGGATGCATCACAAGGTATCGAAGCGCAGACTATCTCCAATCTGTATTTGGCTTTGGAGCACGATTTGGAGGTCATTCCGGTCTTGAATAAAATAGACCTGCCAGGTGCCATGCCTGACGAGGTTTCAGATCAGATAATCGATTTGATCGGCTGCAAGAAAGAAGATATTCTTCACGCTAGCGCCAAAGAAGGCATTGGAATCAATGAAATATTGGAAGCTGTGGTGGCACGAATTCCAGCCCCACAAGGAGATCCCAACGAGCCACTTCAGGCTATGATTTTTGATTCCGTGTTTAATTCATATAGAGGAATCGAGGTGTACTTCCGTGTATTCAATGGATCCCTAAGCAAAGGAGATAAAGTAAAATTTGTAAATACCGGAAAAACGTATGAGGCAGATGAGATTGGCGTATTGAAATTGGATCATGCCCCACGCCCGACCATCGGCGCAGGAAACGTAGGGTATTTGATATCGGGTATCAAAGTGGCCAAGGAAGTAAAAGTGGGCGATACGATCACCCACGTGGACAGACCCACTTCCAGTCTGGTCAAAGGTTTTGAGGATGTGAAACCCATGGTTTTTGCGGGTATTTACCCGGTGGAGACTAGCGAGTTTGAAGAACTCCGCGCCTCCATGGAAAAGCTTCAGTTGAACGATGCTTCCCTCGTGTGGGAACCTGAAACGTCCGTTGCGCTTGGCTTTGGTTTTCGATGCGGTTTTTTGGGCATGTTACACATGGAAATTGTTCAAGAAAGGTTGGAACGTGAGTTCGGAATGACCGTTATCACAACCGTACCATCCGTGCAGTTTCATGCCATACTCACCAATGGTGAAACCAAGAAAGTGAGTGCGCCATCTGAATTGCCCGATCCTACCACCATGTCTTACATTGAGGAGCCGTACATCAGGGCGCAGATCATCACTAAGTCTGAATATATAGGGCCCATTATTAGCCTCTGCATGGATAAAAGAGGGCTTATTAAGAATCAAGTGTACCTTACCTCCAGCCGTGTGGAGCTAACTTTTGAAATCCCTTTGTCTGAAATTGTCTTTGATTTTTTTGATAAATTGAAGACCATCTCGAGAGGATATGCCTCACTCGATTATGAACTGATAGGCTACCGACAGTCTAACTTGGTAAAACTGGATATACAGTTAAACGGCGAAAAAGTGGATGCGCTATCTGCGATTGTCCATAAAGACAAAGCCTATGAGTGGGGTAGACGTTTGTGTGAAAAGCTTCGAGGATTGTTGCCTCGACAGATGTTTGAGATAGCCATACAGGCAGCTATTGGCACAAAGATTATTTCCAGAGAAACCGTGAAGGCCATGCGCAAGAATGTGTTAGCCAAGTGCTATGGCGGTGATATTTCCCGAAAGAGAAAATTATTGGAAAAACAGAAGAAGGGGAAGAAGCGGATGCGCCAGGTTGGGAACGTAGAAATCCCACAAGAGGCATTTATGGCCGTACTGAAATTGGACGATTAAATCAGGACAATCATGCCAACAATAATTGACGGAAAAAAGGTAGCAAAAGACATTGAAAATGAGATTGCCGCTCACGTGTCTTCTTGGAGAGCGAAGGGGGTGCGACCACCACACTTAGCTATTATCATCGTGGGTGACGATGGTGCCAGCCACACCTACGTCAATGGCAAGATCAATGCCTGTAAGGCTGTTGGATTTGATTATACCTTGTTGCATTTCGCCAGTACCATCTCTGAAGATAAATTGGTTCGTCACATTCATAGCCTCAACGAGGACGAGGATATTGACGGATTCATCGTCCAGCTTCCGCTTCCTGAGCACATCCATGTTCAGCGCATCATCGAAAATATCGCTCCGGCCAAAGACGTAGACGGTTTCACCAATCAGAATTTTGGAAGCATCACATCCGAGCATCAGCTTTTGCTTCCTGCCACGCCATTTGGGATTATGGAGTTGATTCGTCGGTACAAAATCGACACAGAAGGGAAGCATGGTGTGATTGTGGGAGCGAGCCGGATTGTAGGCGCACCACTGAGTTTGATGTTGGTAGAGGCCAGAGCCACGGTGACGGTCTGTCACAAATACACGAAGGAGTTAGCGGGTCATACGCGCAAGGCTGATATTCTGGTGGTGGCAGTCGGCAAACCGGGGCTTATTACCAAGGACATGGTGAAGGAAGGTGCCGTAGTAATTGACGTTGGCACCACACGCGTGGAAGATGCCTCGCGCAAAACAGGTTTCCGATTGGCAGGTGATGTGGCCTATGCCGAAGTGGCGGAAATTACCTCTGCAATTACGCCGGTTCCGGGAGGCGTTGGCCCCATGACCATTGCCTCGCTTTTGCTCAATACCTTTCGCGCCTATGAGCTCGGTCATAGCTAAACCTACTGCTTTGCCTTTAATGGAGGCCTTTTACACCATTCAAGGGGAAGGGGCATTCACTGGTGCAGCTGCCTATTTCATTCGGTTGGGTGGTTGTGATGTGGGGTGCCATTGGTGCGATGTGAAGGAGTCATGGGAAGCAGCTAATCATCCGAATACGTCTATTACCGATATCATTGCTCCAGCCGGAAAATCCGGTGAAAAGGTTACCGTGATCACAGGAGGGGAGCCTTTGATGTACGATTTGACCAATTTGACGCAGGGCCTCCGTCAAAAAGGCTTGCGGACGCATGTAGAAACTTCCGGTGCATATCCGCTTTCGGGTGAGTGGGATTGGATTTGCTTTTCACCTAAAAAATTCAAGACGCCACTCGACGAATTTTATGCAGCCGGCCATGAGCTCAAAGTGATCATTTTTAATAAATCTGATTTCGCTTGGGCCGAAATGCATGCGGCTCGGATGAATGCCAAGGCTCAACTTTTTTTACAACCCGAATGGTCAAAGTCCAATGAAATCACTCCGCTGATCGTTGACTATGTCAAGCAGAATCCACATTGGCGCATATCTTTACAAACACACAAATTCTTAGACATTCCTTGATTCGAATCGTTTTCGTTGGCCTTTTCTTGATAAGCGCCTCGGCATGGGCTCAAGGCTCGCTGAACAAAAAAGCGCTGAAATTGATGGAAAAGGGAAACGTGGCTCTAAAGCAACGCGATTTTGCCATGGCCAAGGATTGCTTTTCTGAGGCAATTGGACTGGATTCGCTGTATGGTGAAGCGTATCTCAAGTTGATCGGTGTGATAAGTGCGCTGAAAAGGCCCGAGGAAGCGCACCAACTGCGCTTGTTATACACGCAAAAACTTCCGACGGCATCCATTGCGCCACAGGTCTGGAATCAATTGGCTTCATATTTTTTCGCCAAAGGCGCCTACGCTCAAGCCGACGATTTCATTCGCCAATCCGCAAAGGTTGACAGTTTGTTGTACAAAAGCATCCTGTTTTCTTTGGATCAAATGCAAAACCGGGACTCACTGTTGATCAGGGAATTGCCACCGCAGGTCAACCGATATGCCTTTCAGTATTTGCCCACCCTCACGGTCGACAATCGGACATTAATCTTCACGGCGCGCAGTTCAAACACGTCAGACGAAAACATTGTCATGAGCCAGTTCGACGGGCAAAAATGGTCAGTAGCCGATATTTTGAGCCCTGCAGTGTTCAGCCGATTCAATGAGGGGGCATGTTCCATTTCGGCAGATGGGCGAACCTTGATTTTCACTTCATGTGAGGGACGACAGTCATATGGCAACTGCGACTTGTACATAACCAAAAAGATCGGGGAAGATTGGCAGGATCCGGAAAATTTGGGCAGGAGAGTAAATTCCACCAGTTGGGATTCACAACCCACCCTCTCCGCAGACGGTAAGACATTATATTTTGTGTCCAATCAGACGGGAGGAATGGGTGGACGAGATATCTGGGTCACCAAATGGGAGGCTGAGGGATGGTCCTATCCTAAAAACCTTGGCGCGTTGATAAACACTCCTTTGGATGAAACCACCCCATTCATTCACTCGAACAATGAGACCTTATTCTTTTCGTCAAATGGGCATGTGGGCTTAGGAGGTTTTGATTTGTTCAAGGTAGAGATCAATGCGCTCCCTCACAAGGTGATTAATCTTGGATACCCTATTAATACCCACCAGGAGGAGGTCAGTTTGGTGCTGTCTTCGGATGGTCTTCAGGCATTTTTTGCAAAGGAGGAAGCGACTGGCGGGGTAATTACCTCTAGTAAATTGGTGACGTTCGAGGTGCCCGTTCAGAAAATGTTGGTTTCAGGTGCCACATATGTAACTGGCACTATCCGAGACATTAGTTCCAAAGAACCCATCGAGGCGAGCATGGAAATCATTGACTTAATGACTAGGGAACGGGTTTACACCACCATGAGTGACGCCAAATCCGGCCGGTATTACATGGTATTGCCTCAGAACAGGACATTTGGTGTATTTATTGAAAAACAAAACTATCTCTTTGAAGACCTGTCATTCGCCACACTAAACAAGGCGTCTGACACGCTGGACATTTACCTTCAGCCCCTCTCCAAGGGAGCTAAAATGGTTTTAGAAAATATCTACTTTGCTTTTGACTCTGATGAATTGGACAGCACTTCGTATGAAGAATTGGCACGCGTGGCAGTCTTGTTGAAAAATCATCCGCATCTTAAGGTCGAGATCAGTGGGCATACGGATAACGTTGGGCCAAAAACTTACAACGTCTTGTTGTCGGAAAGAAGAGCGAAGCAAGTTTCAGATGCTTTACATAAAATGGGCATCCCAATAGGTCAACTAAAATATCGCGGGTTTGGAGATATCGAACCTATTTCCTCGAATTCGACAGAGGATGGTCGAAAACGTAATCGACGAATTCAATTTCAAATTCTATAACTTTGGTAACTACTTTCTCCAAACCAAACGATGATCGGTGCGTCCGTCTTGTCCTTCGACCCTTAAAACATATTGGCCTTGTGGCAGGGTTGGTAATTGAAATAGAATAAATAGAATATAAAATCCATCACCTTCTGTTGAATGTTGGCTCAGTTTTTTGCCAGCGAGATCAAAAAGACTCACGCTTTTCATTGGAGAAGTTCCTATTATATTCATTAGATTCTGAAAGGGATTAGGCCAAACAGCTTCGACAAGATCATTTTGGGAACTGCTTACAAGGCAATCTGCTTCCCAATAAAATTTGTTAGTTGGTGCAGCAACTTGGGGCAATCCATTGTAGTTCAGTGGATATTTCTCAGCCCTAAATACTGCGCCCTGTAGTGCGGTTTCTACATTTTCAATACATAATTGACCATCTACGCGAATTGGATTCACGAAGGTCCATACTATTTCATTGGCGTCATTGACTTCAAAAATTTTACCCTTGGATCCTTCACAAATTAGAAAATTCCCATTAGGTTGAATTTGGGCACCACTTAATTGGATAGAGAAGAAATCAGTAGGAGTTGGAGCAATATATCTAATTTCAGCACTTTCAGGCTCGAACGGCAATGTTTCGGCCAAGTTGTAATTCATAGCTTCTGTGTTATACGGCAAATGAATAAATTCAATAGTCGAGAAATTGCCGGCAGGTCTTTGACGTCCATTGTTGAATAGCAAGACCTTGACTTCATCCCCCTCATTGGCCCATATCACTGTATGTTGCCCGAAAAGTTTTTGGTCACTTATCTCTCCACGCTTATAGGCAAACGGATTACCCCATCTGTAGAGGATATCACCGCCCATTCCGGAGTTACCCCCTGAGCCTGTCGCTGCTTCTTCTGTGGTTGTGCTATGATCTATCACATAGAATTCGTTCAGGTACGGAGAACTTAAGATGATTTGATCCAAGTCCTCATTGTAAGAGATCGAGTTGGCATGCAACCAGTCAGGGGGCAATTGAGGATTGTAATCACCTCTATAATTCAAATCTAACCGATAAGGTTTCTCACTTACATCGCCATAATTCAGCTTTGTAGGGTCGAAATCTTGAACAAGATGATCCCAAAGATCCCATTGCCAAACGATTTCAACCCTGTTCGGGGGGGTTATTTTATATTCGGTAATTTGTTCAGACCAAAATTCGCTGTATAACTCCGTAAAAGTAGATGGATTTCGCCCATTTAATATGGCATCCTCTTTAGTCTTGTATGCCCATTCGAGCATGAGAATGTTGCCATTGGGCAAGTACTGAACATCATGATGCTGCCGCTTATCTCCGGCAAATGAGTTGAGGTACTGCCAATAGATTGTACCATCCCATTTGACCAATTGTATAAGACCCCCAACTCCGCCCCCGTTGAGAAAAGAGTCATTGGAAGTCAATGTACGCAATAGCAGACCGTTTTCTAATAAATACAATGATTTACCAGAAATTGCATTACCTGACCAAGTGTTGACTATCCGCCCATTGTTATCTATCAAATAAGATATTTCGCTATCCTGCGGATGGATAAGCGTGTATCCTTCCTGAACCCCCTCCTCAAGTATCCGGACACCAACCTGACTAATAGTTGTGTGAAACATTATAATCCCATAGCACAGTAATATTTGTTTCATGTCTTTTCGAAATCGTTTTAAGATCATTTTTTGAAAGCTAATATACATTTTTTAAGAAAATGACTGTTTCTCCACGCCTTTGTCAAACGGGCGTTTTGGCGGTAGAATCCCTTGGGCTTTGCTGATTTTCTCTTCATCATGGAAATTAATTTTGTTTTGCACTCTGACACAGAAGATTATATTGATTTTGAGCTTATAACTGCAACTGGAAATTCCTATTCTGGCGAAAAAAAAAATCCTGTGAGGTCTTGGGGTTAAATAATTGTTACTAGTTTTAGCCTTGAAATAATGTTCAATTTTTAAACCAGTATGAATATGAAGAGGATTTTACTCTTGAGTATGGTGTTCTCGTTCGTATGTGCGTTCAGTGCATGGGCGCAGCGGACGGTCTCTGGTAAGGTCACCGATGATAGCGGTGCAGGCTTACCAGGCGTGAACGTCGTGATTAAAGGCACGACGACAGGAGTTACCACCGATTTGGATGGTAATTTTCAAATTAGTGTTTCCGATGACAACACGGTTTTGGTTTTCACCTCAGTGGGGATGAAGACTCAAGAAGTGACTGTCGGATCACGATCAGTACTTGATTTGGGCATGGAAGCAGACGTAACTGAGCTTTCAGAAGTAGTAGTGACAGCCCTTGGTTTTACTGAGCAGCGTAACAAAATTGCTTCCTCCACTTCTCAAGTAGGTGGATCAAACGTGAAGCAAAGTGGTGAAACTGGTCTGATTCAGGGTCTTTCGGGTAAGGCTTCAGGTGTTCAGATTGTGAAGACATCCGGTGATCCGGGAGCTGGGGCCTATATTCAAATTCGAGGACAAAGTTCCATTTCACGCTCCGTTCAGCCTTTGATCGTGTTGGATGGTATTCCCGTCAATAATACTGATTTGGGAAGCGGTTCTGTTGATGGAGTTACCCAACAGTCTAGATTGAATGACATCAACCCAAATGACATTGAGTCAGTTCAAGTGCTGAAGGGTGCCTCTGCTTCTGCTCTATGGGGATCTAGAGGAGCAAATGGCGTGATTGTTATTACCACGAAAAGGGGTGCAAAGAATAGCAACATGCAAGTGCAATATACAGGTACATATTCTATAGATAGAATAAGCTATAAGCACGACCTTCAAACTACGTTCGGTCGTGGTAATGGTGGAGTAGATGCATTGAACACAAGTACCACCGGTAACTCATGGGGAGCTAAGATAGCTGATCGCGACGGTGGTGATAACCCTGTGGATGAATCAGGCCAGTACTTTGAGGCTGAGGATGGCACGCTTTACTATCCTACAACAGCTATAACGGACACGCGCAATTATGAAAACAGCAATTTTAATAGTGTTTTCCAAAATGGAAGTTTTTTGGAGCATAACATCTCGTTGAGCGGTGGAACAGCTACTAATACTTACTATCTAAGTGTATCTAATCTGGATCAACAGGGTATTATTAGAAACAACTCTACATACAACAGAACCACGGCACGTTTGAATGTAACATCGAAGCTGTCTGATATGGTAACTGCTACGAGCAACATGAGTTATTCTCGTATCTCTTCAGATCGAATTCAAAGAGGATCAAACACGAGCGGTTTGTACCTAGGCTTCCTACGTACGCCTGCTGATTTTGACCAGCGAGATTATAAGGGTACGTACTATAATGCTTCTGGTGTACCTTTCTTCAATCGTCAGCGAAGCTATCGTAGACAAATTGGAAATGCGGCATCTCCAACGTATGATAACCCACTTTGGGTTATAAATGAATTCACTAATACAAGTGACGTTGACCGAGCCATTGGTTCATTCCAAGTGGATGTTACACCAACAGATTGGTTGACATTGATAGCTCGCGTGGGAGTGGATGACTATACAGATCGATTGGTTACCTATTTCCCAATCAACTCTGCAGCCAACTCTGGAAGAGGTTCTTACAGCGATCAGGCAATTGGTGAAACACAGACAAATGCTGATTTCATGGCGAGAATAACATCTACCATTACTGACAAGTTGGATGGATCATTCTTGGTTGGTATGAATTTGAATCAACGAACCACTACATCTGTTGGGGGAACATATATTAACTTCATTTTGAATTCGGACGCTCGTACATTTGGTAATGCTACAGCTTTGAATCAAACAGCGTTTACAGGGGAAAGCCAAGTTCGTACTTCTGCAGGTTATTTTTCAGCTAACTTTGGATACGATGAGACCTACTTCTTGACTTTGACTGGTCGAGGCGAGAATTCATCTGCCTTTGGAGATTATGCACAAATATTCTTCTACCCATCTGCGGAGTTAGGTGTTTTGTTCTCTAATTTAGTTGAAGTTCCAGGCATGTCAAGCGGTAAGTTCCGAGCGACTTATGGTCAAGTGGGTCAAGCACCTGCATCCTATCGTTCACAAACTTATTTTACATCAGCTTCCTTTGGTGAGAGTTGGGGTCCGGGCAACAGCGCAGGCGGTTATGACGGTGCATTCGGTCGAAGTAGCTTGAGAGGTAACCAGCAAGTGTCTCCTGAGAAGAAGACAGAATTTGAGTTGGGCGTTGATTTGGGCTTTGTGAATGACCGAATCAGCCTTTCTGCAACCTACTACGATAATAAGATAGAAGATGCATTGTTCTTTGTAGCAACTGCAGGTTCTACCGGTTATACGAACGTATATGGTAATGCTGCTTCCTTGGAAAACAATGGAATTGAATTGGATTGGAATGCTGCTGTGGTAAAGGGTGATGGACTGAATGTGAGCATTGGCGGTAACTGGTCACGGTACCGAAATGAGGTAACAGACTTGAGTGGTTCTGAATCATTGTTCCTAGCCGGCTTTGCCGGTACTTCTTCACGTGCCGTAGTGGGTGAGGCAGTAGGTGCCCTTTGGGGTGGTCGTTGGGATCGAGATGAAAGCGGTGCGCTCTTAGAAGCACAAGGAAATGCTGGCTTCCCTGCCATTGCAGCTACAGAAGGCCTTCTTGGCGATCCTAATCCAGATTGGATGGGGGCATTGAATACTACTATTTCCTACAAAGGATTGTCTTTGTTCGTATTGTTTGAAAGAAAGCAAGGTGGCGATATTTGGGATGGTACCGATGGAGCACTCTACACCTTTGGTCGATCTCTTGAAACAGCCAACGAAACAACTGTGAGTGCTGCTGATGCGGCCACTATCCAAAACTATGCTGGAAATACAATTGATGCGTTCGGAACAGACAATGGCGATGGTACTTATACTTTCCGAGGAAACCTTTACGACTTTGGTTTTGGAACGGTTGCTCTTGATGAGTCATGGTATGGTACAACAGGTGGTGGATTCGGACCCGTTGGTGAGCAATTTATCAAGGATGGTTCTTGGACTCGTCTGAGAGAAATCACTCTTTCTTATGATCTTCCAACTTCTGTTGCCAATACTGTGCGTATGAAGGCTCTTCGAGTGGCTGCAACGGGCAGAAACTTGAAAATTTGGTCCAAGGAGTACTTCGGTATTGACCCTGAGTCAAACTTGACAGGTTCATCAAATGGTCGTGGTTTGTTGTATTTTGACAACCCAGGAACTCAGTCATATGTATTTTCTTTGACTGCAACTTTCTAATCAATAAATGATTTGAATTATGAAAATGATAAATAAATTCTTATTAGTTGTACTTGTAGGCGTTATGGCTTCTTGTGCAAGTTTTACGGACGGTTTAACAACCGATCCAAATGCACCAACTGATGCTGATGCGTTGAATATGATTCAGGGGCCGATGGTTATGACGCAGTTCTTTCATGCGGGCGAAGTTGCTCGTTTGACAGGGATTTGGACTAACCATTTTACTGGCCAAGACAGACAATACGTGGCACTGAATGATTGGAATGCGCATACTTCTACGGATTCCGATAGCCCATGGGGTAATGCTTATTATGGTGTAACTCAGTGCCGTTTAATCCAAGCAAAGGCCGATGTGGAATTGAACCCTCGCATGAAGGGTATTGCACAAGTTTTGGAGGCTCACATGATGGGTACTGTTACTTCTTTGTGGGGCGATGTTCCATTTAGTGAAGCAATTGATGATTCCAATCCTAACCCTGCGTATGATGCGCAGGAGGATGTGTATGCTGGTTTGCAAACGTTGTTAGATGATGCAATTATCAACTTAAATGCTGGTGGCGCTGGACTAACTGCCGTGAAGGATATCTTCTACGCAGCGAATTACACCCGCTGGATTCAATTGGCTAATGCGTTGAAGGCACGCTATTACCTGCATGTCGGTGATTACACCAATGCTAATACCTACGCTCAATTGGGTATGCAATCAGCCGCCGATGATATGGTAGCAAATTTTGGCAACCTTTATGGCTCTACATTCAACCCATTCTACTCGTTCATGGTTTATGATCGGCCAGGTTATATGGGAGCTGAAGATGCCTATGCGCCTAACTTGATGGATCCGGATGATATTTTTTCGGATCCTTACAATGCCAACCGCAATCATAGTAAGCAAATGGAGGGTGCACGTTATTACTATAACTATCACTATTATGAACTGTACACTTCTGGTTATGAGCCGAACTATTTGAACGGTTTTGACTGGGGATGTACTAACTGTGGTAAGTTTGGTGAGGATATGCGGTTGGTTACATATGCTGAAATGTTGCTTATTAGAGCCGAATATGAGGCTCGTGTAAATGGCCTAACTGCTGGTGTTGCTGCGTATAATACCTATAGAGCATTAATGGCAACTGCTGGTACTTACTGGACTACAACACTCGGTGAATATGGCGGTGTTGACATGCAACCTTACGTGGATGGTGATTTCGCCCCAGGTGGTTTGGAAGATCCGAATAGTACAGCTTCAGACCCTGTGAATGCACTGCTTCGTGAGATTTATGAGGAGCGTTATGTGTTTTTTGCTGGAAGTACTGAGTCTTTTGTTGATATGAATAGAACAAATAATATCGCTGAAATTCAGTTAAAGGATTATGATGGTGTGCCTCAGCGACTATTGTATCCTCAGGATGAAGTGAATACTAATACGAGTACTCCAAATCCAATTCCTGATGTATTAACTCCAACGCCTGTTCATAATAATTAATGTTATTCAGTTTATAAAAGGAGACTGCCCAAAGGTCTCGTTAAAAGATCAGGTCGAGAGCGTAAAGTTCTCGGCCTTTTTTTGTGACTAAATGTACGATCAAAGCTAACGAGCACGTAGTGTGAGTAGTGCATTCCTTTTTGTTTTTCGCATCATTTGGTAACTGATTCATTGTCTAATTGATGTAATTGGTCTACCTTGCACCATTTATTGAATGATATAGAATGAGGAAATTTTTGGTTGTTACGGTGCTACTCGTTGCTTTTGTCCATTTATCAATGGGTCAAGGAATTGTAAAAAATGGTGAATCTTATTATCAAGGTAGCAGGGTTCTGCCCAATATGATGGTGGTTAAATTAAAGAACCGGATTAGTGATGTTTCATGGTTTGCTCGGAATTTACCGTGGATGATTGATGTAAGCAGTTTTCGAGACAATAAGTCCAGTTCGTTTCGAACGAGCTCAGAATTGGATAATATACACTTTCTACACTTTTCTAAGTCTATCAATCATGAAAGTGTTATTTCTATAGCCAAGGAATTTTCAGATGTCGAGTATGTTGAGCCTGTATATATTCGAGAGATGTCCTATGTTCCTTCAGATCCTAGTAAGGGACAGCAATGGTACTTGAATAAGATTGATGCTTACAATGCATGGGATGTTGAGCGGGATGCTTCAGACGTAGTTATAGCTATTGTTGATTCGGGGGTCGAGCTTTCGCATGCTGATTTGAGCGAGAATATTTATGTTAATTCTTTAGAAATCCCCAATAATGGAGTTGATGATGAAGGAGATGGGTATGTTGATAATTATTACGGATGGGATTTTGTTGGATCAAGTATTGATGCAATTATTCAGGCGGGTGATCCTGTGGATTGGGCTGACTGGGAAGATAGTAATCCGAATACTTCAGGGAGCGATCATGGCACACATGTGGCAGGCATTGCCTCCGGGGTTTTTAATAATGGGACTGGTATAGCGGGTCTTGGAGCAGGAGCCAAATTAATGGTTTTGAAGTGCGGTGAAGACGGGGGAGGAAGTTATCCTACATCTATCCTTCGGGGTTACGATGCTATAGTTTATGCGGCGGAACACGGAGCTGACATCATAAATTGTTCATGGGGAGGTGGTGGTTATAGTCAATTTGAACAGGATGTTATCAATTATGCAACTGAACTAGGTTCTTTGGTTATAGCTGCAGCTGGAAATGGACGAAGTAGTGATTATCAATATCCTGGATCTTATAATAACGTTTTGTCTGTAGGAAATACTACAAATGAGGATAGGAGGAATATTAGCAGCACATATAACGATAAAGTAGATGTATCTGCTCCAGGGACAGATATTTATAGTACGATTTTTGGATCTGGGTATGGAGTTAAGACCGGAACATCTATGGCGTCTCCGTTAGTTGCTGGACTGGCTGCCCTAGTAAAGTCGAAGAGGCCTTCGCTTTCACCTTTGCAAATAGCGGAAGTAATCAGAACAACATCAGACGACATAAATTCGGTCCTCGCTACAAATAGCCGATACAAAATGGGAAGGGGTCGGATCAATGCTTACCGTGCGCTTACGGAAAAGAGTCCTTCAATTCGCATAAATGATATTTTGTTGAAAGATGATGATTTTTCCCTGCAGGCCGGTGATGAAATATCTGTTGATTTAGAAGTTATTAATTATTTAGAGAGCGCAAATAATATACAGGCTTCTTTAAGTATAATAGGCTCATACGTATCCATTAGTGATGCCGATGAGATGTTTGGTTCCTTTGAAAGTTTGCAGGCTAAGTCTTTCGACAATGTATTTACTTTTGAGATACTCGAGAATGCTCCCGATAACCTAGAATTGACACTCTTAATTTCTTTTTCCGACGGTGAGTCCTATGAGGATTGGCAAGCGTACACTGTTATTGTGAACCAGACATATTTAAATTTAATTGGTTCGACAATATCCACTTCCATAGCCAGTAATGGTAGGCTTGGTTATCTTGTTACTGGTTCGAATGCCGTTGGATTGGGTTTCAATTTTAATGGAGAGAATTTACTTTATGAGATGGGATTATTGATGGGAACTAGTGAATCGAATGTTTCTAGTACAATCCGATCGAGTACAGAACAGACCGATGATCATTACGGAATTGAAAGTAAAGTGAGATTAAATGGGAGCGATTCTGAACGCAGGGCTACTTTTGATTATGTGGGTGTTTTGAATGATTCTAAGGCTCCAGTCCCATTGGGAGTGAATGTGTCTTATAATGTAATGGCGTGGAATCAAGAGGGCAGTTCGGATTTCTATATTATTGAATATGAAATAGTTAATAAATCGGAATCAAGCATTTCAAATTTGCATTTGGGTTTGTATGCAGATTGGGATATAGGTTCCTCTGGAAGTAATTCTGGGGGTTATGACGAGACTAGAGAGTTGGGATACATAACAACATCTTCACCGAGTTCTTTTTTTGCAGGAATGGCTGTGATTAGTAATGATTTTGGTAAATATTACAATGCCATAGATAATGCAGGCTATTCGTTTAGTTCCGCTAATAAATTTCTGTCAATATCTGGAGGACAAAGTTCATCTTCAGTAAGTAATGTTGATGCAAGTCATTTTGTAGGAGCTGGGCCTATTTCATTGTCTCCTGACCAAAGTCAGAAAGTTGCATTCGTTGTTTTGGCAGGGAGTAGTTTAATCGGATTGCAATCTACTTATGATCGAGCCGATTACTTGTATAACACAACATTGTCACTGGTACGTCCTGTGGCTATGGATATTGATGTTTGCTTTGGAGAGGATTATGAGGTGGTTATCGATGGTTATCCAAATTTGCGATGGTACGATCGTTTCGAGGGTGGTACATTGCTATATGAAGGTACTAGTTTAGTCTTGAATGATTTAGAAGATGATGTGACACTTTTTGTAGCTACATTTAATGATTCAAATGATGAAAGTGTAAGAAGTCCAATTAACTTGAAAGTTTTACCAAAGAATGATATTGTTTATCAGGGTGATTTAGTTCTGTGTGATGGAGAGGTTATTTCTCTGACTGCTGCCGATGGAGATTCATTTCTTTGGAGTACGGGTGAAACGACTCAAACAATTGAAGTGACTCAAGAAGGTACTTATTTTGTGGAAGTTACCAATGCTGCTCTCGGCTGTACGACAACCTCAGAGGAGATTATGATAACGACCAGTACAACTCCGGCCATTCCATCTATTGCCGCTTTTGGTGACTTTTGTATTGGTGAATCTGTGACTATTAATATTCTCAATCCAGATAGTGAGATAGTTTATCAGTGGGAAGGACCAAATGGCTTTATATCTGAGGGTGAGACTATAACTTGGGAAGAATTCCCATCGGACGCGAGTGGTTCCTATTCTGTATATGCTATTTCAGAGGCCTGTAACAGCGATGTTCTTGATTTTCAGGTAGTGCCAGTGGTTACACAGCCTGCAATATTTGTTGAGGAAAATGCGCTCACCACATCTGTTGTTGCAGATTCTTATCAGTGGTATCTGGACAATGATCCAATCCTTGGAGCTGTTTTCAATACTTTCACTCCATTAGAATCTGGTTTTTATAGTCTTGAGATCGTGTCGAATGGTTGTACAGTACGTTCCAATGATTTGCTGTTTGCCGTTCTATCTTCTTCTTCTCCTATCACAAGTCTAAAGATCTTTCCAAATCCGGTGCAGTCTGTTTTGAATGTGGAATTTGGAGAAGCATGGGAACGAATCGGTATATTTGACCTAAACGGACGGCTATATAATATTGAAATGTACGTGTTGCCTGACCGGACTGTTCAATTGAATTTGGACGATTTGGCCGATGGCTTGTATGTAATACAGATAACCTCTTTATACGGATTGTATAGTGAACTTTTTTTGAAAAATTAATATGAAACCGATATTCTTATCCTTTTGTTTTCTTCTTTCCCTTCTCTCAGTAGCACAAATTGATATATCCACAAATTCTATTGGAGCCATAACTATAGCTCGCTCAATAGTCCCTTTGCTTGAATCATCTAAAACTCTTGAAGACTTTGATCCGTGGTTATTTGATGGAGATCGTTTTGGTGAGCTTAATCATGTGAATTACAAAGGCAAGGGTATATTAAATTATAATTACATGTCTGGAGTGGTTAAAATTGAAATATCAGGCTCTGAATCTTCTTTTACAGCTAAAGATATTATTGATTTTTATGTGTTGGATGGAGATGTAAATCGTCATTTTATCTCATTTTCTTTTGAGGACTTTAAGATTTCTCCTTCTATAGTGGAAGTAATTGAACTTAGTAAATTTGATATTTTGATCAACAGAGAAGTTATCCTACGCAAGGGTGATTATAATCCTTCTTTAAATGTTGGGTCACCAGATAAGTATGTGGTTAGATCGGTACTTTATCTAAGAAATAAACGGACTAATGTTGTTTCGAGGGTTTCCGGAAAAAGAGAGTTAATTTCTTCTCTGGGAGGAGACAGTTCTTTGTCTTTATATTGGAAGGAAAATGGATTATCATTCGAAATTGGATCAGTTGTTCAGATCGTTAATTACGCAAGTCAATTATAAGCATACCCTGCATAGGCCCTAGTCATTATTGACTAAAACTGCCTAGATATCCTATTGATCCCTTCACCAAAGTGGTAAAAGTTTTAGTGAAGCCTATTTTTCTCATCTTCCCCATATCCGCCTCTGTAAAATACTGATACTTGTCCCTAATATCCGCAGGGGTGTCGATAAAGGTGATTTTCTCTTCTTTGCCTAAAGCACTGAAAACGGCTCTGACCAAATCCAAAAAGGTGTGTGCTTGGCCGCTACCCATATTATAAATCCCCGAGTCTTTCCGGTGGTGCATGAGCCAAAACATTACGTCGCATACGTCTTTTACAAACACAAAGTCTCGCATTTGCTCTCCGTCTCTATAGGCAGGATTATGCGAGCGAAATAGCTTCATTTGGCCAGTTTCCTGAATTTGTTTGTACGCGTGCCATACCACAGACGCCATCCGCCCTTTATGAGATTCGCGAGGACCATACACGTTGAAAAATTTTAAGCCAGCCCAAAAGAAAGGTTTTTCCGTTTGCAAGATTGCCCACTTATCAAATTCATTCTTTGACTCACCGTAAGCATTCAAAGGTTTTAGCTGAGGAATAAGGCTTTCATCGTCTTTGTAGCCAAGCTCTCCGAGACCATATGTGGCTGCAGAACTGGCATAGATCAAGGGTATTTGATACTCCACGCATCGCTTCCATATTTCTTTGGTGTAATCGGTGTTTAATTTCCATAGCAGCTCACGATCGAATTCGGCCGTGTCTGTTCGGGCACCCAAATGGAAGATGAATTCTACCTCTTCGTAGTTTTGATCCAGCCAGGTCAGGAACGCATCTCGATCTATTTTTTGACTGAATTTGAGCCCATCGAGGTTGTGAGCTTTCTTGGGATCATTGAAGTGATCTACCAGTATCAAATCGTTGAAATTGCCCTCATTGAGCCGTTCCACCATGTTACTTGCTATAAATCCGGCTGCTCCAGTTACGACTATCATTGCACATTAATTTTGCCCAAAGGTAGTCGATCTGCCACGATCATTTTCGTAGCACTGAATTAGCGTAAGACGAATGCAATGACAGGAGATTGTGATTTATTCCAGGCTTTCTTTGTACACCATGCAGGATTCGCTTATTTTCATGGCTAATTTCACTCACCAGCACTGAACTATGAGAATATTTATACTTGCCTTGTGCCTGATAGGTACCTTGGAAGGATGGGCGCAACGTACAGTTTCGGGTACCGTCAAAGACGCGCAAGGTGTTCCCTTACCTGGTGTTTCAATCAAAATTTTAGGTTCTTCTCAAGGGACTGTCACCGATGTAGATGGTAATTATCGGCTTACAGTACCTGACGATTACGTTACATTGATTTTTAGCGGTGAGGGTTTCGTGCGTCAAGAAACAGTAGTGGGTAGTCGGAGCGTCATCGATATAGCGATGGAGGCGGCCCCTGCGGATGTTGTGGGTGATTTATCGGTGGGATTCGGATCACAGTCAAAGGAAAAGCTTACCGGAAACGTGAGTCAGGTATCGGGTGATGCCATACGTGATAATCCGGTGAGTAACTTAGAGTCTTCCATGCAGGGTCGTACGGCAGGTGTCATCGTGAAATCAACGGGTGTCCAAGTCAGAGGCTCTGCCTCGCTTACGGCCAGCAATGATCCGCTTTACGTAGTTGATGGTGTGCCATTGGCTTCAGGTAGTCAGTCAAGCATTAATCCGGCGAACATCAAGTCCATGGAAATTTTGAAGGATGCCTCTGCTGCAGCCATTTATGGTAGTCGCGCAGCGAATGGCGTCATCGTAATCACTACACATTCCGGTCGTACGGGTAAAATGCAAGTAGACGCGGATTATCAATTAGGTATCGCCACTACGCCCAAATACTTGGAGCTTTATTCTGCTGAGGAATATAACCTCCAAGTGATTGAATATAGGGTGCGGCAATTCGGCCTTGGTGAATACATAGATCGAGATAATTTGCGCATTTGGAGACAGATTCAGGCCGCAGGGGGCGATTTGAATATTGGGAATGTAAGTTTTAATTCTTTTGGTTTGTTCCTTGACTCCCTTCAATATAACACGGATTGGCAGAAGGAAGTATTTCGTACGGCCATGCAGCACAGAGCCACAGTAAGCGTGCAGGGCGGCACGGAAAAGTTGGGCTATTTCGTATCTAATGTATTTAGTAGTCAGGAAGGTATATTGATCGGACAGCAGAGTCAAACACTAAATTCCCTCGTTTCCCTCGATGGTCAAATCAACTCAAAACTGAGTGCAAGTTTGAGTGTGAATTTTATTCATGGGATTCAAGACAAACTGAGAGAAGATCAGGATTTGGGCGCCCCCTTGCAGGCTATCGCCTTGCCGCCATCTGATAGGGCAGATCCGGCAAATAACTATTACTTGGAAGTATCAAAGTTGCTTTATAATCCGCAGACAGAGATTTTCAATTCCTTGAACAGAAGTTCGTCCAATGCCGTGATCGGAAGTTTAGGGTTAACCTACCAGATGCTTGATAATCTCACCTTGGATCTCACGACCGGCATAGACTACAGTGATTACCGCGATGTGTTGCGACTTGGAGGAGCGACGCGTGACGGAGGTGGAACCTACCAGTCTAGAGGAGACGGTAGAAGTCAGCTAGGCATTTCTTCATTCAGAAATCAAATGGTGAATGGCTGGGCAACCTACTCGCCTACGGTTGGCGAGAATTCTGAATTGTCCGTGGTACTTGGTGGATCGTATGAACTGTCAACAGCTGATTTCAGTCAGCGCAATGCAAATATTTCGAGTGTGCTGGATTTGGAAAAAATGGAAAATGATGATCCGCTTTTGACCATCATCAATATTCCCGGTGGAGCGAACAGTTTTGTCTCTACGTTTACACGCGTAAACTATGGTTTCAAGGATCGATATTTACTGCAGGTTACTGCGCGTAGGGATGGTTCTTCTCGTTTTTCACCGGATAATCGGTTCGGGACATTCATGGCCGTTTCGGGTGGTTGGATTTTGAGCGATGAAGCATTTTTCCCGGTAGATGGTGTCATCAAATTTCTCAAACTAAAGGGTAGCTACGGACAAATAGGCAATACTCCGTTAGGCGATTTCGAATATCAAAAAAATTACATTCAAGTGAATTATGGTGATTCCACAGGGTACCGCTTGCTCAATCCGGCCAATGACGACTTAAAATGGGAGACAACCACTCAGACGAACGTGGGGATGGAATTTGCACTTGGAAACAGAATCAATGGTAGCGTGGATTACTACGTAAAGAGTACCGAAGACTTACTTTTCCCCAAAACGGTGAGCCCGACAAGCGGATTTAACCAAGTGACGCGAAATGGCGGCACCATGCGCAATTCAGGTGTTGAGATTGGCTTGAGCACGCGAAATGTGGATTTGCCGGATTGGAAATGGACCACTGATTTCAACGTTACATTTTCTCAGAATAAAATCTATGACCTAGAGGGCGAGCGGCTGATCGTAGGAACTAATGCCTTCTTAGAAGGGCATCCCGCTTCCTCATTTTATTTAAGAAAATATGTGGGTGTAGATCCTGACACGGGCAATGCCCTTTATGACGATGGGCAGGGTGGTGAGACTACCGATTGGGAAAGCGCCCCTCAGATGGTCGTTGGCAATCCAAACCCCGGCTACTTTGGCGGAGTAACCAATACAGTGAGTTACAAAAATTTCGACTTCACCTTCATGGTGCAGTTTGTCGGTGATGTGGATGTGTATTTTGCCACAGGGGAGTATATGGCCAACAGCGGCATTTTAGGATTGTCACAGTTAGCTTCTCAGGCAGATCGTTGGTATGCTCCGGGGGATCAGGCAAAATATCCGCGATTGAATCCGTTCAACACAGATACACAGCCGTCAACCCGATGGCTTGAGGATGGAAGTTATGCCCGCTTGACCAACGTAATCTTAACGTATCGTTTGCCGGCAGATCGCGTGTCCAAGTTGGGCTTAAGTCGAGCAGAAGTGTATATCGGCGGCCAAAATTTATTTACACTGACCAAGTACTCCGGATATGATCCGGATGCTCTATACATCGATCCAAACACAGGGGTGTTGGGCCAAAACATCAACAGAGGGGTGGATAATTTTACCGCACCGCAAGCGCGCATTATTACAACAGGAATCAAAATAGGACTATGAGACTTTTGAAAACATTTCGATTTGTAACAGCACTTGTCCTCGTAGGGAGTGCGGTTTCCTGTAACTCACTGTTGGAAGTAGAGGCTAAGAATAATATTACAGGTGATATCTTCAAAAATGAGGCAAGCATTCAACAGGCGCTGAACGGTGCATACTTTAATCTAGCAGGAATTTACGACGGAGGTGATGGAGGTGAGCTTTTGGGAGGCGATTTTCTCATGATTCCCTCATTGCTCATTTTTGAAAGCATATTTGAGGTTAGCTGGGATGATATCAATGGCGCCACATATTCAGATTTTACGGAGCGTAACATATTGGCTACCAATGTGCGTGTAGAAAATAATTGGAGACGGGCCTATGAAACAATCAATACGCTCAATAGCATCTTACTCAACATTGACAATGTCGAGGATGCAGGCGCACGTGACCGCATAGCGGGTGAGGCCTTGGCAATGCGTGGTATTTTGTACTTCGAAATGGTACGCTTGTGGGGGCCGCAATACTCCACTGTTGGAGCGGGCACTACTGATCAGTTGGCCATTCCGTTGTTGCTGGAGCCCGTGGAAGCACCCGGTGATGCCCCTGCCCGTAACACAGTAGGTGAGGTGTATGCGCAAGTGATAGAAGATTTGACTGAAGCGGCTGCTTTCTTGGAGCCACTGGGCACCAATGGAACGAGCCTCTCGTATTACACTTGCGAAGGTTATCTCATGCGTGTGGCCATGCAAACCGGCAACTTTGCTGACGCAATCGAGCATGCCGATAATATTCTGAATGCAGGGGAATTCAGTCTGGCAACTACACCCCAAGACGCCTTCAATAATACAATGAACAGCACGGAAGACATCTTTGCCATTCAGCAGAATGCCGCATACAATGCCGGTAATATCTCCACAGGCACGGGCTTAGTCAATTTTTACTCTTCGTTGAATGGGCAGGGGTTGGGTGCCATGCGTGTGTCACCTTTCTATCTTAATAATTTATTTGGTGACTTTGACTACAGTCCTGAATTCAGTGAAAATGACTTGAGAGGTACTGTGGATACAGGCGTGGGTAGTTCGTCCACGGCCGATAACATTTCCGCTGCATTTTATACTAACCTTCTGAATGACATCACGGTCTCACCTTCCAAGTATATGGCCAATGATCGTGTGATCCCGATCATTCGACTGGCAGAGGTAATCCTATCTAGAGCAGAGGCTCGGGCATTCTTGAGCCCGGTCACAGTTGATTTGGTGGCACTGGACGATTACAACGATATCCGAGAGCGAGCCGGACTCACCCGACTGGATGCGTCTGAGTTTTTTATAGGCATTGATCTGTACGATAGCATTTTGGTGGAACGTCGACGTGAATTTCTCTACGAGGGAATATTGTATCACGACATGAAGCGCAGAAATGAATCCATAAACGGAGTACCGCTTTCAGATCCCAGATTCATCTTGCCCATTCCTCAGTCTGAGTTGAATGCGGGCATGGAGTAGATATTGGATAACTTGCCTTCATGAAGTATTTTTTTATCGCCGGTGAGCGTTCCGGAGATTTACATGCCTCTAATCTTATCAAAGAGCTAAGGAGACGGGATGTTGATGCGCATATTGTCGGATTTGGAGGGGCTTTGATGGAGCAAGAGGGCATGCAACTGCTTCGTCACTATAAGAGCTACTCTTTCATGGGTCTTTGGGAGGTGGTTGCTCACTTGGGCACTATTCGGCAAACGATGAATGCCTGCAAGTTAGAAATCCGAAAATTTCAACCGGACGTTCTTGTTCTCGTCGATTTTCCCGGATTTAATTTACGAATGGCCTCCTTCGGGAAGCAATTGGGCATTAAGACGTGCTATTATATCTCACCGAAAATTTGGGCATGGAAGAAAAGTAGAATCAAAAAAATTCGAAAGGTGGTAGACAAGATGCTCGTGATTCTTCCTTTCGAAGTGGAGTTTTATAAATCGCTAAATTTTCCGGTGGAGTATGTTGGCAATCCGTTGATGGATGCCGTGCGCACATATAATTTCGAACCTCTGCCCGAAAGCCGACAGACAAGGGTGGCCATTTTGCCTGGCAGTAGGATACAGGAACTGAAGGCGGCCATTCCCGTTACGTTGGAGATGGCCAAGCTTCGACCAGACTACCAATTTCTTGTAGCGGGTGTTAATAATCTGCCGGATGACTTGTATGCGCCGCTCAAGGTGCAACGCAACATTGAAGTAATCTTCGATCGAACCTACGACTTGTTGAAAGAAGCCAACGCCTCTGTTGTTACCTCTGGCACAGCCACCCTCGAGGCGTGTCTGCTTAGTGCACCTCAGGTGGTGGTGTATGGCACAAGTTGGCTTACGTATAAGGTGGGCAAAGCGATTCTGAATGTCAAATACATTTCCTTAGTCAATCTCATTGCCGACAGAGATGTGGTGAAGGAAATGATTCAATCTGATTTTAATGCGCAGACCGTACTGGCCGAAGTAGACAAATTGCTCACCGATCATGCGTATTGCGGCAAGATGCTGGCAGAATACCAAGAAATCAAAGAGAAAATCGGATTTGAACCGGCCAGTAAGCGAGCTGCAGAGGCCGTGGTTTCATGGCTGGGTATTGATTAGGCCACCTTCAACTTCTTAAACTTCGATTTCTCAAATTTTTCCTCGGCATAGCTCAAGGTGATTTCGAGAGACTTTATCTCCGGCTGAGACGGCAATTCAAACATGGCATCTGTGATAATAGCTTCACAAATGGAGCGCAATCCTCTAGCGCCAAGTTTAAACTCTACAGCCTTGTCCACAATATATTCCAGCGCATCTTCACTGAACGAAAGCTTAACTTTCTCCATATCGAAGAGTTTGTTGTATTGCTTTACCAAGGCATTCTTCGGCTCAGTCAGTATTTGCTTCAATGCATCCCGATCAAGTGGATCCAGATGTGTGAGTACGGGCATTCGCCCGATCAATTCGGGGATGAGACCGAAGCTTTTCAAATCTTGAGCGGTAATGTATTTCAATAGATTCTCCTTGTCGATACCCGACACATCTATATCATCTGCCGTGGCAAAGCCAATGGGGCGTGTATTTAGTCGGTTTGCAATGTGTCGTTCGATACCGTCAAAGGCTCCTCCGCAGATAAAAAGAATATTTTCGGTATTCACTGCGATCATTTTTTGGTCTGGATGCTTGCGCCCACCCTGCGGCGGCACATTTACTGCCGTACCCTCTAGCAATTTCAATAAGGCTTGTTGCACACCCTCACCACTCACATCGCGTGTGATCGACGGATTATCTGACTTTCGAGCAATTTTGTCGATTTCATCAATGTACACTATTCCCCGCTGAGCGGCATCTACTTCGTAATCAGCCGCTTGCAGAAGGCGTGTCAAGATACTCTCCACATCTTCGCCCACATAGCCGGCCTCTGTCAGCACCGTAGCATCGGCTATGCAGAAGGGAACTTGCAAAATCTTGGCAAGAGTTCGAGCCAAATAGGTCTTTCCGGTACCCGTTTGCCCCACCATCATGATGTTCGATTTTTCAATCACCACGTCTTCTTTGCTCGGTGGCTGCATCAGGCGCTTGTAGTGATTATACACGGCCACCGACAAGAATTTTTTAGCTTCATCCTGGCCAATTACGAATTCATCCAAATGAGCCTTCATGTCTGCAGGCTTGATCAATTTGAATGACGGTGATTCAGGATTTGTGTCTGACTTGGTCTCTTCGTTGAGTATTTGCTGTGCCTGACTGATACATTTGTCGCAAATGTGCGCGTGAATGCCGGAGATCATTAGATCCACATCTTTCTTGTTGCGCCCGCAAAAACTACACGTCACCTGTGCTGCCATTACTTTGATTTTGTTCTTCTCAATACTTCATCGATCAAGCCATATTCTTTGGCTTCCTCTGCACGCATCCAATTATCTCTGTCAGAGTCACGCTCTATTTGTTCATATGATTTTCCTGAATGATGGGAGAGAATGTTGTACAAATCTTTTCTCAATTCTTGCATTTGCTTCAAGGTGATTTCCATATCCTTCGATTGTCCCTGCATTCCGCCTGATGGCTGATGAATCATCACCCGGGCATGTGGAAGCGCCGATCTTTTTCCTTTAGCCCCACCCGCCAGTAGCACGGCACCCATTGAGGCCGCCATGCCGGTGCAGATAGTGGCCACATCAGGCGCTACATATTGCATGGTATCATACATGCCCAATCCGGCATACACTGAACCACCCGGACTGTTGATGTAGAGTAGAATGTCTTTTTTCGAATCCACCGATTCCAAAAAGAGCAATTGTGCCGTGATAATATTGGCAATATTTTCTTCGACTTGCATGCCCAAAAAAATGATCCGATCCATAATAAGTCGAGAAAAAACATCAATCTCGCGGAAATTGGTCGGGCGCTCTTCGATAACCGCTCGAGTCATCATTTCTACCTGATGGACATAACTGTCGAATGTGGAGCCGCTGACCTTGTGATCTTTGGCGAATTTTCTGAATTCTTCTTTGTTTATCATGGGGATAAATTAGCTAACTACATGCAAAAATAAAAAAAAGTCCCACCAACGTAGGACTTCTGAAACTTGTACCTACATCAAAAGGTTCAATCCAACTTGCGAAACGCCTCCAATGTAATTTCCTTGTCCTTCACGGTGATTTCGCGTGTAAGATACTCCATCACCTTGCGCTGTTGTACTTGATTGTGCACTTTCATGTAATTGTTGCCATTTTCTCCTTGCAGGTAATTATTGGCAAATGCATCCAGTTGATCCTCGAATCCCTCCAACAAACCTGAAGCAGCAAATTGATTGCGAATCATATTTTTCGCTTCATTCACCACTTCTTCATTTTCCAAACGCAGATTCTGCGATTTGATGATCTTGTTCTTGATCAGCGACCACTGCAACTCCCGCGCATAGGAGTCAAATTCCTTCGTCAATATTTCGTCGGACATTTCCTCATTCGTCTCTTTGAGCCATCTTTTCAGAAATTCCTTCGGTAGTTCTATTTTGGCCTTTTCGAGTAGAAGTTCTCTTAGTTTGTAGTGAAAATACTGCTCTTCCTCGCGCACATAGCTTTTGCTCACCTCGTCCTTTACTTTCGCTCTAAACGCCTCCAATGAATCCACTGCACCGGGACCGAACGTTTTGTCAAAGAAATCCTGATTTACGGGCACTTCTTTACTTCTCTGTATTCCTTTGATCGTGTAGGTCAGCTTGCCTTTCAATTTCTTGAATTCCTCATCCATCAAGCCCAATTGGTACTTGAGCTGGTTTGGATTTTTGTAGAATTCCTTCGGGTCGATGGTCAATTGATCGCCGGTTTTCGCTCCTCTGAATTTCTTCAGCGTGCCCTTGTCCAGTTCTTTTGTGTCAACTTTAATTTCCTTGTCTATGGAACCATCACCCGACTTCATCTCTCCAAACACATAATCTTTCTCTTGCACAGTATCAGCAATCTCTGGTTCGCCAAACTGGCGCTGCAAGTTTTCAATGGTCTCATTGATTACCTGATCGTCAATTTTGATGGTGAAGCGCTCAATCTTCAACTTCTTGTCGATCGCCAATTCGAATTCATTTGCAAAGCCTATGCTGTACTCAAACTCGAAATCCTTCTGCGCGTCCCAATTGATTTTATCTGCTTTTTCTCTGTTAGGAAGAGGCTCTCCCAAAAACTGCAAGTCACTAGCCCGCAGGTAGTCTGTTAGCTTGTGAGAAAGCATGTGATTGATTTCGTCTACCAAAAGCGCCTTTCCATACATTTTTCGAATCATTCCCTCCGGCACTTTTCCCGGACGAAATCCTTTAATATTGGCTTTCTTGCTGTAGTCGCGTATTTTTTGCGACACGGCCGATTGATAATCCGCCTCCTTTAAGCTAATTTTAATTACAGCTTCAGTCTTGTTGATTTTGTCTAGTGTAATATCCAATGTGGTAAACTTTTCTGTGAACAAACTAAAAACCCTCTTCTCTTTGCCTTATAGCCCGATAACGATCGGGATTGGGATCCGAAAAGAGGGTCTTGCTTTTGTGCGGATGGAGGGACTCGAACCCCCATGCCTCGCGGCGCTAGATCCTAAGTCTAGTGCGTCTACCAATTTCGCCACATCCGCATGTTATTTTGGTCAGCCGTACCCTTCTAGTCAAGCCTTCCAAAGAAAATTGGTCGGCAAAGGTAGAATTATTTTAGAATTTATCAAGTGAATTCCCCAATGGTTGTTGATGAGGATTTAGAATTAGAAAAAAAGGAAATACTTCGAAAGTATCGCAAACTGCTGCGACACCTTAAACCTCGACTCAAAAAGGGCGACACGGCACAGATCAGAAAGGCGTTTCTCACCAGTATGGAAGCGCATGCAGGTATGCGCAGAAAGTCCGGTGAACCATATATCTATCACCCGCTGGAAGTAGCTCAGATATGCGTGGACGAAATTGGCTTGGGTACTACCTCTGTGGTAAGCGCACTGCTGCATGACGTGGTGGAGGATACGGATATCACCCTACAGGAGGTTGAGAAGGAGTTTAGTCCCAAAGTGGCCAAAATCATCGATGGGCTGACTAAAATTTCGGGTGTTTTCGAGCAGGGTAGTTCTGAGCAAGCAGAGAATTTTCGCAAAATGCTCCTCACATTGTCCGATGACGTTCGGGTGATCCTTATCAAACTCGCAGACAGATTGCACAACATGCGCACCTTAGACAGTATGCCGCGCAACAAGCAACTGAAAATAGCGAACGAAACAATTTATCTGTACGCCCCGCTGGCCCATCGGCTAGGACTCTATAATATCAAATCTGAGCTGGAGGACCTATTTCTGAAATTTACAGATACAGAGAGCTATAAGACCATTACCGATAAGATACGATTCTCCAAGGACATCCGAAATCGATTCATCAGACAGTTCATTCGGCCCATAAAGGAAGAAATCACGCGGCTCGGATACGATTTTGAAATAATGGGCAGGCCCAAATCGGTCTACTCCATTTGGAATAAGATGCGAAAGCAAAACGTCACCTTCGAGGAGGTTTATGACTTGTTTGCCGTGCGAATTATTATTGATACGCCGATCGAAAAGGAAAAGGCGGCATGTTGGCAAGTGTATTCGGTGGTTACGGACTTTTACCAACCAAATCCCGACAGACTAAGAGATTGGATCAGCACACCCCGTGCCAATGGATATGAGTCTCTTCATACCACAGTGATGAGCACGCGCGGGCAGTGGGTGGAAGTGCAGATTAGGACAAAACGTATGGATGAAATAGCCGAACGAGGCTATGCAGCTCATTGGAAATACAAAGACAAAGGCACAGATGCCGATGTGGGGCTTGAAATGTGGATCAACAAAGTGCGCGAGATTCTTGAGCAAGACAATTCTTCAGCCATTGAGTTCATAGACGACTTCCGGTTAAATTTCTTCCAAGATGAAGTGTTTGTGTTTACCCCCAAGGGCGATCTCGTCACACTGCCCGGAGGTGCTACGGCGCTCGATTTCGCCTTTGACATACACTCCGAAGTGGGCTATCACTGCTTGGGAGCCAAGGTCAATCAGAAGTTGGTGCCGCTTAATCATAAGTTGAGAAACGGAGATCAGGTTGAGATCCTTACGTCCAAAAAGCAACACCCAAATAAGGGCTGGCTGGAATACGTGGTAAGTTCTAAGGCCAAAGCGCGTATTAAAGATGCCCTCAAGGAAGAACGAAAGGCAGTCGAGGAGTTGGGCAAGGAGATCATCCAACGTAAGCTGTCCCAGTTAAAGAGACCACTCACATCGGAGGAGCTGAATGCCATGGCTGAGCATTTCAACCTGCGCACCATCACGGATCTTTATTATTTGGTAGGAAATGGCAAAATAGATCACAGCACCGTCAAGCAGTTTCTCAAGCAAATGAGTACCGCACGCGAGCAACCCAAAGCGAAAGCAACCACCACGACTGAAAGTCATGAGAACGCCAGGAGAGTTCAATCAAATGGCATGGATCTGCTTTTACTTGGTGAAGACATGGACGTGCTCGATTACAAATTTGCCCGGTGTTGTAACCCAATACCCGGAGACGATGTATTCGGTTTTGTCACAGTAAGTGAGGGAGTCAAAATTCATAGGACCACCTGCCCGAATGCCGCCGAACTGCTATCTAACTATGGCTATCGAATCATCAAAGCAAAATGGACATCCAGCCAAGATAAGTCCTTCGAGGTAGGTATCAAACTCATCGGCACTGACCGCATTGGTTTGATCAATGATGTCTCCACAGTCATTTCTGGCGAATTGAAAGTGAACATGCGCGCTATGTCCATCAACACCGAGGGTGGGATTTTCGAAGGTGAAATCAAACTCTACATTAACGACACAAGTCACTTGGATACCCTAATTGCCAAGCTGGCAAATGTTCAAGGAGTAATGAGCGCTTCTCGGATTTTTTAAGAGAGGAGGGAGGTATATTTGTCCCCGAATGCACGCGAAAAATACATACGAGGAGGTAAAGCGCATTTTCACCAATTTTTTGGAGACCAAAAGTCTGCGCAAAACACCCGAGAGGTATGCCATTCTCGAAGAAATCTACTCAAAGAGCGGTCATTTCGATGTAGAGTCTCTTTATATCAATATGAACAACAAAAACTATCGGGTGAGCCGCGCTACTGTCTACAACACCCTCGATCTACTTGCCGAGTGCAACCTCGTGGTGCGACATCAGTTTGACCGGACATTGGCACATTATGAAAAATCATTTGGCTATCGTCAGCATGATCATTTGATTTGCACCGATTGTAACCAAGTAATGGAGTTTTGCGATCCACGCATCCAAAGCATTCAGAACATGGTCGGTGAGTTACTTAAATTCAAAGTGATTCACCATTCACTCGTATTATATGCCAACTGCAACCGTGATCAATGTCCTAACAAACCAACCGTATGACTTTCACACACGAAATAAATGAAGACACCTTAGTCATCCGACTCTCAGGCGACCTAATAGGGGAGAATAATGGTCCTGAAATAATGGAGATAGCCGCCTCCGTTCTGAAAAGAGGTATTGATAAGTGTATCATCAATATCGAGACGGTCAGATACATCAATAGTAGTGGAATTGGAGTCTTGATTACCCTTTTGACCAAATTCCGAAATCAAGGAGGTGACATTGTGCTCGTCAACCCATCCGAACACGTCGAGAAACTCCTCATCATTATCAAGTTGCGGAACATTTTCAATATCACATTGACCGAAGAAGAAGCAATCCAAAAACTAAAAAAGTAACATGACGAAGGTAGATGTCCTTCTTGGACTCCAGTGGGGAGATGAAGGCAAAGGCAAGGTTGTCGATTATTTGGCACCAAAGTATGATCTCGTGGCACGATTTCAAGGTGGCCCAAATGCCGGACATACCTTGGAGTTCGAAGGCATTAAGCATGTCTTACATCAAATACCTTCCGGCATTTTCCATGAGGGCATTCTCAATGTTATTGGAAATGGGGTTGTAATTGATCCGATCACTTTTCAAAGAGAAATACAAGCCCTTGACAAATTTAACCTTGATTTAAAGAAGAACTTAGTCCTATCCAATCGAGCCCAATTGATTCTCCCAACCCATCGATTGCTAGATCAAGCATATGAATCGATGAAAGGGGACCAGAAAATCGGTTCTACGCTCCGAGGAATCGGACCCACCTACCAGGATAAGATTGGTCGCGTAGGAATTAGAATAGGAGATGTACTACGAGCAGATTTCCAGAAAAAGTACGACCAATTGAAATTCCAGCACTTAGAAATCCTTGACAAATTGGGATTTGATCAATTTGAAGCTGACTTTGAAAAAAATTTCCATGAGGCAGTAGAAGTAGTACGCCAATTCAAAATCACCAATACAGAGTATCTCATTAATGAGTTAATTACCTCAGACAAAAAGATACTGGCAGAAGGTGCGCAAGGCTCTATGCTTGATATCGATTTTGGTAGCTATCCTTTCGTTACCAGTTCTAATACTACCACGGCCGGTGCATGCACAGGTTTGGGAATCGCTCCAAGTCGCATCGGTGAGGTCTTCGGAATCTTCAAAGCGTATTGTACGCGTGTGGGTAGTGGACCTTTTCCCACTGAACTGACAGGTGAATTAGGAGAAGATCTCAGGAAAAAAGGACATGAATATGGAGCAACGACTGGAAGACCAAGGAGATGTGGCTGGTTAGATATCCCTTCACTCAACTATGCCTGCATGCTCAATGGAGTCACACAACTTTTCATGATGAAGGTTGACGTTCTTTCTAATATGGATCAACTGAAGGTGTGCGACCAGTATATCGTTGACGGACAAAGTAGTGTCGAACTGCCCTTTTATTACGCAGGGGATAAAATAGAGCCTGTATTTACCAGTCTAAGTCCTTGGCAGCAATTTGAGCCTGTCAAATTTTTCGAAGGGCTCCCCACGGAACTTAAAGCCTTTGTAAGTCACGTTGAAAGTCTCACTAATACGCCCATTCGCCTGATTTCTTATGGCCCTGATCGAAAGGAGACAATTTTTCACAATTAATTTTCGTCAGATTCTTTTTGATTTTAATTCTTCACTTATCTTTGCCATCCCTTAGCGGAGAAGCTGAACTAAGGGTCTTCGAAAAGAAGAAAAAAAATAAAATTTTTTCTTGGTGTTTCAAATAGTCTACGTATCTTTGCGTCCGCTTTCAGGAGGAGTAAGGAGATAAGGAGGGAAAAGCACTACAGGATTGCAAGAAGTGCAGTCACAATTTTCGGGAAATTGAGTACTGAAAAAAACGTTCTTTGAATAGATGTAAATGTAGCGAATTGCTCCACTGAACTTTCAGATTTTTCTGAAGAATCAGTGTCGTAGCTAGGATCAAATAGCATTGAAGACTATATACAATGGAGAGTTTGATCCTGGCTCAGGATGAACGCTAGCGGCAGGCCTAATACATGCAAGTCGAGGGAGAAGTTGAAGCTTGCTTTAACGGAAACCGGCGCACGGGTGCGTAACGCGTATGCAACCTACCTATTACTGGGAGATAGCCCGGGGAAACTCGGATTAATACCCCATAGTACCACCAGATGGCATCTGAAGGTGGTTAAAGTTCCGACGGTAATAGATGGGCATGCGTAAGATTAGCTAGTTGGTGAGGTAACGGCTCACCAAGGCGACGATCTTTAGGGGTTCTGAGAGGATGATCCCCCACACTGGCACTGAGATACGGGCCAGACTCCTACGGGAGGCAGCAGTAGGGAATATTGGTCAATGGGCGAAAGCCTGAACCAGCCATGCCGCGTGCAGGATGACGGCCTTCTGGGTTGTAAACTGCTTTTCTACAGGAAGAAAAAACTCTTGCGAGAGTAATTGACGGTATTGTAGGAATAAGCACCGGCTAACTCCGTGCCAGCAGCCGCGGTAATACGGAGGGTGCAAGCGTTGTCCGGATTTATTGGGTTTAAAGGGTACGTAGGTGGGTCTTTAAGTCCGTGGTGAAAGCCCGCAGCTTAACTGTGGAATTGCCATGGATACTGGAGATCTTGAATTCAGTTGAGGTTGGCGGAATTTATGGTGTAGCGGTGAAATGCATAGATACCATAAAGAACACCTATTGCGAAGGCAGCTAACTGGACTTGAATTGACACTGAGGTACGAAAGCGTGGGGAGCGAACAGGATTAGATACCCTGGTAGTCCACGCCGTAAACTATGGATACTCGTTGTTGGCGATATATTGTCAGTGACCAAGCGAAAGCGTTAAGTATCCCACCTGGGAAGTACGACCGCAAGGTTGAAACTCAAAGGAATTGACGGGGGTCCGCACAAGCGGTGGAGCATGTGGTTTAA
>ERZ1066134.188-NODE-188-length-51498-cov-20.643683_pt1 | contig 51498 bp, 51 predicted proteins | sample MGYA00382781_ERZ1066134 | MGnify/ENA primary metagenome ERZ1066134 (study PRJEB33369, sample SAMEA5778364) | biofilm metagenome | biome: Industrial cooling water; feature: Water cooling tower basin; material: Biofilm | place: United Arab Emirates | collected... | reverse complement strand
TAAAAATCCTAATGGCGGTCATTAGAAAAAATACCTAATGACAATTCTGGGTTAATAGGAAATCAAATGGCAAGTCTCCTTTTGGCGTATCATTTGACCAGCCCTTCAATCTTGAGACAACCTCAAAATCAAATGCCGCTTCTGCAATTACCCCACGAATCATTCTTAAGGTCAAACCCCGCTCGTCCTTATTAATCGCTTCCAGAATTACTTCTACTTGAATATTGAGTTTTTATTCAAGAGGATGAATCGGTATCTCTTTTCGAAGCTCAGCGAAAACAGCAATGCGCTGTTCGGGTGAACATTTCTCTAACAGATTCAATATTTGCTTCAGTTTATCATCCATTAATGTTGTCTCGGTCTTCCCGAACTTTTAGCTTCAAAATTCTCAATGTCCCATTTACTAACTAAAGTCACTCCACCGATACGAAGTGACCTAAGACCCCCTTTCCAAAAGCTGACAACAAGAAAGTCTTGAAGCCTTACAGCAAGGATATGCTCCGCCTTAATAAAAAAGGTGTTAAAACAACCGCAAGACCATCGGGACATAACATAACAGAATCATTTAGTAACGTGCACCCAGGGGGTTCAATTCCCCCCAATGTATTCGAATTAATGGCTGAAGATTTTATGAATTCGGAAACAATGCCGCAAACGACAACTACGCAATTGGTTGCAAAAAGGCAGGAATCAAGATGCATCCCGCCAAGTATCCTGAAATGCTACCAGAGTTTTTCATAAATCTCCTAACAGATCCAAATGATATTGTCCTTGATCCTTTCGCGGGTTCAAATACAACGGGATCAATATCTGAGAAACTTCAGCGAAGATGGATAGCTGTTGACAATGTTGAATCTTATCTTGTTGGAAGCAAATTCAGATTTAAATAGTCGTCAAGCACCCATACTGGTCAAATTTCATCAATTCTATGTCAACTCTGTAGCATGGGCAATCTGCCCGTGGTATTTCTCTGTGGGAATGCCAAATTTTTTAAGAAAATCCACTCCTTCGTCAGAGCCAATCCCCTTGTACTCAGCATAAGAATTTAGATAGATCACCTTGCTGATGCCCATCGAATAAATGATGCGCGCACATGATAGACAAGGCGAAAGCGTGACATAAAGCGTGGCTCCTTCTACAGAGGTCTTGTTCTTCACGGCATACAATATGGCGTTTTGCTCGGCATGAATGGCTAACGAACAGCCTCCTTTTGAATCTCGTGGACATCCTTCATCAGGAAATTCATCATCGCAATTGTGCGTGCCGGCCGGTGGGCCATTGTACCCGATGGAAATAATACGCGTGTCTTTGGTGAGTACGGCCCCTACATGCCGCTTGGTGCAATGCGAGCGTTTGGCCAAATTCACGGCCAACTCCATAAAAATATCATCAAATGCAGGCTTCACCATTGCTGCGAAGTTAGGACGGGCAGGAAGATTCTACCACCGGATATTGGAATAATTATAAATCCAAAATAAGATACGCATTATGCCTATTTTAATATAGGTTTTATCTAGGAGAAAGGCGCGCAGAAGGCCATTCTATCTTTGCATTGTTAGAAATCAAGAATACGCATTCATGTTAGATATTTTGATAAGTTTAGTGTTAGTCGCCTCCTTCATCTTCATTGACAAGGTGTGGGAACCAAAAGGAGTATAACTACCAACCAGTAAAGTAGCAACTCCAAAAAAAGAACCCCGTTGACGCAAGAATCAATTGGGGTTTTTTTATTTTCCACCCGCAATGCGACTAACGCTCCTTTTTCTACTCATTTTGCTCGGCTCTAGGCTCCACAGTCAGAATTTCCTGTCATGGAAATATGCCGACCGATACTTCACCTTGGCGGTGGGTACAGGATCAGTCACCTATTTCGGCGATGTAAACTCTACCTATCAGCTCAGAGCCAAGCCTCAGATGGTCAACATGGGCGTGGAGGCACGCTTGCTCAACCATTTCAGTGCGCGAATAGAAGGTGCTCATTACACCATGGAAGGCAATGACAACTGGGCCCGACCCGGTTCGTTTGCTCAGCAGCGCAATCATTCCTTTTTGTCAAAAAACTGGGAAGGCAATTTTCAAGTGATTTACTATTTGAAACCATACGCAGGCGATTATTTTAGGCGTTCCAAATGGGAACCTTACGTGGGATTGGGCGTGGGATTAACCAGCTACAACCCGTCGAAAACGCTGAACGGCGAGACGTATTTTTTGCGCGATTTGCCCACCGAACCGAACAAAGAATATGGTACCACAGCATTGATCATTCCTGTGACAGGCGGAGTGAAATTCAAGATCAATGACTTCACTAATGTAAATCTAGAGCTGGGCTACCGATATACCAATACAGACTATCTGGATGACGTTTCCGGCGTATATGCCGACCTCAGTAATGAAAGTCTCACCCTGCAAGACTTGGCCAATCCGAAAGACCTCATACCAACGGTGAACGTGGATGCGTACAATAAATTGGTGCCGGGCGCCCCTCGCGGCAATGACTCAAACCGTGATACGTACCTTTTCATCATGCTCAAGGCGGAGGTGTATTTACCGAAGAAAATTTTTTCGAAATAATTAGGCAGGAAATTTCTTTTTCCGAGAGTTAAGCCGCTAGACTTCCTGTCATTTCTTGGTAATTTTCAGGTTCAACAGCAAGCTCCCTGTTCTGCCCCATGCGAAACATCAAAATAACCCTCTCGCTCTTCTTTACACTCGCACTTATTTACTTGCTCAATACGCGGCTGGTGCTTGGCTCCACGGCCGTTCCACCGCTAGGCAAACTGCTCAGTCCCTTCCACGGATTTTGGCAAAATGCCGAAAATGAAGCCCTCCCCATTCCGGAGGAATTGACCCTGGAAGGTCTGAAAGCTCCCGTGCAGATCTACTTCGATAACCTGCTCATTCCGCACATTTATGCCCAAAGCGAACACGATCTGTACATGGCACAGGGTTACATAGTGGCATATCATCGGCTGTGGCAGATGGAATTTCAGTTGTACTCCACGGCCGGACGCATATCCGAATTGCTCGGCGAGCAAGCCCTAGATTACGACCGTGAAAAACGCCGATCAGGAATGGTGTTTGGTGCGAAGCAATCGGAAGAATTGCTACGCAAAGAAGATCCTAAGTTGTACGCCTTGGTAGAGGCATACGCCAAAGGAGTAAATGCATACATCGAGACATTGAGCTATCGCGATTTTCCTATTGAATACAAGCTACTGGACTATGAGCCGGAAGAATGGACGGCCTTCAAAACATTTCTCCTGTTGCGAGAAATGGCCGATCAGTTGTCTCGGGGTGAACGCGATATGGAACACACCAATGCGCGCAAACTGTGGGGCGATGAAACCTTTGACTTGCTTTATCCGGAGACGCATCCAAACCTCGATCCGGTGATTCCGGTCGGCACCAAATGGAATTTTACGCCCATTCAGGTAAATCCGCCGAGGGGTGATTACCCACTGCTAGCCACACAGGGCGAGCTTTCAAAGCCTGATCCGCACTTTGGTAGTAACAGTTTTATAGTGAATGGCAAGAAAACCGCCAATGGAAAAGTGCTTTTGGCCAACGAACCAGACTTGAGTCTGAATTTGCCCAGCATTTGGTATTTGGCACATCTCCATGCACCCGGCATCAACGTCATGGGCAGCACTATCCCCGGCGCACCGGGTGTGGTGTTAGGGTTCAACGACCATGTGGCGTGGGGTTTCACCAATGCCAAGCGTGACTTGGTGGATTGGTTTGCCATCGAGTTCAAAGACAAGAAACGCGAGGAATACAAATACGACAATAAGTGGCTGAAAACCAGCAAGATGGTGGAAGAAATAAAGATTCGAAACGGGGGCGTGTTTTATGATACCGTAGTGTACACCCATTACGGCCCGGTGACGTACGATGCTACCTTCAACGGCAAAAAAGATCAAATCAACCTGGCCATGCGCTGGACGGCTCACGATGCATCCATGGAAGTGAAGGCACTTATGCTGATGAACAAGGCCAAGAATTACGAGGACTATGTAGAGGCATTCAGCTACTATACCGGTCCACCTCAAAACATGTCCTTTGCCTCGGTAGATGGCGATATAGCTATTTGGATCAATGGCAAGTTTCCGGTGAAATGGGAAGGTCAAGGAAAGTTCATTCTGGACGGCACGAATTCTTCACACGAATGGCAAGACTGGATGCCGAGGGAGCACCTATACAGCGTGAAAAATCCGCCTCAAAATTTCTTAAGCTCGGCCAATCAACACCCGGGAGACAGCACGTACCCCTATTACGATTACGACTATAATTTTGAGTACTACCGAAACCGGCGCATCAATGATCGACTGAAAATCATGAACGGGATCAAGCCCGAAGATATGATGCTGTTACAAAATGATAATTTCAATTACATCGCGTCTGAAAGTCTACCCATGCTGCTAGCGAGTTTGGATACGCTCACGCTTAGTGAAAATGAAAGGCTGATTTATGACCAATTGGCTGCCTGGGACTATTTCAATGAACCCGACTTGAAAGAACCCACGCTCTTTGAACTTTGGTGGGACATCACCCATGACAATGTGTGGGACGAGTTCAAGAATCAGAAAGTGTCGCTCTACAAGCCGCACATCTACAACACCATCTACCTAATGAATACCCGTCCGGATTTTTCATTTTTCGACATAAAATCCACCACCAATGTGGAGACTGCCCAAGATGTAATGCGCGTATCCTTTAAAAAAGCACTTGATTCGCTTGAAAATTGGAAAAAAGAAAAAGGGGAAGACTATTCTTGGTACAAATTCAAAAACACTACGATCCAGCATTTGCTTCGCTTACCGGCTTTCACAAAAAGTGAAGTGAAAATCGGAGGCAACAACAACATTGTAAATGCGGCCAGTCACCGAGCCGGGCCTTCATGGCGAATGGTCGTGGAATTGGGCGAGGGCAAAGTAAAAGCTTGGGGCATTTATCCGGGCAGCCAAACGGGCAATCCAGGCAATCCGACGTACGGTGAGTTCATAGACCGATGGGCATCAGGTACCTATGAGCCCATGCTTTTTGAAAAAGAAGTGAAAAACAGCGACCGCATCATTTTTACGCAAACATTATCTCCTGAGCAATGAAATTATTCCTTCGCATCATACTCATTGGCGCCCTTACCTATCTCCTGTCTCTCTATTTTCCTTGGTGGATAATAGCGGTGGTGGGACTTGGTGTGGGATTATTGATTCCCGGCGGCTCGCTGAGCACATTCATTTCAGGCTTTCTGGGTGTAGGCATCATTTGGATGGGACATGCCTGGAGCCTCGATGCTAAAAACGATTCGCAGTTCACCACCATCATGCTGAAGGTTCTGGGTTTTACAGACGACCCCATTGTATTGGTTGCCTTGGTTGGGTTAGTCGGTGGATTGGTAGGCGGATTCGCTACCATGACGGGCTCGCTTTTTCGTGCGCCGGTCACCAAAAAGAAAAGTAGCGGATATTACAATTAACCGGCGGGCTGAAGATTTAGCCAAAGCACCTTATGTCAGCCACATGGCAAGCCGGCATTTTCGCGACACGAAAGGAGACGCAATACCCTATTTTTACTTCAAATAATCGAAAATGAAAGACACGTACTATAACCGCGAAGACCTGAAACTGTTCGGTAATGTGACCGATTTTCAGAAGGAATTAGGAGAGAAATTCTTCGATTACTACGGATCGGTCTTCAAAGATGGAGCCTTGAGCAAACGCGAAAAGTCACTTATTGCCTTGGCTGTCGCGCATGCTATCCAATGCCCCTATTGCATAGATGCCTACACATCTGACAGCCTGAAGCAAGGATACGACGAAGAGCAAATGATGGAGGCCGTGCACGTGGCAGCTGCCATCCGGGGCGGTGCATCACTGGTGCATGGCGTGCAGATGATGAATCAGGTAAAAGAAAAATTGATGTAATGAATGCATCGTCGCTGCTGAAGAGGCATCATACACTGGCAAATCCCGAAGCTCAAATAGAAGTCTTGGACAATGCAGATGCGCTCGGCATTCTTTCATTTGCGCACAAGATGGAGACATTTGGGTTGTTTCCGCTGCGGCCCACTGGCATTGACATACTGCAAGTGAATGTGGGTAAAATGTGCAACCAAGTGTGCAAGCACTGCCACGTAGATGCCGGCCCTGACCGGAAAGAAATAATGACACGAGAGACCATGGAGCAATGCTTGGCAGCTATCAAAACCAGTGAAATAACCACAGTTGACCTGACCGGAGGCGCTCCCGAAATGAACCCGCATTTCAGATGGTTTGTAGAAGAAATAGTCGCACTTGGCAAGCGCATCATCGTGCGATGTAACCTAACAATCATTTTGGCCAATCCGAAATACCATGACTTACCGGAATTCTTCAAAAAACATAAGGTGAATGTGGTGTCTTCGCTCCCCTATTTCTCCGCCCGTCGTACGAACGCACAGCGTGGTGAAGGTGTTTTTGAGAAATCAATACAGGCGCTCAAAATGCTGAATACGGTGGGCTATGGGCAAGAAAATACCGATTTACAACTCGATTTGGTGTACAATCCATCAGGAGCCTTTTTACCGGGAGATCAGCAGGGTCTAGAAAATGAATTCAAAGCCAAACTGTGGGATGGATATGGCATTCGATTTAACAGTCTCTTTACCATTACCAACTTACCCGTGAGTCGCTTTTTAGAATATCTTGTCCATTCGGGCAATTATGAAACGTACATGCAAGAGTTGGTAAATGCCTTCAATCCTACGGCTGCTGCCAATGTGATGTGCCGCAATACCATCAGCGTGGGTTGGGACGGCTACTTGTACGATTGCGATTTCAACCAAATGCTTGACTTGAAAGTGAGCGAGAAAAATCATATTTCTCAATTCGATTTGGATCTTTTGAATACGAGAGAAATCATCTTGAATCAACATTGCTACGGCTGCACGGCAGGTGCCGGATCGAGCTGTGGTGGTGCTATTACTTAATCACCAATGGATACCTACTTAGAAACCACCAAAGACGTCTATCGGCAAGCCGCCGAAACCCCGAATGTAGGACTTTGCTGCACTACCACGCCCATTTGGGCATTCCCCGGACTAGACATTCCCAAGAAGATGTTAGCCATGAATTACGGCTGTGGCAGCACCATGCACCCACGCGATTTGGTAAATAACCCTAAGATTTTGTACGTAGGCGTTGGCGGAGGTATGGAGTTGCTCCAGTTTGCTTACTTCAGCCGTCAGCAGGAAGGTGTGATAGGTGTAGATGTGGTAGACGAAATGCTCATGGCAAGTGCGACCAATTTTATTGAAGCCGAACGTTTGAATCCGTGGTTCAAAAAGGACTATGTTTCATTGCGCAAAGGCGATGCACTTCACTTACCTATAGCCGACCAGTCGGTGGATGTGGCCGCTCAAAATTGCTTATTCAACATTTTTAAAATGGAGGATTTGCATCAAGCGCTGAAGGAAATGTACCGCGTACTCAAACCTCACGGACGATTGGTACTCTCCGACCCTGTGTGCGAGCAGCCCATGCCGGATTCATTGAAAAACGACGAACGCCTGCGCGCCTTATGCCTCAGTGGTGCCATTCCATTAGGGGATTATATAAAAATGCTCACCGACGTAGGATTCGGCACCATCGAGATACGAGCTAAGCGCCCTTACCGCATTCTTGATACAGCACATTACGACACACCCGAACCGATCTTCATTGAAAGTGTCGAAGTGTGCGCCATCAAAGACCCCATGCCTGCAGACGGCCCGTGTGTGTTCACCGGAAAAACAGCCATTTACACCGGAATGAATGACTATTTCGACGATGAAGCCGGGCATGTGTTGCTGTACAATCAACCCCTTTCTGTGTGTGATAAAACTGCAGAAAATCTACTCTCCCTTGGCCGAACGGACATTTTTATAAGCCAAAGCACCTATTTCTATGATGGAGGTGGATGTTGCTGAGGAAAGTATATTGTTTTCATATTGAAAACAATTACATTTGATCATGCGCAACATTGTTTCTAAAAGCACCCTGAGGGAATTCTGGGAACAACACCCTGAAAGTGAGCAAAGTCTAAGAACTTGGTATGCGGTGGTATCAAAAGCTACATGGAACAATAGCAATGAAATAAAGGTGATGTATAAGCACGCCAGCATTATTAGGAATTCAAGAGTGGTATTCAATATATGTGGCAACAAATACAGGCTAATAGTAAAATTTGAATTTCAAAAACAGTGGGCATGGATCCGATTCATTGGAACACATGCTGAGTATGATAAAATAGATGCAAATACGATATGAATACAATTAGACCCATACATACCAAAGAAGAATATCAATCCGCATTGGATGAATTAGAGGGCGTATACGAGGCAAAGGCCGGTACACCCGAGGGTGATTATGCCGAAGTGCTTGTGGCATTAATTGAGCGCTACGAAGCAGAGCACTTTCCTATCGAATCTCCGGATCCAATTGAGGCCATCAAAATAAGGATGGAAGACTTAAATCTAAAGTCAAGAGATTTAATGGAAATGCTCGGGACTACCAGCAGAGGGGCTATCTCCAATATTCTAAATAAACGCAGACCCTTGACCTTGCCTATTATCCGCATATTAGGCCCTAAACTCGGAATACCCTATGAAACTCTGGTGAAAGACTATCCATTACAACACGCTTAAATGATTGTACCAGCCTATCCTACCCCGCAAACCCAATCTTCTTGTGGCTTGCATCACAAAAAGGCTTGTTTTGCGAAGCACCGCAGCGACATAAAGTGGTACGCCCTGCTCGCTGCTCTACTCTGCCATCCGGATGGGTAATCGTAAAGTCACCTTTCACAATGAGTGGACCGGTCGGATTCACCTCCACAGTCATGGGTTCTGGTGTTGATGGGTTTTCAGTTGCATTTGCCATACGGTAAGATAGCGCCCCCGACGGACATTGCTTCACTTGATTAATAATGGCCTCCTTCTCTGCGCCAGACATATCTACCCAAGGACGCTTCGTCGGGTCGAATACGCTTCTCAAGCCTGAAAAGCATTTCCTTGAGTGACTGCACGTTTCCGGTTTCCATACAACCGTAAGATCTTCTCGGGTATATTCCTTTACTGTTTCCATGGTCATTTCATATTTACCAACTTCGCTATATAATCAGGCAATTCCACCTTTCCTTTGATTTGATTGTCAATTTCCGGATGGCCGTACGATTGCCTCACCGGTACCACACCGCACCACTTGTCGTATTTGTCCAAATGCGCCACATTCACGTCTCCACGGCGAAGCTTCACCGCGGCATGGTCAAGGGATAATTTCATGATGCGGGTAATGGCCACCTGCTCGGGCAAGGGGTCTCCCACATCGGCAATGCGACCCGGGACATACCGATCGGTAAAAACTTTGAACATCTCCAATTTTTCAGCAGGATCGCTGACTTCTTCTGCTACGGCAAAACCAACGACCGACCGATAGTTGAAAGACGAATCAAAGGCCGAATGCGACAGCACGATTCCATCCATCAAGGTGACCGAAAAGCTCACCGTTTGTCCTACGATGGAGTCTAGAAAACCGCTCTTTGCAGCGGCATGGATATAGAGGTAGCTATCGTCGTGACAGTAACCAGTAGGTATCTGATGGGCAATGCCCTCACGTACAAAAGCAACTGTACAAAAAAGCCCCGCATCCAAGACTTCACGGATTAACGCAGAGTCCTCAGATGCGCGGCTTGGATATCTTGACGGTTTTAAATTGGGTTTCAATTAGATCAAGATGATGATCAAAAGAATGATAATGATCAAACCGATGGAGATACTGACTTTGTCATCCAATCCTTTGTTTGATCGGAGTTCCTTCATTTCATCTCGCATGCCTCTTAACTCGTCTTTTAAGGCTGACTTCTCCTCTGGCGTCAGTTCTTTCAATTCCATGTTTCGAATTTGCTCCACTCGATTCAAAAGCTCTGTGGCTCGCACATTCGGATTTACTTCCTTGGCATCAGCAGCAGTGGCGCCTACGGCCACCATCAAAAAGAGGGCAATGGCAAAAATCTTGGTTTTCATATGCTATACGTTTAGTGTTTATCTCTCTAAAATAACCTGCTTTGAAGATTTTACCACGCCATTGGCTTATTTTAATTGATGAAGGGCAAAAAAAATCCCTCCTGAAAGACAGGAGGGATTAAAATTCTTAAGTAGCAAAAATCAAGGTATGAAGTATGGTCCTAATACTGGGGCTACTTCTATTTCAGGAATTGACGCATTCCAGTTCGAATTCATAGTTGCTATAATCTTATTTGCAATAATGGCATGTCCTCTTTGGCATGGATGAATTCCATCCGTTGAGAAAATCCCATTTGGTGCAAAGTCAGGACTTAAATTCAAGCCTTGTACAGTAATACCTTGAACCCCATCACTCAAACCGGCAGCATCCAAAAAGATTGATGCAATATCCACTAGCGCAATGTCTCCACCTCCATTATTTACGTCCGCAACAGCTCCAGCAAGAGCTACATTGTATAGTGCACGTGCTGTCTCTATTTCCACTTGCTCAGCAAAATCAATGTAGTATGGATCACCACCTAATGTCTCTTGCGCTCCTTCATCATAATCAAAACCCAATGGAATGACTACTCCGTAAGGAACAATTACATCATTTTCGTCATCTCCATCTGCTTCCACTCCCAACTTTGTCGCAGTTGACAGTGGAACAATTTCCCCTTCAGCCAATGGACGTGATTGACGAAATGGTTCAAGTGCAATTCTATCTTCTAGAGTAATTATCTCATTGGCGTACATAAAATCAAAATGACTGCCCAAGTCAGTTAAACTTTGGTCAACAACGAGGATTGGATTACTTCCGGTGGCATATGAAACGTACCGCGCATCTGCTTCATCTTGATCGATTACTGTACGCGTAACAGCAAAATCAATAGCTCCATTCAACCCCTCAAACCCATCATTCAGAGCTGCAACCGTTCCAACATCAACAGGATCATTGGCATCAAAAGCAATGGCATCCCACTGAACAGCCTGGAAAAAAGGGAACACCAAAATCGGAGGAACATTTAGTACCAATCCCTCTACAGAATACGTGGGTGTTGTAACTAAAGAAGTTCCTGCAGATGCAAGTGCGTGAATCGCAATATCTGCATAGGCTTCAAATGCTCCGGATGAGGTAATAGGGCCAATTGCAGTTGTTCCACCACCTGCCGCATACAAGAGAATGTCATTTATGCCAGCTTCATAAATAAAGAATGAACCACCTGCACTAATAGCATCAGTCAAAGCGATTGAACCTGTCGACCCATTGGTGCTCGCCACGGATGCAAATCTTCTATAGAATGGATTAAATGAACTTGTGAAGGGATCAGATGTGTCGTCGGTTAAAAATTGTCCGGCATATGCAAGTGGAATACCAAAGTTATTTAGTGTACTTGTCGTCCCTCCCCAAGCGGCACCCAAACTCGCTGGGTCACCAGTCGTTGGAACTGGTGCACGCAAGGAAAGATCTAGCTGCGTACGACCCGAGGTTCCATCATTATACAACATGTTGTATCCATTTACGGAGTTGATGTCTGGTTGACCAAAAGCAGCCGTGCCCCCCAATCCATCAATTTGAAAATGAGCACCAAGCAAATTCGGAAAACTCCCCGACTGCCCGGCATTGAACAAAGCACCGTCTTGAATACCAGAAGCCAAAGATGTACCCAGCACAACTAAATTGCTAAGATTTAAATCACCCGGATCGCCTGAAACCGGTACTTCTTCGGCAGGCGGATTATCCGCAATCCATTGGTCAAGTATTTCGTCCTCACCACAAGAAACAGCACCTAGTATAAGGGCCGTGGAGAGTATATAATTGAATATTCTTTTCATGATCGTATTCACTTTTTAATTAAAGAATGTTGTTCAGATTCAACTGCACATAATAAATCGCTCCCATCTGTGGGTTAGCAAAAGAGGTAGTATATCGCTCATTCGTGATGTTCGATCCACCCACTTTCAGCTTCGCCTTGATGCTAGGGATGTCATAGGACACTTGCGCATCCATGGTACCGAAGGCAGGAATAACTCCTGAACCGATGGCTGACTGCCATAAGTAAGCCTCCTGCCATCTGTAAGTCACGTTAAAGCCCAATCGCTTCGTTAGTTTTCTATTGCTGAAAGAGACGTTGTATCTCCACTCCGGCGTGTTAAAGGCTACATTATATTCTTGTGCCACCAAATTATCCAAAGACACCATGGTGTTATTGGAAATATTACCCCCGAAATTATACCCTCCTCCAAGGGAATACTCTGCTCCCAAGCCAAAACCACGAGTCATTACTTCATCGTTAATGTTTACATTGTATCCATATCGTTGTAAACGAATATCCGTGCCACCACCATTCACAAATACTTGTTGTTCTGATTCTCCATGCGCTTCACCCGCATTTTCAACGGTATAACCGGTTGGAATCGCTTCGGCCCCTTTCAACGTGCCAGCTGATGTTCGAACTGCTTGGGTAACATCAATCTCCGCAAGTAAATCAGTGTAGGTACTCCAATAGAAGAAAGCATCAACAAACAAGCGACCATCTAGAAATAGCCCCTTATATCCGGCTTCCCATGTTGCCACCTTTTCTGTTTTATACTCTTTGTATACATCTGCAGCCACAACCAAATCACTCGTGTTACCACTCGCTTGAGCAGCTTGCACAGATTGCGTCGTATAAACTGTGTTTGCATCAATATTGTAAAAGTCTCTTAGTATCTCATTTCTACCGATCAATCGACGGGTTACCACATCCAAATCAATGTACTGATCTTGGGTGGTAGGGATACGGAAGCCTGTTTGGTAAGAACCTCTCAAGTTATGGCCTTCGGCAAATTCCCACACAGTTGAAATTCTTGGGGTAAAACGCCCATCGAAGTTTTGGTTTTTGTCAAATCGACCAGAAAACTGTACATCCACATTATCCAATACGCTCTTTCTGATCTGAGCAAATCCGCCATACTCACTGAACGAAATCTCATCGCCATTTTCATCCAGCGTAAAGAGTGTTCCTTCTGAATTCAACGCATAGGTACGATAGTTAGCTCCTACCACGATATCTGCCCAACTAATCTGATTTTTGAAGTTGTAGCTACCCTCGTAGTGATAAAGTGCTGATTTATCCAAGAATTTTGCTCCACCCTCTGCAATAGAGGTTCCACGAATGTTTTTACTCAATTCATTAAATTCCGCAGAACCCGGTTGTGGTTGTAATTCATCTGCAACGGTTCTGGCTATCAAATGAAGGGCATCATACTCATTTGAAGCTAAGGCTGGAATACCTGCACTTGGATCTCCACCGGTAATAGCAGTTGCCCATGTGCCAAAATAATTACCTAAGTAAGCCTGCTGATTAATTCGCTGGGTCAATGTATTTGCAGCATACGAATCACCGGCATCCTCTTGTGTGGTATAGGCTCTCACGTAAAAATTAGATCCACGAATTTCAGCCTTTCCTGTCCAAATTGTGAAATTGTCAAGAATGAAACGGTCGTTGGCAGTATACACCGAACTACCCCATCCCTGGTTGAACTGGGCGAACGCTTCGATCTTATCGGTAATGCGGTAGTGAAGTGCAGCACCCAACTTGATGCTTTCAGTCGTGTTATCTACAAAATCTCTTTCTCGATAACCAGTTGGCGTGAAGGCTCCATTTACACCATTCGGTAAAAGAGAACGAATGGCTACAACATCTGTATTTCCGCCAGCAATTGCGATATCGGCAATCGTCCCTATATCAATTCCAAATTCGCCGTAGGTATTCACTCCATCATAATTTCTGTACAGGTTGGAGCGATCCGCAGAAGACATAGTTGCCGGATCAATATCGGCACTTCTCTCTACAATGTCTGTTCCTTGATCTCTATAATCAACTCCTCTGAAATCTTGGGCGCTCAGCCAAGATCCTGTCAGCTTGAACGCCAACTTGTTGTTAAATGCCTTGGCGTAACGAAATCCCATGTCTCGATAAAGGGCAGGATCATCGTCCTCACCATCCACATGATTCACGCCTAGTTTGGTATAAAAATCCAACCCCTGATAATCAAACGGGCTCTTGCTATTCATCAAAAGAATACCTTGTATGGCATTTGGTCCATAAAGGGCAGAGGCTGCTCCCGGTATCATTTCCACACTTTCCAAATCCAGTTCGTTGATACCTACCACGTTACCAACAGGAAAGTTCAATCCCGGTGCTTGGTTGTCAATACCGTCAATCAACTGCACAAATCGGGTGTTTCCATTGGCTCCAAAGCCCCGGGCATTCACCGAATTGAAGGTAAGACTTTGTGTACTGAAATCCACGCCATTCATGTTTTTGATGGCACTGTAAAAATCTGTCGAAGGGGTGTTTTGAATATCCAAGATGTCCATTCGCTCAATGCTCACCGGAGATTTCAAGGTGCTCTCCTCCACGCGGGAGGCCGACACCACCACTTCTTGCCCAAGCATTACAGATTCTTCCAATTTAAGGTCTAGCCCTGAGGTGTTGGCGTCTGTGATCTCGATCTCTTGCCTGCCATATCCCACGCTGGTGACGATGATGACAACCGGAGGGTTAGATGACACGGTGAGGCTGAAGCCGCCGTTTACATCGGTGATGGTACCCAACACGGTCCCTTTAACGAGGATGTTCACCCCTATCAGGGCCTCTCCCGTCGCTGCATCCGTTACTTTCCCTGAAATTGTTGTCTGAGCGCTGGCTGTCCAAGTCGCAAACAGAAAACCTGCGATCAAGAAAATTTTCGTAAAATTCTTTGTCATGAGGTTGTAATTAGGTTAATAAAATTTCAAAAAATAATTGATTGAGAAGGGAAAAATACGCAAAAAGCGGCAGATTCCCATTATTCCACCAATATCACTAAAAAATGTTATGCATACATAACATTTTCCTCGAAATTTTCAATTCAACCTAGATTACAGTTTTTTCACTGACGGATTGTTACAGTTCAGCCTTGATATGCTCCACCAACTCTTCTACCAATTCGTGGATGCGCTTGCTCATCACTTCATCGCCGGTGGAGGTAAGCACGCTTTGGGCCAACCCTCCCAAGCAATCGATGTAGAAACGTTTCATTTCGTCCACGGGCATTTCCTTTGACCAAAGGTCTATGCGCATGGTGTTTTTGGCCTCATGATCCCACAAAGACAAACTCATAGACTTGGTTTCTTGCAAACCACTCGGTTCTTTGTCATCGGCATCCCAAAAGATACGCTCGGGCACTTGTTGGTCGTCTAGCTCAACAACCAATCTGATTTCTGATTTTTTCATGGTGCAAAAGGCGGTAGTTCTTCATTTTTCCAGCAGGTATATTCTCTATCAGTCGTGGCATTGCAACTCACTTCAGGATCTGGATAAAAGGCCGTGGAGCAATCAATTGCATCCGCCTTACTATTAATATCTTCTACACGATTATCCGGATTGGGGTGAGTACTTAAAAATTCAGGAATTCCTGATCCGGCACCTTCATCTATTAGTTTCTGGAAAAATGAAGCAGCTCCATTACAGGCATATCGGGTTTGAGCCAAATACTCCACAGAGTAGGCATCTGCCTCGGATTCCGCTCCTCGGCTAAAGGCCAGCACGGCTCCAGTGCCTGCTATTTGTCCCACAATGGTCTCCAGTGTAGATGTTTCTTCCCCCACGATGATGCTCAGCAAAAGGGAGATTCCATACTCCCGCTGCAGTTGCTTGGAGCTGTGCCGCTGATCGGCGTGGGCAATTTCATGGCCAAGCACACCGGCCAAATCATCGGCACGATCGAGGTATTGGATCAGCCCACTATACACATAGATATAGCCACCGGGTGTGACGAAAGCATTCAGCACATCTTGATTGACAATGTGTACTTCCCACGCGAATTCATCACGATAGGAAATGTCGGCATTGTCCAAAATTTCCGTGACTATATCGTCCAGATAGGCGTAAGCCTCAGGATATTGAGATCGGGAAAGAATTGGAAATTCCTGTGTGTTGGCCTCAATTTCGGCATCCATTTGGGCGCCAAGGTCTATGTCATTTTGAATGGAAAACAATAGAAAGTCTCCATTCTTGTCGCAGCTACCAAAAAGTGCCAAGGCACCTAGCGCCAGTCCCAGTACAATATGTTTAATGCTTTTCATTTGAAAAAATGTTTAGTATCTGCTCTTTATCCAACGTCAATTGCTTGACTAACATGTCCAGACTGTCGAATTTGATTTCCTCCCGAATCTTTCGGATGAAAAACAGTTCGATCTCCCGATTGTATAAATCTGCCTCGAAATTAAAAATATTTACTTCAATTCTCTTTTGAGAGCCATTCACCGTCGGGCGCACCCCGATGTTGGTCATACCCTTCCATTCGCTTCCCTTCCAGCGTACAGTCGTGGCATAGACACCCTCGGCGGGGATTAATTTGTAACTCTCGGGCACCCAAATATTGGCCGTAGGGTATCCTAACTTTCTACCTAATCTGTCACCCTCCACTACTTGCCCCGTGAGGCTGTATGGTCTGCCGAGCAAGGAGCGGGCATCATGTACCCTTCCTTCAAAGAGTGCTGTTCGTATTTTGGTACTGCTCACGCCTACATCGTCAATGTCGTGTCTGGAGATTTCGAGTAAATCGAAACCGAAGGATGCAGCACGTGCTTGCAAGTAGTCAAAGTTTCCCTTTCGCTCTTTGCCAAAATGGTGATCATAGCCGATGACGAGTGTGGCGGTATTCAGATGATCGATCAGTACTTGACGAACAAAATCTTCGGGCTCCATTTGAGAAAACTGCTCTGTGAATGGAATGCGCACGAGATAATCAATGCCTGTCTGCTCAATGAGTCGGGCTTTTTCTTCAAACGTGCTGAGCAACTTCAATCTGTGATCGTCTTGATGCAAGACATAGCGTGGATGCGGCCAAAACGTGAGCACCACACTTTTCTGCTGCCGATCATGCCCCAACTGCACAACCCGTCGGAGTATTTTCTCGTGCCCCTGATGTACCCCATCAAAGGTGCCGCTCGTCACCACCGTGCGAATGTTTGTAGGGAAATCAGTGATATCCTCGATGAGTCTCATTTGCGCTCATTATCTGCCAAGAATTGCTCTATTGAGCGAGCATCTGCTACTCGGAAGTCGCCGATGGCCGTGCGTCGAAGATACTTCAGATAGGCACCCACTCCGAGCAATTTACCAAAATCATGTGCGATACTACGTATGTACGTACCCTTGCTGCAATGAATCCTGAAATGCACATCCGTTCCTTCAACTTGCATGATTTCAAACATATGGACCGTCACTTGTCGGGGCTGCAATAGGACCTCTTCTTTGCGCCGCGCTTTTTTGTATGCTCGAACGCCATCTATCTGCACGGCTGAGTGTGCAGGGGGTATTTGAGCCAATGGGCCTTCCAACTGCTTTCGTGCATGCTCGATATCCGCATCTTTTATTTGCGAGCTGTCTGTTTCCGAATCGAATGCTGTTTCCAGATCATAGGATGGGGTGGTTTTGCCGATTTGGATAATGCCTTCATACCATTTGTCTTGCCCCTGTACCTCGTCAATTTGCTTGGTAAATTTGCCCGTGGCTAATATCAGTAGCCCCGTAGCTAGCGGATCCAACGTGCCTGCATGACCAATTTTTGCTTTTACATGATTGCGGATTTTCTTCACCACATCGAAGGAAGTCCAGCCCTGCGGTTTGTCAATCAGAATAAATTGACCTTCGTCCCAATTCATAGCACCACAGAAAGGATGGCCAGCGTGCCGATGATGCCGCAATAAATGGCAAAGAAAATCAGCTTGCCTCGAGTCACGAGTTTGACCATCCATGTGCAGGCAAAATAGCCGAAAACAAAAGCTGCCACAAAGCCAACGAAAAGGCTAGAGAACGAGATGGCTGCCTCAGCAGGTGAGTTGAAATAATCAATCAACTTGAGTAATGCCGCACCCATGATGGGGATGATCACCATCAGGAAGGAAAATCTAGCGGCTTTCGCCCTATCCACTCCCAGCAATAATGCCGTGGAGATGGTAGCCCCTGAGCGTGAGATACCAGGTAATATAGCAACAGCTTGTGCCAAACCTATAATCAATGCGCGATTGGGTGTGACTTCCCTATCACCTGCTTTGGCAAAATGACTGAATGTGAGCAACAAACCTGTGATCAGTAGCATGGATCCCACCAACAGCATATTGCCTGTAAAAAATTGCTCGATTTCCTCCTGAAAGAACACGCCCACAATCCCAACCGGTACCATACTAATAATGATGAGCCACGCAAAGCGCCACGAGTCGTTGGAGCGGAACTCAAAGAGACCGACTACTAAACTGCCTATGTCTCGTCGAAACACAACAACTGTAGCCAAAGCAGTGGCCAGATGGACTGTGACGGCAAACAGCAGATTATTGGAAGAAGCTAAGCCCAAAAGAACACCACCGATCTCGAGGTGACCGCTGCTGCTGACAGGCAAAAACTCTGTGAGGCCTTGGATGATACCAAGTATGAGCGCTTCAAGCCACGTCATTTTTCAGAAGAATCCTTCTTTTTGGCCTTGTACAAAATGGCCACAAATTCAATAATAAAACCGGCCATGAGTACACTGGGACCGAGCGTAAGTCCGGCAAAACCAAATCCATACGGCTCGCTATCATTTGACATGATGATGAAACCCAGTGCCATGACCAACACTCCGGCTATCATGATGATGTAATTAATTCTGGAAAAAGCAAATCGAGATTCAGACATAGGATTTAGTAAAGTTCGTCAAGAGAAAGTTTTAAATATTTTCGGACAGCCCAATAGGTGCTCAAAAAGCTCACAAGTATACCGCCCACGACCAAACTGCCGAAAAGGATCATCAAACTCGTTTCGTCCTGCAATTCTTGTAAATTTTCAATACGCGCGTTGGCATATTTCATCAAACTGAAGATTAGTCCACTTGCAAAAAGACCGGAAACGAATCCGTAAAATGCAGCTCTGTAAAGAAAGGGCCTACGAATGAACGATCCGGTGGCGCCCACCAACTGCATGCTGCGAATCAGGAAGCGCTGAGAGAAGAGTGCCAGTTTGATGGTATTATTGATCAAAATAGCCACTACCAAAAGAAGTACGAGCGTGAAGCCTCCAAGCAGGAGACCCAACTTAGCTAAATTCTTATTGATGCTTTCCACAAGCGATTCTACATAGGTGACTTCATACACGCCGCGCACTTTTTCTAAACGCTGCTTGATGACAGCTAGGCTATCCGTCCTCTGATATGCCGAGGCGATGTTCACCACCAAAGCATCGCGTAGTGGATTATCGCCAATGAAAGCCGTGAAGTCTTCGCCGGTATCTTCGATGAATTGTTTCGCCGCTTCGTCCTTACTCACAAAGCGAACCAACGGATAATTGTCTTCCACACGCACATAGGGACTTTCGGTAATGGCGCGCGTCAGAAAATCGATATCGGCTTGCGTCACTTGCTTCTGAAGATAGACTTGTATTTCTACATTGCGCTGAATCGCGTTGGTCAGACTCTTGGCATAGACATACAGCATACCGAAAAGGCCCATCACGAAAATGGCCAGAGTGATACTGAAAATAACGGATATAAAAGGGTAGCTTCCTACTTTGCGCTTCTTACGTGCATTTTTATCCTGCATGCAGCAAAGCTAACGATTTGATGCATTTCCAAATAGCTACTTTTCTTTACGCAGCACAGTAAGTTCTTGAATAAGTTGCGCGTCGGACACCTCTACTACACCCACGAGTTTATCTGTCGGGGTTATTTCGTAGTAGGCGTTCAAATGATACAAGTATATCCTGCGTCCTGCGGCGGAGTTGATTTCCAAAATCTCATATGGCTCAGCCGTAAAATCGCCGTACAGATACAGTTTGCCTGCATAATACTTGTATTTGATTTTGGCGTTGCGCCCATTGATTACCTCCACTTCAATCGGCTCATTTGCTTTCCTGACCGTGGTGCCCTCCTCGGGTGTTGGCAAGTTATCAGGGGTGAAATCTTCTTCGTCGGAGACATCTCCTGAAGTGGGAGCATTAGTTTTTGGATCAAACGATTTTTGTGTTTTGTCTGTCACCACAGGTTTTTCTGATCGGCGCGTCTTCTTGGATTCGTCATTATTCTCCTTGACCGGGGTTTCCTCCACCGGCAATTCCTCGGTAGACTGATCATTTTCCGGAACGATAACAATCTCTTGATCCACTTTTTGTGGAGCGACATTTTCAGCAGGCGACTCTGATTCTGTGCCAAAATACCAATACGCTCCTGCGCTTATCATCAAGACGGCTACTGCACCTGTGGCCAACTGACCGAGCGTAGAACCTTGCAACCCGAACCAATAGCCCGGGGTAACCTGAATAGCGTCCAATCTGGCTTTTAGCTGCGCCTTGCGGTATTGGCCAATACCCTTGATGATGTCAGATTGAAAACGAACCTCCTGTTGCAACTCCGGCGAGGAATTGAGCATTGCTTCGAACGTCTTCATCTCTTCAGGCGGCATTTGGCCTGAGAGGTATGCTTCGAGCTGGTTTTGCTGGTCTAGGTTCATCAATCAAAAAAATCTGAGGTCGTATATTTCTTCTTTACCAGAAGATCCAATTTCTTTTTACACTTATACTTCTTTGTTTTGGCCGTGTCTGTATTCGCGAAGTTCATTTTCTTCGAAATATCCCCCATGGACAACCCATCGAAATAATAATACATCAAAATGTTTCGGCACACATCTCCTAGTTCATTCATGCACTCCATCACGATTTTTAGTCGCTCCGCTTCGTCGTGCTGTTGAAACTCTTCACCGTCCACTTCTTCGTGACTGTGCCGCTTCTTCTTCTCTAGTTCCTTTCGCCACAGATTCTGACAAATGCTGTAGAGATAGGTACTTATTTTTGACGTGAGTACCAAATTTCGACTGGATGCCTTTTGCCAAAAAACCATCAGGGCTTCCTGATAAATATCCTTCGCCTCTTCCTCCGTGCCGCTATTACTACACACCATTTTTACCATCATACGATAGTATTTGGTGTATAGAAACTCGAGCATCTTCTCGTCTCCTTGGCCAATACGTTCCACTATTTCCCGGTCCGTCATATACCCCAAGGTCCGAAAACCCTGCCTTTTATACGAATTACATCTTTGTGGTAACCCAACCGCGAATTACCTGCCTTTAAAAATACATAAATTGAGAAATCAAGGAGCGACATGGCGATTATCCAAAGGCTTTCGTTTTTGATACCTGTTGTACATCGGGTAGGCTAAAACCGCCACCAAGATAAGGGCAGTACCCAAATAGAATCCGCCGCTCATTTCTTCGCTGCTGCCGAAAATCAGCACGGCCAGTATAATTCCATAAATCGGCTCCAAATTGACGGTCAGATTCATCACAAAGGGAGAAATATCTTTCATCAACTTCACCGATACGCTGTAGGCATAGACCGTACACACTATAGCTAAAATGCTCAGCCATAACCAATCAAAGCCGACCATAGTGAGTTCTAAGCCGCCCTGCATCCAGCCGTAAAGCGGAAAAAAAAGTACGACAGACAGCCAAGCGCCAGCCATCTCAAAAAAGGTGACTACAAAAGGATCGCGCCCGCGCCGAACAAACTCTGCATTGATGATGGTGAAGATGGATGCTAACAAAGCCGACAGGATGGCCAAGACCAAGCCAAGCCAATATTTGACCTCAACATTGAATATAATGACCATGCCGACTAAACCCAGCACCCCCAGCAGTACCTCGAACGGCTTTACATTTTTCTTGTAATACAAGGGTTCTAACAGTGCCGTCCAAAGAGAGATGGTGGCCAAACCCGCCAAGCAAACAGATACATTTGAGATACGCGCTGATAAAAAGAACAAAATCCAGTGGGCCGAAATGATCGCACCTGTGCCTAATTGTTTAAGGTACCCGCCTCGGATGGAGGAGCGAAAATTTCGCTTGGTGAAAATGATGAAGGGTATCAAAGCCAAAGTGGCAATGAGTGTGCGATAGAACACCACTTCGACGGGAGGTAGGGAGATGAGTTTGCCAAGAATGGCCGTGAATCCCCAAATGAGCACCAGCAAGTGCAGGACGAGGTAAAGACGTGTGCTTCCCATCAGCGTGGAATGGTATTATACAAAATCACTCCAACTGCCGAAAAACAAATGTTGGGCAGCCAAATGGCCAACATCGGATTCATGGTGCCGGCTGCCGCTATGGCTTGTGCAAAGACAAAGAAGATGATGAAAACAAAGGCGATGAAGAATCCCAAGGCAATCTGGAAGCCGGTACCTCTGCGGCTCTTTCTTGCAGAAACAATAAGCGCAATAAACGAAAGGATGAAAACCGTGAAAGGCTGCATATACCGAATGTATCGCTCAATGCGATATACCATTACATCATCTGCCCCGCGAGAAAGCTGCAAGTCAATGTATGCTTGCAACTCGGGCATGGTCAAGGTGGTTTCAAGTTTTGATTTATTCTCAAAATCGGCCGGTCTGAGGTTAAGCAATGTATCCAGCTTTTCGCCCTCTTCTATCCGTTCCTTTCCGGACAAGATCGTTCGCTTTTGCCAGTCAAGTAGTCGCCAGGTCTGCTCGGCAGAGTCCCACTGCATGCGCGCAGCATTGATTTTCTCCTTCATTTCTAATCCATCAAATCGCTCGAGGGTGACGGTGTACCCAACATCTCGGTGGTTATTGTATCGGTTTAGATAGACATAATCTTGCGGCCCGATTTTGAAATGAATGTCTCTGTCTAAGTTCTGGTAGGGCTTTTTGATGTAGGTCATTTCAAACTCCACACGGAACTTGTTGGCATTGGGAATCACATAGCCGTTTAGATAAAAACTCAACGAAGCGATTACCAATCCGGCCACCAAATAGGGCAGCATAATCCTACGAAAACTAACGCCACTAGCCAAAATGGCAATGATCTCTGTCTGGGCTGCCAGCTTGGCTGTGACAAACACGGAAGCAATAAAGGCGGTGATGGGTGTGAGCAACGCGCCAAAATAGGGTGCGAAAGACATGTAGTATTTCCAAATGGTCTTGCCATCAATTTCATTCTTGATGAACTGATCGTTTTTGTCCGTGTAATCAATGACGCAAATGATAAGAACTAAAATGACCACCACAAATACAAAGGTGGTGAGCAGTTTTTTGAAAATATACCAATCGAGCTTTTTCACAATCGCCTAGCTACCCGTTTCACCATTACTTCTTTCCAAGATTCAAAATTATCCTTCAAAATCTCCTCCCGTGCCTTTCCAACGAACCATAAATAAAAGGAGAGATTGTGTACGCTCGCAATTTGTGCTCCAAGCATTTCACCGCTTCGAATGAGATGATGAACATACGCTTTAGAATAAAACGTGCTCGCATAGCCACCCAACTCCTCATCTAAAGGGCTAAAATCCTGATTCCACTTGGCATTGCGCATGTTGATGATGCCTTGAGTGGTGAACAGCATGCCATTGCGGGCGTTACGCGTGGGCATCACACAGTCAAACATGTCTACGCCACGGGCGATACATTCTAGAATATTGGCGGGCGTGCCTACACCCATGAGATACCTAGGCTTATTAGTTGGTAGAATATCGCACAGCAGTTCGGTCATAGCATACATGTCCTCGGCAGGTTCACCCACGGACAATCCCCCGATGGCCATAGCATCAAGTTCTTTTCCTGCCACGTACTCAGCAGATTTTTTGCGCAGATCCGGATACACACTTCCTTGCACGATAGGCATCAGCGACTGATAATGCCCATACAGTGGTTGGGAATTCTTGAATTGATCTATGCACCGATCGAGCCAGCGGTGCGTCATGTGCATGGAGGCCTCCGCATATTTCTTATCGCATGGATAAGGCGTGCATTCATCAAACGCCATCATAAAATCGGCACCAATCTGCCGCTCAATATCCATGACACGCTCCGGAGTGAAGACATGTTTGGAACCATCAATGTGCGATTTGAAGGTCACGCCCTCTTCGGTTATTTTTCGATTGTCGCCGAGCGAATACACTTGATAACCGCCACTGTCTGTCAAAATGGGCTTATCCCATCCGTTGAATTTGTGCAATCCGCCGGCTTGCTGCATGATGTCCATCCCGGGACGCAGGTAAAGGTGATAGGTATTTCCCAAAATAATCTGCGCCTTCACGTCATCTGTCAGTTCGCGCTGATGCACCGCCTTGACTGTGCCTGCCGTTCCCACGGGCATAAATATGGGTGTTTGAACATCCCCATGATCCGTTGTGATGGTGCCGGCCCTTGCCTTGGTATGCTTGTCTGTATGGTGCAGCTGAAAATGCATGGCCGCAAAAATACCGACCCAAGGGGCTAATTTTGTCCTTCAGTGGAAATAGTTATCCTCATACTTTTCGGTGCTACTGCTTGTGTGCATGTTTTAGATTTTTTTCGAAAAGCGTGGATTATCAAAAATTTCCGATTAACAGCGAATACTGCTTCCCCACGCATCTCCGTGCTTGTGTGCGCGCACAACGAAGCAAGTCATCTTCGAGAACTTCTTCCATTATTGACGCAGCAGGAATATTCATCACTTGAGGTGATCATCGTGCTGGACAGATGTGATGACGAAAGTGAGGCTGTAGTGAAGCCGTATCTCTCCGATCACATTCGATTATTGAGAATTGATCAAGTCTCTCCTCCGATTCATCCGAAAAAATATGCCATCACGCAAGCCATCGCACAGGCATCCGGTGAGTGGATGCTGCTAACCGATGCAGACTGCCGCCCTCGAAAAGACTGGATCAAAGAAATGGTGCGAGGCATGGCAGCCGACAAAGACTTAGTGCTGGGTATTTCACCGCACAGTACAAGCGCAGGGTTTTTAAACACCCTCATTCAATATGAGACGTTCATCACTGCACTTCAGTTTGTTTCAAAAACGCTTTCAGGAAAGGCTTACATGGGTTTAGGACGAAATATTGGTTATAGAAAAACGGCTTTTGTACGTGTGGACGGATTCGGAGAAACAGCACACCTGACCGGCGGAGATGATGACCTGCTAGTCCAACGGATGGCCACAAGCACAAATGTGGGCGTGGTGCTCAGTGCCGCATCGCATGTGAGCACCCTGCCACAGACCACTTGGCAATCGTTTTTTCATCAAAAAACGCGGCACTTCGGTGTGGGCCGACATTACACCGTGGAAACAAAACGAAACGAAATAGTAAGGTGGACTCTGCATCTGCTTTTTTGGGGATTCTTTTTTGTCCACTTAGCCACTGACTGGTTGTGGGCGCTGCTTATTTTGATGCTGGCATTTACGATAAAAGCAATATCAATTAATATTGTTGCCGATCGATTAGCAAAAAGATTTAACCATCTTTGGCTACCCATCGTTGATTTGGCTTATGTGGTCATTTTTCCACTCCTCAGTCTACGTTCGGTCTTCGTTAAGAGAATTACATGGAAGAAGTAAAACGCGAGTTTTCAGAAAAGGCGCTCAAAGATTTTAAGCTCATAGATCAAGCTACCCTTGAGGGAGATCAGGCGGCCTTCGCCTCTTTGATGGACAGGTATAAAAAACCCGTATATCACATGATACTGAAAATGGTGCGGAACGTAGATGATGCCGAAGATTTGACCATAGAAGCATTCTCTAAGGCATTTAAAAATCTACATCGGTTCAAGAAAGATTACACGTTTAGCACGTGGCTGTTTCGCATTGCAACGAACAATGCCATTGATTTCATTCGCAAAAAGAAGCTGGATACGTTTAGTCTGAACACGTCCTACACGGACGATGATGGGGCATCCGTCAGTATGGATCTACTGGACCCTGATCTCACACCGGATCAGGAAGCGATCAATCAGCAGAAAATTCAACTCATGCAGATGTTTGTGACCAAGCTGCCCACCAAATATCAGCGTCTGGTGCGTCTTCGCTATTTTGATGAACTTTCGTATGAGGAAATTGCTCAAGAGTTGGATGCACCTCTCGGAACGGTAAAGGCTCAATTGCACCGTGCGCGCGAATTACTCTATGAACTCGTGAAGGATAACAAAAAGCACATTTAAGGTATCAGGTTTGATGGGCACGCCACTGCTATGGATTCATCAATCATAGAAAAATATTTTCTGGAGTTATCGCCAGCGCAAAAGTCACAATTCCAAGCGTTGGGGGCGTTGTATGCACATTGGAACGAAAAAATAAACGTGGTTTCGCGCAAGGACATTGACGACCTATATGAGCGTCACGTACTGCACAGCTTGGGCATAGCCAAATTCGCCACGTTTGCACTGGGCACCAAACTGCTGGATGTGGGTACGGGCGGGGGCTTTCCGGGCATTCCCTTGGCCATTCTGTTTCCTCAAGCCCAATTTCACTTGGTAGATTCCATTGGTAAGAAAATCTCCGTGGTGCAAGAAATAGCTGCCGCCATCGGACTGACCAACGTGACCGCCACACACACGCGCATGGAAAAGATCAAGGGGCCTTATGATTTTATCCTGTCGCGCGCCGTGGCACCCGCCAAGCAACTCTACCAATGGACACACCATTGCCTAGGCAAGACAACCGAAAATGAACTTTCTGTGGGATGGATTTTTTTGAAAGGGGGTGACCTTAAAAAGGAATTGAAGGAAGGGCGGAAGCATTATCAATTGACTTCTCTGGCGGATTATTTCGAAGAGGAATTCTTTGAAACCAAACATGTGGTATACATACCCGGCTAGTTATCTCATCAAAAAAGCCACCCATTGCTGAGTGGCCTTCTTCAAGTATGAATAGAAGAGAGATTTTCATCGTACCTCGATCGTGTCGAGTTTTTGTTTGAGCCGCTTCAGTCCGTCTAAGGAAATCCAACGCCCCTCCGGCGTAATCAACTCACGCTCTGCCAATTCCAACAAACTCTTGGCATGCCGCATGTATTCTGCCGATCGTATCCGCGCCATTGTGTTCATGTCTTTTACCTGTACTGCTACCATGGTGGTTTAATTTTAAGACCAAGTTCAAGGGACTAAACGGCAAAATCAATCCCTAGTTTTAGGGATTTTTCACTTTTTCTAGGTAGAAAAGGATGATTTCTTAGCGGTTTCATTCATACCGTGAAACACACCGAATTGCATTTTCGTGTTTTCGATCGTAATTTGAACGCATGATCGTACCGGCCATCAAGAAAGCTTTTGAAACTGCCCGACGTTTGAACTGGGAAAAAACGTACTGGGCTTTTGATATTCACGAGACTATACTGGTACCCAACTGGCAAGCGCGCAACATCCCGACGGAGTTCTATCCTGACGCCAAAGAAGCCCTTCAATTACTCAGTAAGCGCGATGATATTGTGATGTTTCTCTATACCTGCTCGCATCCGCACGATACAGATGAGTACATGCTGCTGTTCAAGAAATACGACATCCATTTTGACTTTGTCAACGAAAATCCGGAGATCGTCAATTCGGACTTGGGCTATTATGATAAGAAACCGTACTTCAACGTATTGCTGGACGACAAGGCGGGCTTTGACCCCACCACCGAGTGGCCGGCCATACTCAAATGGATCAAGGAAGACGGTCGCTAGACTAGTTGATCCGTACCTTCTCCACGTTCTTTACCCTTGAAATGTACAATTGGTACAAGCCTTGACTCTCAAAGTAAATGACGCTTGCGGGATATTTGGTCTGAAGGGGCTGCTGAATGAGTACATTGCCGGCTAAATCATACACAGATAGATAACCGTGCTTTCGGTCTGATACCAACAGGATGGTTCTGTCCCCGCCATAGCGATAAAACTGCACACCACTCGGAGACGGACTTCCGTACGATTTTTCAAACAGCCTGTTGCCTCCGGCATCTAGCACCTCCCAAGTCTCGCCAGTAACTTTCAGCACCAAGAACGTATTCTCCAGCACATCCGGCACAAGATCAAATTTGGTGTCGGCTGCCGTTTTTACCAATTGCTCGCGGTATTCTATGCGTCCACTGAAATTGATGCGAATGAGCTCGCCACCTTCCGTGAGGGTCGTCAATTTGGAGGTTTCGAACGAACCTGTGGCTTCCGTAAAATACGAACCAACGATGTTGTCTTCAAACTTCACCGGAAATCCGGCATAGGATTTCCCTGCCCGATTCACCAAATCAATGGCTGTCTTGGTGACCAATATGAAAGCATCTTTGCCGGCAATGCGGATGTGTCTTGGAGCCGATTGAAGGGTTCGTCCGGCTGCTTTTGGCGCCCAACCGTCTAGCCCCTTGCCTGCTTTGTCCAGCAGATAAATGTTTCCATCTGCATCTGTACACATAAATCGGTAATTCTTCGAGCCATCATAATCCACCACAGCAAAGTGCGAGATGGCCTGTTTAGCAGAGATTTTTACAGGAAAGCCCTCCAACATATCTCCGTTTCGATCAAGGATATGCAGTTGACTGCCCGCGACAAAGGCGAATTGAATCTTTCCATTGTTGTAATAATCAACAGGGTAAATGGCTCCCACGATAGGTGCGGTGAGTCGGTGCGTCCACAGTATGTCAAAGGCACTACCCAGATGATACATTTGATGCAACGAGTCCTGCACTAACACCTCCAGCGACTGATCCACATGACTCCTGATCACAAAGGGCTTGGTGCTGATGGTCGTCGGAAGTGCGGCACGCTCACCGTAGGCCACTTTGGCGGCCTGTCGGGGTATCTCCGGCTGGTAGGTGGTGATGCTTGTATAAAATTTCTGATCCACCTTGCTGAATTGAGCACCGATGTATTCCAAACTTTTGAAACCTGCTTCATTCGCCTGAAAAAACGTTTTCCATTCGGGTTTGAGCGCTTGTATAAATTGATTCCATGCGCGCGGCGTATTCACCAACAAGGTGAAATTGGCTTCTCGATTCGCCAGATCTAGCATGGTACCCATACGCAACGATTTTCGCCATGTATTGTCAGCCTCGATAGACTGAAGGAGGCGTTTCAATTGGGCCAATGAGTTGGACAACACCACATAGTTGCGATAAAACATGTAGTAACACTCGGTAGATAATTCGGCGCGAGCCCCGATCAAAGCGCGAGAGAAAAGTGGGTCACTGATGCGAATGAGTTCAAAAGCCCCTACCCTGTCAACAAACAGTGAATCTGAACCGATCCGACCTGCGGCTTGCCGCAAAAAGGCGCTTACTTGCTGTGTGTCCTTTGTGTCGAAATACACAAGTCTATCGGGCAATCCATTGCCCACAATCTCCAAATCAGCCACGGCCAGTTCACCTTTCATTTGCTCAAACAGGAACTGCACATCCACGTCGTAGGTACTTTTCAACTGATCCGAGGCTTGGCTAATGGACGAATCTTGTGCCATCAACTTTGATCGCCAGGCGGCCATGTTTTCGTCGGAATAATGTCGAAGTATGGCTGTATTGTTTGGCACCACTTCCAATAGCTCAAAGCTCACAGGACTGCTGGTAAAGGTTGTCAACAAGCCGGATTTGAAAAATGTGAAGCCTGTGAGTTTGGCAGAATTATCCGCAATAGCCACATCCAAAAAAGAGGAATGTCCGGGAATGGAAATCTTATCAGTGCTGAAAGAAGCCAGCAGCCGAGCCATTTCGGCCATGTTCACGTACAAATTGCCTTGATCTTGCTGAAGTGGAGAAAGGGTGGTTAACTCAGGAAATCGCGACCTGAAGTCCATTTGCTCCCGATCGGTGTACGCCCGAATGGCATCCTCGAGGAGCACAGGTGTGAAACTGCCGATTAGAAAATCACCCTTGATGAAAAAGCCGAACATAGCTCCGTCAGCAGGATTCGTCAATTCTTGGATGTCAAAATCATTGGACGTTCGGATTTTTGATCCAAAGCCCTTTTCCTCAAATGCGGTGATGGCTGATTTCACATAATTCCGCGCAGCAGCATTTGGGAGCCGAACCACCACCAACGCATCCAAATCGGTGGCGGATGTGGGACAGACCGCCACGAGAAATTTTGCTTTTTGGAATGCCGTCAGAAAGGTATTGTCAGCTGAAGCATCTCCTAAAGTGTTGAGATAGCCATCCAGTTTTTTTATGGAGGTGAGTTCACTGAATGCAGACCAAATACCCAACGTTTTGGTAGAATCAAAGACTTCCAACCCCTTGTCATTTTCCCAAACTAACGCGGCTTGATCCGGCACGAAATCCCACCCATCTGCCTTGGAGGACTTAAAAAACAGCACATACACGAGGTAAAAAACTGCGAGCAAAGCTGCCGGGACGATGATGTAGAGTGCCTTTCTCAAGCTATTCCGAAATTTGGACGAATTTAAATATTCACTATCAAACGGGCATTTCCCTCAGCGTGTCATGATGAGTTGCCAACACGTGATCGATTTCGCTTTGTCCAATAGCAGCCGAAACAAAAAGAGACTCAAACTGTGAGGGTGCCAGATAAACACCTCGGTTCAGCATACCTTGGAAATAGGTGGCAAACAAACGCGTGTCGCACATTTTTGCTGACTCGAAATCTACAACCTGATGCTTACCAAAAAACAAGGTGAACATGCTTCCTACTTGATTGACGGTAAGATCAAATCCATATGTGTCGGCCAGCATACCGGCGGTCAAGGCTGCTGTGGTCGTTTCCAATTGCCCATACACCTCGCGATGCATGTGCAAATACGTGAGCTGCGCTAAACCTGCTGCCATAGCAATGGGGTTTCCGCTGAGTGTACCTGCTTGATATACAGGGCCTTGAGGAGAAACAAAATCCATAGCATCCGAGCGACCACCGTAAGCACCCACGGGCAAACCTCCCCCTATGATTTTACCCAATGTGGTGAGATCAGGAACAATCCCATATAGCTCCTGTGCCCCACCGGCGGCTAAGCGAAATCCGGTCATTACCTCATCAAAAATGAGTAGGATACCGTGATCATCACACAACTTCCTGAGCCCTTGGAGATAGCCCGCTTTAGGAGGGACACACCCCATGTTTCCCACCACCGGCTCGATAATGATCGCGGCTATTTGATTTGGATTCTCAGCGACGAGTTGGGCTACACGGTCTAGGTCATTAAAGGGAGCCAACAACGTGTCCTTGGCGGTCCCTTCTGTCACTCCGGGGCTGTCCGGTGTGCCCATCGTCATGGCGCCACTGCCGGCAGCTATCAGGAACGCGTCACCATGCCCGTGATAGCATCCCTCAAACTTGACAATCTTATCTCTTCCGGTGAAGCCGCGCGCTACCCGAATGGCTGACATGGTGGCTTCCGTGCCGGAGTTTACCATACGCACCTTTTGGATAGATGGCACCAGTTGAGTGATCAGTTCGGCCATCTCCACCTCTCGGTGACCGGGTGCGCCAAAAGAGGGCGAATCCACGATAGCCTTCATCACGGCTTCTTCTATCAGCGGATGCGCATGACCTAAAATCATGGGACCCCAGGAATTGATCAGGTCGATGTATTGGTTGCCATCCGCATCTTTAAGGTATGCGCCCTTGGCTGAGCGTATGAATACGGGATTGCCTCCTACAGATTTAAACGCCCTCACCGGCGAATTGACACCTCCGGGGATCACCTGCTTGGCTCGCTCAAACAGATGCTTACTTGTCGTTCGATTCATTCGAAATATTGACTTCTTTCAATTGTTTATCTTGAAACTGCACCACGGGCACGCGTTGATTGTCATTCCCTCCCGGCAAAAATTCATGCCCGTAAAACACCGATGGGAAATCATTTTTATTGAAAAACCCATTTTGAAAATATTTCCCGTGTGCGTGCATCATGTGCCCGGCCCACCAAACCGTCTCAAAGCCAAGCAAGTGAAATGTGGACGGCATACGTTTGAACCTAGCTTCAAAGCGTCTTTGAAACTCTTGATAAAACGGATTGTTTTTGTCCACAAAATCGGGATGAATCAAGCTCACCCGCTGACGCTCTAACTGCTTGTAATCCAGCATGGTGAAATCCAGCCAATCTGACAAACCCAGCAGTCGAACCGAATCGGGATTAAACTCTAAGGCACCCACAAAATTATTGGCGATAACATTGCTGCGCGTGGCGGCAAAAATGTGATCCAACGAATCGGTATTGAGTGTAAAAATCAACTCGTAATACTCTATGTCCGGTGTGCCATCCGGCCGAAGGATCAATTTGCCGGCTGCATCGTATTTTGATCTGGTGCGAATCAACCTTCCTTTGTATTTGAGTAAGGCAGCTTCTTCGTCCGTAATGCCCAACGTTTGCTCAATTTGGTGGGTAAACCGAGCCAATATTTTCCTAGACTCCACCACATCCACGGGTTCAAATTTGGTGACTCGCAAACCCATCTCTTGTATCGCTTGGGTATATTCCTCGGCTAATTCTCTATCCGGACTTTTATTTTCGAAGTAAATCATCACTTCGGATCGGCGCGCCGTGGCGGCCATGTATTCCGCTGCTTTTCGCGCCATCGTCTTATAACTCGGCTTATGGATGAATGCAAGGTTGTTTGATTCAAAAAACTTCCCGTTGGAGGTCACCGGATTTATGACGTTGATCCTGTGCTGCTTTGAAAATTCATTCACCACCTCAATCGGCTCGGGGAAGAGCGGCCCCACGATCAGATCTGCATTTTTGATGCCATTATCATTGAGTATTTGCACTGTTTGCTCTTTATCCTTGCGCGTGTCATAGGGCAATAAATCTACATGCTTACCTTCCTGGGCCAACCAATCTGCCGCCAGACACATGCCCTGATACAAATCCATCACCAACGTATTGCGCATCACTCGGTCGGCATTTTCCACCCCATCAAACATGAACGGCAGCAAGGCCGCTACCGTGTAACGCTCTTTTTTGATAACGGGAAAATTATCGCCGGCTATGGAAGGCAAGTCGGTGGTGGTGATCAAAGAAGAAATAAAAGTTCGTTCCTGATCGCTCAAGTCAGTCCGCACGCCTGTGTATGCAAGAGCGGTCACCAACTCGGCATCCGCAGGGAATCGGTTGTGCAACTCTCGCAACGTGGCGTAGGGTTGATTGCTCAAAAATTCTGCATAGAGCGTGCGCCGCGTCTCGACATCCGGAAAGGAGGTAGCTAATTGAACCCCGTTGACATAATCGGCCACCGTGAAATACAAATAGGCGCGCCAGAAATTGACCTCCTCCATTTGCTTGAAGGCAGGATGCTTGATTTGCAATTGGCCAAAGGCATCCAACGCGCCTTTGTGGTCACCAAGTTTGTGCTTACTGAGGGCCAAATAAAAGGTCGCGTATGCACCGAACGTCTGGTCAGCAACCAAGGGTGTGAAATCGGCCACCGCCTGAGCAAAATTGCGCGAACTGTATGCTTGCTTTGCTTCCAAAAATTTTTGTTGGGCCGATTGTGTCCACGAGAGCGTGGCTAGCGACAAACAAAAAAGGGAGAGAAAAACCCGCATACTCAGATCATGTTTTTTGGAGGGGTGAAATTAACCCAAAATTGTCATTAGGCCTTTAGGGGAGACCGTCCGCCTGTTCAACAAACTCAAAAATACAACTATGGGATACTTTAGATTTTTTCTCTCATGCGTCACCGTGATTCTGCTGGTGCTGCTCATGAGCTGAAAACAAAGCAAACAGTATCCTTAATCACACACCCTTGGAAAAAAGAAAGCCCCCCGACTTCTCGGAGGGCTTTCTGTTGAAACATGTCGAACGAATCAATTGAAGATATAGCGGATGCCCAACTGCATCTGCCATCTGGAGCTAATCAAACCTGCATCGTCCTTGCCGAGCAAATCAGTCTTGTCTTTGATGGCTGGATTAAATGTGAAGGTAGGCACATTGTTTACCGTAGACACATAGTTCAATAACTGCACGGACGTACCGTCACCATTTGGGACAAAGTATCTACGTCCCCAATCCTTGTTTAGCATATTGCCAAAATTGAAGATGTCGAGGGAAAGCTGAATGGTGTTGCGCTTGCCGCCTGTCTCCACAAAAATGTCTTGCAACAATCGCAAATCGAAAATACTTTCAAACGGTGTGCGCACTTCGTTCCTTTGTGCGTATTGGCCTCTTCTTTGGCTTAGGTATTCATCCCGCGCGATGTAGTTGTTAAGAGCTGCCCATTGCTCCTCGGCAGTCCAGGTGCTTTCGTTGAACACGATCTCAGACGCATTGTTTGGAACGTAAATGAGGGCACGCTCACGTGAGTCCTCCCCGGTAAAATTGCCGCTACTGTAGGTATAAGAGAACGGCAAACCTGACTGTCCATTATAGACCATGGAAATAGTCGTTCCAAAGATGCCCCCGTATTCTTTGCGGTAAGAAACTGTACCTATCACACGAGAGGCCGCATCAAAATCAGATCGACCAAGAGGGGCATTATTTCTACCATTTACAGAATAAACACCTCTCCATTGAGATGAATTTTGTGATGATGTGCCTTCGAAAATGGAGAAAGCGCTTCCGTGGTTGTAGAATAGGCTACCACTGAACCCATTTTCCTCAGGTTTGGTGAGTCCAATGGTATAGTTCACTGTGTAACCTTCATTGGTATTGGAGCCTAAAATAATGTAGGTGTATTGGCTCAATATGTTGCCATTCTGAAATCTTGGACGGTCATCAGCACCAGCGAAGGTGGAAGTGGAAGGGCGCAAATTCACGTTTTCGTAAAAAATGTTGTTTATCGTTTTTGTGTAAATGATCTCTCCCGTGGCAATCAATCCCCAAAAAGATAATTTCTGATCTACTCCTAAGCTTGTTCTGAATACTTGAGGAAATTTGAAATCTTTGGCAAATAGGTCTAACTGACCCTGAGGAATGGCATCTGTTCCACCACCCGGAAGAGGATAATCACCTTTGGTGGGTTGATTCAATGGGTCAGCCACAAAATCAATCACGTCCCCATTAGACTGCCTCAACGTAAATCCACCCACAGTCGCTCCATTGTTATTGTACATGGCACCCGGCCATACGTATGGCACTCGGCTAGTGAATACGCCAATACCTCCTCTAATTTGCGTGCTTTGGTCTCCGTTGAGATCATAATTAAATCCAAAGCGGGGAGCGAACATCAATTGTGCATCCGGCGCTTGACCTGCTTGAGCGCCTTTCAGATTATACCCTTGGTCCTCAATGGCATTCGCACCCGTTTCATTGAAGAATCCATCATCTTTAGGATCGTTTCCAAACACGGGAATGTCAAGTCTTAACCCAACATTCACTTTCAGTTTATCATTAACCTGCATTTCGTCCTGCACATAAAAACCCAACTGCATGGCATTGAACATAGCGGCTGCCTTTGTGCCATCACCGGTTACATCATCAATTAATGAATAACTTCGATCATAGCGAGTAGCCAACCCAGATCCACCATTTACATCAGCAATAAAATCATCAATGCTGTTGTACGTGTACGACCCAAAATTCTGTCGAATGAACACATTGTTCATATCATAGAATTCATTGTGTGTACCGAACGTAAGTGTATGCTTGCCTTTGTATAAGGTGAAATTATCAGTCAGTGTAAAGATTTTTTGCTTTAAATAATTGCCTGTCGAAAATTCCTCGCTACCAAACTGTACATCTCCACCTGCCCCGGTAATAATCACATATGGGAATGGATTTCCCATTGGGTCTCTATCGTCCTCCACGTTTGTATAGCCAAGAATCAACTTATTCGAGAAATTTCTAAAGTTACTGTTCAACTCTAAGGCTGTAGAATTGGTGACTGATGGGAAAGCGATCCCTCCATTCGCAAATCGAATGCGGTTGGTATTAGACGTGGCAGGAGACAAACTTTCCCCATTGTTGTAGCTGTGTCTCACCGTCAGTTTATGTGTATTGTTTATGTTCCAATCTAACTTGACCAAGAACTTCTGAGCTTCGAGCGTGCTCACGGTATTTTCATAGCTACCCGGATCGTACTCTAGTCCTGCAAGTGTTTCCAACAAATCATCTATCTGAGCCTTGGTGGCCGCTCCATTGTATGAATCAAAAGAGAAAGGCGCGGGTGTTTCGTCCATCTGATTTTCTACATTGAAGAAGAAGAACAACTTATCCTTGATGATAGGTCCTCCCAAGCGCACGCCCATTGTTTTGGCAGAAAACTCTCCGAGCTGTTCACGCTCGAAAAAAGGATTGTTTTTCAGCGTGGCATCTTCGATAAATCCGGGAGTCTTACCTGATAAATTTTCATTTCTCACAAAATAATAGACCGAACCCGAGAATTCATTTGTACCGCTCCGAGTTACCGCACTGATGCCTCCTCCGGCAAATCCGCCAAGCGTAACATCATAGGGTGCTACTTGCACATTCAACTGCTCCAAGGCATCAATACTTATAAGTGACAAGCCATTCACTTGACCACCATTTTGACCATTTCCGGCCAAGCCCATCACGTCGTTGCTGGTAGCTCCATCTATGAAAATGGAATTGTAGCGATTGTTCATACCCGCTATGCTGATACCGCCTCCACTTGTGAAAGTGGCTTGGGGCGTCAACCGAACAAAATCATTGATTTCACGGCTGGCATTGGGTAACGTGGTTATTTGCTTCGTGTTGACGTTCGTGACTGCACCTGTACGATTGGCGTCTATGATGCCACCGGCCGTCACAACCAGTTCAGCCAATTCTTCCACACCTTCTTGCAATGACACGTTTAAGTTGAAGTTTTTACCAAGCTCCAGAAAAACATTGGACTGCTTGAACTCCGTGAAACCGACGAACGTGACCGTGACCTCATACGGGCCGCCCACCTTCATGTTTGGTATGCGGAAATAGCCTGAAACATCCGTGATGTTGCCATACTGCGCTCCGGTGACGGTATTCACCGCAATAACCGTAGCACCTACAATGGGCTCACCGGTAGCATCCACTACCTGGCCGTTCATCCCTGATGTAGTGGCTCCTTGTCCAAAAACAAGAACAGTGGCCATCATCAGAGAGAGTCCTAGTAAAATTCTTCTCATTTGTGATTTAGTTGGTTTGAAATAAAGCTACGCAAAAGTATTGGAATTCATACCCGGCATTTGCCTGTATCCTGTTGTCGTTCCTTTAAGGTTCTGGCGGACATTTAACACAATCTTAACCGAGTACCTCAGGTCATTTTATTTTCCGGAAATAGCAGCCCGTACCGTGCCAAATTTTTGCAGACGTGCGCGTGCCTCTTCTTCAGACACACCTAGTTCATCCATGATCATCTGCACACCACGCTCGATCAATTTCAGATTGGCCATTTGCATATCCACCATTTTGTTGCCTTTCACGCGTCCTAGGCCAATCATCACTGTAGTGGAGATCATATTGAGCACCAATTTTTGCGCTGTGCCGGCCTTCATGCGGGTGCTGCCTGTCACTACTTCCGGACCCACGGGCACTTCAATGGGAAATTCGCAAACGGCTGCCAACTTCGATTCGGGATTATTGGTAATGCACCCTGTAAGTAACCCAGCTACACGAGCAGACTGAATGCCACCAATGACATAGGGCGTGCGTCCTGATGCAGCAATGCCCACCACTATGTCTTTTTCATTGGGAGAAAAAGCTGCCATATCGCGCCAAGCGCCCGTTTCATCGTCTTCGGCAAATTCTACAGCCTTACGGATGGCGCCATCGCCACCGGCAATGATGCCGATAACCCAATCGTGGGGCACACCATACGTAGGCGGACATTCGGATGCATCTACAACGCCCAGTCGGCCACTGGTGCCTGCTCCAATATAAAATAACCGACCACCTTGCTGCATGCGGGGAATAATGGCCGTGACCAACGCCTCAATCTGCGGAATGGCCTGCTCCACGGCCAACGCTACTTTTTTATCTTCTTGATTGATAATGCGCAGCAACTCTCCGGGGTTTTTTTGCTCCAAGTGAACGTAATGCGAGGCAGATTCGGTGATAGATTTAGCCATGTTCTTGATGATAAAGCGCTAGGCCGGCAATGGGCGACTGCACAATCCGGCCAACGGTGTATCCACGCGCTACGGCAATTTCCCGAATAATATCGCCAAAATGAAATGCGATGGATCCGCTAAAATGAAACGGATACTTAGTCAAGTCAGGCATGTCTTGAAAAAAGGCCGTGAAATAAGACTCAAATTCGGCGCGCAGCAAGGCGTATATCTGCGGATGGTCACGATGGTCATTCAGGAATCGGGTGAAGGACGCCAAATACGTGTTAGGATGATCGCCACGGTACACTTCGGCATACACTTGTTCTTTCGACAATTGGAAGGTTTGATCAAATTTTTCCAACAGATCGCTACTTAGTTTTTTTCTGAAAGCGGCCTTCAAAAGCGCCCTACCAAGCAAGGCTCCACTGCCTTCATCGCCAAGCGCATAGCCAAGCGATGGCGGATGAATGGTCACCTTTTCGCCATCGTAAAAGCACCCGGCCGAACCTGTGCCCATGATGCCGATAAACGCCGGTTGATTAGCACTGAGCGATCGGCACGACCCGAAAAGATCGTTGTTTACCGTAATGTGTGCCCGCTCGAACCGCGAACCGAGTGCATCGATAAACACGGTGCTGGTGGGGTACAAACTGGCACCATAGAAATAGATTTTTTCTACTTGATCCGCTGTGGTGTGGAAATGCGCCATTACCTCATCCAAAAATGGATGCAGCTCGTGCGTGTTTGGATTGTAGCCGCGCGTGACCAATTGGTCTATTTTATCTCCATTGAGAATTCGCCAATCGGTCTTAGTGCCGCCTGCATCTGCTACCAGTATCATATCAGTTGTCCTATGATTTGAAATTTCTCAAAAACCTTCTCAGTATGCGGCGCATCGGGCAATTCATGCGTGAGGTCTTGCCCTGCCCAATGTTCGTAATGCATGCCCTTTCGCCACAATCGGGAGGCAGACACGTCATAAATAAACCCTCGGTAGGCGATCCACACCTCTTCACGATCTTGCCCGTTGCGCAGCGCCAATTGTGCCTTGGTGTAAGTTGTCATTTTAGTGTGACAATTGAAATACCACTACCTCCTCTATCGGCATGGCCGTCCTCTATTTTCATCACGTGCGGATGACCTCTGAAATGCGTGCGCACCAAATCGCGCAAGATGCCGTGCCCTTTGCCATGCAGCACCCGCACTTCATTCACCCCGAGCAAAATGGCCTGATCTACAAACGTATCTAATGCAGGAAGTGCCTCCTCGGCGCGCATGCCACGAATGGTGAGTTCGTGTGAAAAATCCAACAAACTATTCAGGCGGTTATATCCCGTCGATCGTTTGGTGGGCTGTTCCGTGCGCGGGCCGCTCACTTTTTCCAATCTGTCGAGTTTCACAAATGATTTCAACAAACCAAACTGCACCTCAGCTTCCTTATCCTTGATGCGCACGATTTCCCCTACTCCATCATGCCCCGTCATGCGCACCTGATCGCCCACATCCATTCCCGCTTTTTTCTTCTTGATCACCTTGTCAGGCACCTTTAGTTGTGCCGATTGCTCTTCCAATCGTTGGCGAGCAAGTTGGGTCTTCAATTTATCGGCTTGGCTTTCTTTAATTTCACGAATGGCGCGTTCTACTTCCTTATTGGCATCTGCAATGATCCGTTTGGCCTCTTGCTTGGCATTGCGCACGATTTCCTTGCGCTCTTCGTCCAGCATATCGCGCAACTCTTCATAGTCCTTTTTTATTTTGGCCAAATCCGCCTGCTCTTTGGCCATTTTGGCCACTAACTTGTCGTACTTCTGCTTTTCGCGTTGCAGGTTGTTCAATGATTTATCAAAATCGACTTGATCCTTGCCCACTTTCTCTTTGGCTGACGCAATGACATCCCTGGGCAACCCAATCTTGGTGGCAATCTCGAAAGCAAACGAACTGCCAGGCTTGCCTAGCTCCAACTGAAACATCGACTCTAATCGATTCAAGTCGTATTTCATTGCCCCGTTGATCATGCCCGTGGTGCTGCTGGCCAAGTCTTTCAGGTTTTGATAATGCGTGGTGATAATGCCGTAGCTACCTGCCTTGCTGAGCAATTCGAGAATCGCTTCGGCTATCGCTCCGCCGAATTGCGGCTCGGTTCCTTTGCCAAATTCATCAATGAGAATGAGTGATTTTTTATTTGCCCGCTGCACAAAGGTCTTCATGGCGCTGAGGTGCGCGCTGTACGTGCTCAGGTCATCTTCGATGGATTGGGTGTCGCCAATATCGAGTAAGATTTCTGAGAAAATGCCAAACGTGGAAGCCTCATTCACCGGCACAGGAATGCCGCATTGAATCAGGTATTGTAAAAGCCCGACCGTCTTGAGCACCACGGATTTCCCCCCTGCATTCGGGCCGGATACTACCACCATGCGCTGTTGCGGATCGAGCCAGATGGTGAGCGGCACCACGGGTTTGTTGTTTTTTTGGTGCGCATGCCTGAGCAATGGATGTACTCCGCCTTTGATATCTAACCCGGCTGACGGTTGAAAATGGGGCACCAATGCGCCAAACTCCCGCGCCCAGGCTGCTTTGGCATGAATGAAATCAGCCTTTCCGAGAAAGTCAGATCCCCTTTCCAAATCGGGGTATTGCTTACGTAATTCATCGGCTAGGGCGGTGAGAATTCGAATGACCTCTCGACGCTCGCGGTTTTTGAGTTCGCGCACTTCATTGTTCAGTTCCAGTGCTTCTGCCGGTTCTATGTACACCGTCTGTCCGGTTGCAGATTCGTCATGCACCAGTCCGCCAATGTTGCGCTTGTATTCAGCTTTCACAGGAATCACCAAACGGCCATCACGCAAGGTCACTTGGCTTTCATCGGTGCTGAAATCATCGGAAATAGATTTTTTCAGAATGCGCTGCAATGCGGCTCTAGCCGATCGCTCTACTTCACCTAAGCGTTTCCGGATAGCCGCCAGTTCAGGACTGGCTGAATCGCGCACCACACCTTGATCGTCGATACAGCGGTCTATTCCATTGGCTGCCGTGGCATCCAGTTGCACCTGCCGGCACAGGGTCGCCAGTTCGGGATAGTCTTCATGCTTCCGATTTAAAAAAGACACCCATTCGTCCAGGGCCCGAAGGGAATGCGCCACCGAAAGGTATTCCTCCCCTTCTAGAAAGGTGCCCGGCACTTTGATGCGCACAATAAGCGGACGAAGGTCAAAGAAATGGCGATTGGGCGCCTCTCCGGATGAAAGAATGCGTAGCATTTCGGCTGTTTGCACCAATCTGCGCCGAATCTGCTCATAATCAGAGCTGAAGGCCATTTTATCTACCCATGTGGCACCCTCTTCACTTTTGCATCGAAGTTTGATCCATTCGCGCACCTGTGCCACGCCCAGTTGCACTTCCATATGGCTGCTCTTTCCACTCATTGGTTGGGCAGTTTTTTGGCTTTGAATTGAGGCGTGGGACGGGGTTTTTCGAATTTTCGTTTGACTACAGGCTTAGGTTTCTCTTTGACAGAATCTTGTTTAATGGAGTCTTGGGCCAATTTGCTTTTTATCGAGTCTTCTTTAGCCCTTTCGTCCTCCAATAATTTCTCTCGTGTCTCCTGTTCGATTAGGCTATCCACCACAGCGTTGTAGATTTTGGTGAATTGCGCATGATTGAGTGAGTAATAGTCAAAACTCTTGGTGAATGCTGCCGAATCAATCCCTTCTTTCTCCAACATGAGGTAATGCAGATGGTTGTACACCTGCTTAGCCGAGTCGTGTGTGAGCCCCAATCGGCCTACCTTCGCTTCCAATAAATGCACCTGAATGAGCACCCGCGTCATCTGCTGCTTGCTCAGCACATCTGCGGGTGTCTTTTCTTTTTCCGAACATGCCCCGATTAAGACCGCCAGTAAAAGTATAGTTGATAAAATTTGCTCCGAACCCCAACTTGCCATGTGCTTGATTGAATCTAATTTTGATGGTCAAAAGTACGGTGGATGAAGGAAATCCTCAAAAAGCTTAGAAGGTACGACATACGCATTCGCAAGGCGATCAACTCGCGCATGCAGGGTGATTTCCGTTCGATCTTCAAAGGCTCTGGACTGGAGTACGACGATGTGCGCGGCTATCAATACGGCGATGACGTGCGATCTATAAACTGGAAAGTGACGGCAAAAGGGCACGGCACCTTTCTGAACACCTACATTGAAGAAAAAGAACAGACCGTTTTTTTCTTGCTAGACGTGTCCGCTTCGCAGGAGATAGGGCGTGACGGCAAGTTCAAAAAAGATGTAGCGAAAGAAGTGACGGCTCTGCTCTCTATCTCGGCCACCAAGCAAAACAGCCAAACGGGTCTACTTTGCTTCTCTGATCAGCGCGAATTGTACATCAAACCGGCCAAGGGTCGGCGGCACCAATACGAAATCATCTCTGGTCTTTTCAAGCTGCAACCACAGTCTAAAAAGACCGATTTGGCCGAAGCGATCAGTGTGACGCTCAATATGCTCAAAAAGAAAAGTATTGTGTTTCTCGTATCAGACTTTATTGATGACGACTACATGCACAACCTTAAGGGATTGGCTAAGAAGCACGATCTGGTGGTGATTCACTTGTATGATGAGCGTGAATTTGAAATGCCAAACTTGGGTATCGTGCCGCTGCTGGACAAAGAGTCCGGCAAAACACTCTGGGTGAATACTTCGGCGGGTAGTTTCAGAAACAGTTTGGACAAAACTTACAAAAAGAATACAGCGGAGTTGGAACGGTTCTGCAACAGAAATGACGTGAACTACATGGCCATAGACGTACACGAAGACTATGTACCCAAGCTGATCAAATTATTTAGACACAGAAATCGAAAACGAAGAGGGTGATTGAGACGATGCGGTTACAATTCATAGGTGCTTTCCTTTGTATGGCCTTGTTGGCCGGGGCACAGAATATCGAGGTGAAGGGCGCTTTTGTGTCTGATAGCATTCGCATCGGTGAGCCCGTGCACTATTGGCTCACGGCCAAATACCCGGCTAACGTGGACTTGCTGCTGCCGGACAGCACATTTGATTTTACTCCATACGAATTTCACAGTCGCATTTTTTTTGAGACCACCACGCGAGACGATCAGGCTTTTGACAGTGTGGTGTATGCCCTCCAATCCTTTGAGATAGATGCCGTACAATACCTACGACTTCCCGGCGTGGTGATCGGAACAAAAGACACGCTGCGTGTATATGCGTCGCTGGATTCCATCTATTTCCGTGAAATGGTGCCGGTGGCCACTGACACCACGGCGCTGAAAGTAAATACCGAATACCAACGATTGAGCAGACAGTTCAACAGTCCGCTGCTGATGATCGTGGTGGGCATACTCGTGCTGGCTGCTCTGATTATTTTGGTTGTCTTTGGAAAAAAAATCAGGCGACATTACCAACTCAAACGAATGGCCAAAGCGCATGGTGATTTTACTACCGAACTCGAACTTTTGATTGATCAATTGAAACTTACCGGAGACCCGGAAGTAGCGGAAAAGGCACTATCCGTATGGAAAAAATACCAGGAACGTATTGAAAAACAGCCATTTAGCAAGCTCACGAGCAAGGAAATAACAGCGTATGATTTTGCTGGCGAGCTCCAAGAACCCCTTCGCCTGATCGACCGGTGCGTCTATGGTAAAATCCCATCGGCCAAAGTATTTCAGGATTTCCAGCACTTGGTTGGCTTCAGCGATCTCAGGTACAGACATTTTGTAGACCAACTCAAACATGGAGCGTAGCAATTTGGATTGGATATCGACGCGGTGGTTTACCCCCGAGCAATTTGCCTCCTACGATTGGGAGAATTTTTGGTGGCTATACGGCATAGCAGCCTTGCCGGCCGTGATGCTCTTGCGTTGGCTCATCATCTATAAGTTTCGTCAGCGACTACCGGTGGCACTCACGGAAAAAGACGTACGCAATGACCCGATGAGCGTGTTGCGATTCATCCCTCCCATGTTGATGTTTATTTGCCTGTCGCTCATTCTGGTGGCTTTGGCACGACCCCAGTCTACCAACGAGCAAGTGGAGCAATGGAGCGAAGGGATTGATATCATGCTGGCCATGGACATTTCACAATCCATGGAGTTGCAAGATTTCACACCAAACAGATTGGAAGCCGCCAAGGATGTGGCTCGCCAATTTGTAGCCGGACGATTTCAAGACCGCATCGGATTGGTCATTTTTTCGGGAGATGCATACTCACGCGCGCCACTCACCACCGATTATGAGCTGCTGAACGAATACATTGATGAGATAGACTTCAGCCTAATCGAAAGCAGAGGTACGGCCATCGGAAGTGCCCTGGCTGTAAGCACCAACCGTCTGCGCGAGAGCGAGTCCAAATCGAAGGTGCTGATACTGATCAGTGATGGAGACAACACCGCCGGAAACATAGATCCGCTTACGGCTGCCAAGCTGGCCTTTGCCTATGGCATCAAGATATATACCATTGCCATTGGCAAAGATGGAAAAGTCCCTATGGGACAAGACTTCTTCGGCAGACCAAGGTATATAGACAGCAACCTAGATGAAACTACGCTGAGAGAAATAGCGCAAATAGGTGAGGGAAATTTCTACAGAGCCACCAATAATCGCGCACTAGAAACTGTATTTGCAGAAATTGATCAATTGGAGAAGGCCGAGATTAAAGAGACTCGATATAAAGATACTTCCGATTACTATATCGTGTACCTCCGCTGGGCGGTGGTGTTCCTGCTCCTTTGGCTTGTGACCAAAAGTACGTTTATGTCTAATGTCCTTGTTGATTAGTGATAAGTGAAAAGCTAATTAGTGATAAGTGACTGATTAACTGATTAACTTTTCGCCAACCACTCTTCACTAGTTACCCAATGAACATCCCTACGCTCCTTGTAGACGAACAAAAGTGCCGAGCCAACATACGACGCATGGCAGAAAAGGCACGCGTAAATAACCTAATTTTTCGTCCGCATTTCAAAACGCACCAATCGCACCTGATCGGGCAATGGTTTCGCGAAGAAGGGGTAACAAAAATCACAGTTTCATCGCTACGGATGGCCTCCTATTTTGCCGAAGATGGTTGGAACGACATCACGGTGGCCTTTCCCGTGAATATCCGTGAGATGGATACCATCAACGCGCTGGCCGAGCGCATCACGCTCAATTTGCTGGTGGAGTCAGAAGAAGCTGTGCAGGCTTTGGTGTTCGGTTTGCGACACCCTGTCAATGTATTTATCAAAATAGACATAGGCACGCATCGAACCGGCATTGACCCTACCCACACGTCCCACATACAGACACTAATCTCTGCTATATATCAGGCAGAAAAATTAGATTTTGCAGGCTTTTTATGCCACGCCGGACATTCCTATCAAGCCCGCGGCACGTCGGCCATTTTGGATGTGCATGCGGCTAGTATGAAACTGATTGAGACACTTCGGCGATCGTTTGCGGACATTCCTGACTTATTCATAACCACCGGCGACACCCCTACGTGCAGCATAGCCAATTCTTTTCCGGGGGTGAATGAAATTCGCCCGGGCAATTTTGTCTTCTATGACATCATGCAGCAGCAGATTGGCAGTTGCGGGGCGTCAGACATTGGTGTTGCAGTGGCCTGTCCTGTGGTGGCTAAGCATCCCGAGCGCAATGAATTGGTGATTTACGGCGGGGGCGTTCATTTCTCCAAAGATTTTATTGAGGAAGCGGGTCATCGCGTCTTTGGGCATGTGGTGCTACCTACATCATCAGGTTGGGCCGATACCTTGGCGAATGCCTATGTATCAAAACTTTCGCAAGAGCATGGCGTCATCTCAGCTCCGGCTGAATGGATCAACACCCAACGCATTGGAGATTTGGTCTATGTGCTGCCCGTTCATTCTTGCATGACCATGGATTTGATGCGGTCGTTTGAAGTGGTGTAGGCGCTAATTTCTATCTTCACCCGTATGAATCCGCAGGAGGTTTTACAGCGCTATTGGGGATATGCCGAGTTTCGTCCCCTACAAGAGGACATCATTCGATCTGTCTTGGAGGGGAAAGACACCTTGGCTCTTCTGCCCACCGGCGGAGGCAAATCCATCTGTTTTCAGGTGCCTGCTCTTTGCATGGATGGCGTGTGCCTTGTGATCACCCCGCTGATCGCACTGATGAAAGATCAAGTGCACCAGCTCACCAAACGTGGCATTCCAGCGGTGGCGCTGTATGCCGGTATGAGCCACCGCGAGATAGATATCGCGTTGGACAATTGCGTATATGGAGGCGTCCGCTTCCTATACATATCTCCGGAGCGACTCAAGACCAAGCTGTTTCAAGAGCGGTTGAAGAAAATGAACGTCTCCCTCCTAGCCGTAGATGAGTCGCACTGCATCTCGCAATGGGGCTATGATTTTCGTCCGGCCTATTTGGAGATTGCGGCCATCAAAAAACTCCTACCCGACAAACCGACCATTGCGCTCACGGCCACAGCCACCCGTGAGGTGAAGCAGGACATTCTGGAAAAACTGGAGATGAAGAACCCTGCAGTTTTCCAAAAAAGTTTTGCCCGCAAAAACCTGTCTTATTCGGCCTTTCATCTGGAAGCCAAAGAAGCCAAGTTGTTGGAGATTTTGCAACGCGTGGGTGGCAGCAGCATCGTGTATGTGCGCACGCGCAAACGCACGCAGGAGGTGGCCGCCTTCCTCCGATCGCAGCGCATTTCGGCCGATTATTACCACGCCGGACTCACCACTCCCGAGCGATCGACGAAGCAAGACCAATGGATTGCCAACCGCATCCGGGTGATCGTGGCGACAAACGCCTTTGGCATGGGGATCGATAAGCCCGATGTGCGCACAGTTATCCACCTAGACACGCCCGATTCGCCGGAGGCCTATTACCAAGAAGCCGGGCGAGCCGGACGAGATGAAAAGATGGCCTTTGCCGTGGCACTTTTTCATAAAAAGGACACGAAAGAAGTATTGGAAAGAGCCGCATCATCGGTGACAACCAAGGAAGAGATGCAGCGGGTGTATCAATCATTGGCCAATTACTACAAAATGGCGGTGGGCAGTAATGCCATGGAAAGTCTACCCTTTGACTTGGTGACCTTTTGTCAATCGTTTTCTATCAAACCCATCGACGGACTGAAAGCGCTTCGTCAATTGGAAGAAATCGGGGTAATCCAACTTTCAGAGGGAGTATTTCAGGAAGCTAAATTGCACATCCCCATCTCCAAGGGTGCGTTGTACGAATTTGAAGTGGCGAATGCCAAATTCGACGCGGTGATCAAGGCCATCCTTCGGTTATACGGTGGTGACCTCTTTCAAAATTTTCTGGCGGTTAAAGAAGCCGACATTGCCAAGTTGTGTAAACAACCGGCCGACATGACCAAAAAGCAAATGACCTTCCTCACCGAAAAGGGAATATTGGACTACAAACCGGCCACCGACACCCCTCGGATCACTTTTTTGGTGCCACGCATGCTGCCCATCGATCTGCCCATTGACCATGCATTTATCCAATTCAGGCACGACACAGCCGTGCGCAAGGCGCAAGCGATGGTGGATTATTTGGAAAGCCGAATCCAATGCCGCACCCGCATACTGCAAGCCTATTTTGACGAAAAAACCGAGGAAAATTGTGGCGTGTGTGATTTCTGCCTAAACAAAAAAAGAAACAGACCCGAAGTGCCGCTGGACAAAGTATTGGAAGCCATCGCCCAAGGCGCTAGCAACCTCTATGTTCTAGGAGAAAAATTGCCTCAATACAGAAACGACCATCTGATACAGGCCGTGCGCATGCTGGTTGAAGATGGACACGTGCAGCTAGACGGGGATTCGTTCCACCGGATGACTCACTGAAATAGATCGTAAATCACCAGTAGCATCTCCACCTGTTCATTCAAGTGCCCGTGCTGCGCTTCTATGTTGATGTAAGGAATTCCCCGCTGGCCGGCCAATACAGAAAGCGAACCATCGTCCGTTACGGTCTCGTTGTTTTGTAGCACCACATTGAAGCCGCGCGTTTTCAACTCATCAAAAAACAGACGCTCGGTCACAAAGAAGAAATCATCAGGGTGACGATTTGGATTGAGATATACTTCGGCCGCATCGGCTCGGTACTCATCCAAATAGGAGGCTGCCGAGTAATTGCCGGCAGTGTTATTGTGCAAGGTGAAAATGACCTCCACACGAATGGAGTCTACGAGTGCATTGGCAAATCGGCGAACGATTTGAAACACCTCCTCTGAATACGCACCCAAATTGCTGATGGTTTCCTTCGCACCCTTATCGGTGAAAATACGGTTTGGATCAAACTGATACGCCCGCCCTTGATGGTTGAACTGAATGTTTCGTTCGCCTGTATGCCGCAGTTGCATCAATGTGCCGCCAAGCGAATCGATCACGATTTTGGCGGCTTGCACCGAGGTGTTCTCATTGTCATGTACGTTGATGAGTGTGATGCTTCCTTTGCGCTTGTAAATGGACAGTCCAACCAACCGGTCGCCAATGCGAAAGGTCTCCGAAGTGGAAACCACGCCGGTCTCTTCAGAACCCAGTTCGTCCCAATTATCGTTGTATTTTGCCTGTTCCTCTTCCGTTTTGGCCGTGGGCACGAGTGGCGGTGTGGTAGCGAGTGGATTGAGCGCAGCTTGCTGAGGCTTGCAAGCGACGATCAAGAGCAAAAGCACTATATATCTCATACAGCCCGAAAATATCACATTTCTTATTCTGATCTCAGAAAAACCTCATGTTAATCAAAGCACAAACTATCTGCCCTCGACAAGCCGTTTGCAGAGATACCAAAAAAATAAAAATCCTACTTCCTTGGGAAAATCAATTTTTTTTCAACTTTCGCAACGGTACATTTTGAATAGCAAACAATTGAATCACCTAATCGCTAACATTCCAATCATGAAACTACGTCCAATCCATCTACTCCTTATCCTCACTATACTCTATAGTTCCTGTAGGCAGACCGATATGATTAATCCGAAAGCCGAAGAGTATATCTTTGCTCAAGAGAGACCCATGATGGTTTTAGGCAAGAAGCTCGATAATCCGTACAGTGTGGAAAATATGCAACGCGCACTGGAAAATTTAAAGAGAAAAACCAGACTTGCCGAAGATTTAGTTATAGAAGCTACTGATTTGTATGTGAAGTTTATGCCTTTTGATTCATTACAATTAGAAGCCCTAGAAGCCGACACGACGCTTCACTTGTTCGAATACCCATTTGATTATGAAATAGAAGAAGAAGGCAATTGGTATCATGATCCAGATGTATCTCCTAGCGTTCCGACGTATCAATACACAGTTGTAAAGACAGATTACGTGTTCCCACCTACAATATCATATGAAATCGTGACTGATTTGTTCCTGGTCGACAATCTAATCGAAGAGGCGATGGAAGCACGGATGGATATGGATTATATCAATTTTCTCAAAGAACTAGAGGATGAAGCACTTCGGATAACCAATAATTGGGAACCGAGAGTAGATATGTCAGATGCGAGATGGAATCCCCAAGGCAGAGTGACTGTGCAAGAACGGATCAACGGAACAAGTAGTGGTGAGAGCATTGTTAATGGTGTACTCGTAGTGGATAAGACAAAATTTTTACCGGTTAAAGGCATTCGCGTAAGGGCACGCAGATGGTTCAAAATAGAAACAGACCAAACAAATGCCAACGGAGAGTATAAAATAAATTCCTTCGTGGATAGGCCAGTGAATTACAGTCTAATTTCCCGAACAGAACTGTTCCGAGTGACTGGTTGGACAGGATATGCCAACAGATTAAATGGGCCAAAAAAAATGGAGCCGTGGAATCTAAACTTTACTTGGCACAGCGAGTGGTGGGCGCGCTGCACCGTGATGAATGCCATCTATGATTTCAGAGAGCAAGCGTATCAACACAACTTGGCACTGCCATACGGATGGGATCCCGCTCGGATTAGAGTTGTATTTGAGTCTGGCCGATCAAATACTTTTAGACAGGTTCTTAGACATGAAGTACCAATTCTTATTAATAACGATGTTAAGTTATATACTAAGGACGAGGGTGCTATCAATTTGGAGACAGATGATTTATATTCATTAGTAATGCATGAATTAGGTCACGTATCTCATTATTTACAATCTCCTGGAAATGCCATACTTACATATTCAACAAATGCATTGATTAACGAAAGTTTTGCAGAAGCTGTTCAATATGAATTCACAAAAGCAAGATATCCCTTTGTAGTATCCAATAAACCTGATCAAAGCAGATCCAAAATCGAATATGGTGGAGGTGATAACTGGAAATACTCACCCTATTTCATTGATTTAATGGATAATACTAATCAATTTATCACTAAAGGAAAATCCACAAATTCGGATTATGCCAACGATAGAGTATCAGGATATACGCTAAGGCAGTTTCAAGTCGCCATGGATCACAGAACCACCCTGCACGGAATCAAGCAATATCTACGCGAAAACTATTCTGATCAAGAGGGTTTAAATGAATTAACGGATTTTTATCAAGCTATTAAAGATGGAAACTAAAATGTTCTCTCAAAGCATCCCCATATGGATCTGTACTACATTGTTGCTTCTTTGCTCATGTCATCAGGTAACGGAATATCGTGCAATGAAACGTGTTGTTAATGATACTGATCATCATATAAATATAAAAGTTTTTGGAACAGACTCGGAGTTTCTCTATGAAATAGCGGCAAATGATACACTTGAAATCAAGGGTAGATGTTTTTCGGGTCATCAGTCCTATTGTAGCATCGGTTGGACTTCCTCTTTTCAGTGGATTGATATAATATTTGATCAAACTAGGATTCTCTCCTTCTCAGAGTGTGAAGATGGAGCTGCATCCATAAGTTGGGATCCGTTGCAATGTCCTGGCTATGTATCTGAAACCAAAGATTCAGGATATAAAATTTACACGTATATAATTACAGAATCTGATTTCGATTCAGCCATCCCAATTGCCGATTAACCTTGTGTTATTAAAATTCGACGATCTGGATACCGCAATCGCCTCGTTTCCGAACGAGGGTGGCTGAGAAGGACGTTTTCATCGTCCAAGTAGAACACTTATTTCATGGATCAAGCCAAATACGGATTATGCTAACGACAGAGTATCAGGATATACGCTAAGGCAATTTCAAAATGCACTTGATCATCGTACCACTCTGCATGGAGTAAAGCAATAGCTCCGAGACTATTACATTGATCAACCTGGATTAAACGAACTCACTGATTTCTATCAGAATATAAAAGATGACCATTAATATGAAAAAAAACATTAAAGTAGCAATTCTTATAATTGTAATTAACACTGTTTGTTCATGTGAGTCATCTCCTGAAAAAATAACAGTATCACGAATCATTTCTAATAAGACAGACAAATCCCTAACGCTAAATGTATATTTTGGACAGGACATTGTTGAAACTATTTTCATTGAATCTGAAAGTGCAGACACTACTTTGGCAAAATGCTATACTGATGAACGTGGATCTCTATCTGTTTGTCCGCTCTCATGGCACGACATGGATTCCATACGGATAACCTTTAATGACTTAAATTACCTCCGATATTGCAGAGATTTTACATTGAATGATTGCAATGTCAATGACAAAAACATTATGATTTTGAGTTCAAATCAAGGGTACGAATTTCAGAAAGGTCGGATCTACACATTCACCATAACGAATGAATGTTCCTAACCGCTTAAATAGTTGGACTGGTTTTGTGGCCTAAAATAGGAAACA
>ERZ1066134.185-NODE-185-length-52113-cov-20.844231_pt1 | contig 52113 bp, 50 predicted proteins | sample MGYA00382781_ERZ1066134 | MGnify/ENA primary metagenome ERZ1066134 (study PRJEB33369, sample SAMEA5778364) | biofilm metagenome | biome: Industrial cooling water; feature: Water cooling tower basin; material: Biofilm | place: United Arab Emirates | collected... | reverse complement strand
TAAAAATCCTAATGGCGGTCATTAGAAAAAATACCTAATGACAATTCTGGGTTAAAAATGATTTGCCTTGAAAAGCGTACATTTATCGTCTTCAACCAAAAACTTGTAACAATGACTGCAAAAAATCGAATTCTGGGAACATTGGCCGGCACGGTGGTTTTGTTCCTTCTTGGCTGGGTATTTTACGGAATGCTCCTGATGGACTTCTTCTCCTCCAATGTCGGCTCGGCAGGAAACGTGATGCGGAGCGATGAAGAAATGGTCTGGTGGGCGCTCATCCTCGGCAACATGCTCCAAGCCTATTTGCTGGTGTATGTCTTTAGTAAAACCAACATAGGCACCTTTTCTGGGGGACTGAAACAAGGCGGCACCATTGGCTTCATTCTTAGTCTAGGTTTCAACTTGACCATGTTTGCCACTACCAACATCAGTACGCTTACATCCAGTCTCGTCGACCCGTTCGTTTCTGCTGTGATGATGGGATTGGCAGGCGGAGTTATTGGGCTGATCGTCGGCAAGAAATAACCTTCATTTGTAGAGCCATAAGCAGACGTCAGGGCTCTACAATTTTTCATTCAAATCACCCACCAAACTTCCCTTTGAGCATGGCCAATTTGGCCTGGAGGTCTCCATCCGGCAGACTCTCTTCGCGTGGTGATTGATTGCTTCTATTCGGCGCATTTTTTTGCTCGCTCCGAGGAGCAGATCGGGGTTTGTCGCTCTTGGGGCCGGGTACGGCATCCGTTTTCATCGAAAGAGAGATACGCTTGCGTGGCACGTCCACCTCCAGTACACGCACAGTCACCTTTTGACCAAGTTTTACGGCTTGTGCAGGATCATTGACATAGCTGTTGGACAAGTGACTGATGTGTACCAGACCGTCCTGATGCACACCAATATCTACAAAAGCCCCAAACTTGGTGATGTTGGTCACCACGCCTGGTAGGCTCATACCCTCGCGCAGGTCTTTGATGTCATTGACCCCATCGGCAAAGGCCACCGCTTCAAATTGATCGCGGGGGTCACGTCCGGGACGATCCAATTCGGCCATGATGTCGCGTAGCGTAGGTAGACCCACTTCTTCGGTCACATACTTTTGCAAGTTGACTTGCTTGCGCAATTCCGGCTTGGTCATCAGGTCTTGGATCGTAGCACCTGCCTCTTTTGCGATTCGCTCCACCAATTCGTATCGTTCGGGGTGCACGGCACTTTGATCTAGCGGATGTTTGGCATCCCGAATGCGCAAGAATCCTGCGGCTTGTTCAAATGCTTTGTCGCCCAACCGTGGCACCTTTTTCAATGCCGCACGTGATGCAAAGGGGCCGTTCTCGTTACGATAACTCACGATATTTTCGGCTATTTGCGGACCAAGACCGGAAACGTACGTCAGCAGCTGCTTACTTGCTGTGTTCAGTTCCACGCCCACATTGTTCACACAGCCCATCACCACATCGTCCAACGATTGTTTTAAGGCCGTCTGATCCACATCGTGCTGATATTGACCCACCCCGATGGATTTGGCGTCAATTTTCACTAACTCCGCCAGCGGATCCATCATGCGTCGACCGATAGACACGGCTCCCCGCACGGTTACATCTTCGTTGGGAAATTCTTCTCGCGCCACATCCGACGCGGAGTAAATGGATGCCCCACTTTCATTCACCATTGCCACCATCACCTCTTTCGGCAGTCCAATGGCCTTGATGAATTGTTCCGTTTCACGACTTGCTGTGCCGTTACCGATGGCTATCGCCTCGATGTTGTGTCTTTTCACTAACTGTCGGATGGTTTCTCCAGCTCGCGTGATGTCACGCTGAGGTTCGTTGGGGTAGATCGCCGTGAATTCCAACAACTTGCCTTGTTTATCTAGGCAAACCACCTTACAGCCCGTACGGAAGCCCGGATCAACAGCCATCACGGCTTTTTGTCCAAGCGGGGCAGCCATGAGCAACTGCTTCAAGTTTTCGGCAAATACACGGATGGCCTCCTCGTCTGCCTTCTTCTTTGTAGCCATTCGCACTTCCGTCTCAATGCTCACGCTCATCAATCGCTTATAGCTGTCTTTGAGAGCAAGTTGCACTTGTTCGGTGGCGGCATTTCGTCCTTTGATAAACTGGCGCTCCAATAATTCAATCGCTTCTTCCTCCTGCGGTTCTATAGTCAGAGAAAGAAATCCCTCTTTTTCGCCCCGACGAATGGCCAGCAGCCGGTGCGACGGCATTTTGGCGATGGGTTCGTCCCACTCGAAATAGTCTTTGAATTTCGCCGCTTGCTCTTCTTTGCCTTTCAGTACGCGAGAAGTCACAGTGGCCTTTTTCAGGAACAACTCGCGCACCTTCTGTCTCGCCTCAGCATCTTCGTTTATGATCTCGGCAATGATGTCACGGGCACCTTGCAAGGCTTCATCCTCAGACGCCACTCCTTTTTCCTCATCTATGTATTTGGCAGCCTCCGCAGACAGGTCAACATTGTTTTGTGCAAAAAGCAACAGTGCCAATGGCTCCAACCCTTTTTCCCGAGCCACACTCGCCCGAGTTTTTCGTTTGGGTTTATAAGGCAAGTACAAGTCTTCCAAAGCTGCCATTGTTTCGGCTGCCATGATTTTCTTTTCTAATTCCGGGGTAAGTTTTTCCTGCTCGCGGATGGATTTGAGAATTGCCTCACGTCGGGCATCCAAATCACGGAGTTGGTTAATGCGGTCACGAACAGCTGTCACTTGCAGATCATCTAAGCTACCGGTAACTTCCTTTCGGTAACGGCTGATGAAGGGCACGGTGGCACCTTCATCCAATAGCTGGATGGTGGCTAAGACTTGCTTGGGTTGTACATTGAGTTCGTTGGCAATTTTCTCTACGTGATTCATCTGATGGCGAAGGGTCATTTTTTTCGGTCGCCAAAAATAGCCGAGTTGCCAAATCCCAAGGATTTTTAACCCAAAGAGTTATCCACAGATTCGATTAATGCTTGCCGGATTGTCCGTTGCTGGAGAACTGCATGCTCTTTTTTGCCTTCAGTTTCAGTTCGTACACCGACTTGTAGCGGGAAGGGTCATGAAAAAATTCTTCCAAATCCGTCTTTGTTGCCTTGTCAACCAGCGGCAAAAGCGGCTGCTCCACCTCTTTGAATTTTGAAAACGACTTGCGGATTTTGGTGTCCCACGCTTCATAGTAGGTATCAAAGTCAGTAGGCGATACCTTCTTACGGCAGCTCGATTCGCCACAAACCACCGGAAAATCATCATCCAAATTGAAGATACCATACTCATCCGTGATTTGTTCGCCGGGGAAAATGTCTCGGATGGCAATTTCGAATCCATAGCCGGTGCTGATGGTGTTGCAATTGCAGCAGTGGTTCACATACTTGGCAAAATCCCAACTGATAATGCGGTCGCCGTGCTGATCTTTGTACGAATACTTTTCGATCACGGCCTGCATTTCCGGCGAGTAGATGCTGTATTGGTCTGGGCTGATGACGATCTCAAGGCTGTCCTTGACATAGACGATTGTTCCCTCTGGGATCAACTCTTTTGCAAATACACCATAGCCCACTGTGTCGTTGATGTATTTGATCTCGGTATTTGGATGAATCATGTTGGCGCAAAATTTATGTACTTCTTTAGATTTATTTCACAATGAGATAAAATGTGGAAAAATATTTTTTAACCTACGATTATTCTGTTTTCCAGCGATTCCTGTTTTTTCTCCCTGATATTCCTATCTTTGCGTCCCTTAAAATTTTGATGGACGAGTTCCATAAACAAAAGAACACATGGCAGTAAAAATCAGATTGGCCCGCAGAGGCCGCAAGAAGCACGCCCAATTCGATGTAGTTGTGGCTGATGCACGCGCACCACGAGATGGTCGCTTTATTGAGAAGATCGGAACGTACGATCCGAACAGCAACCCTGCAACGATTCTCCTGAACGAAGACAAAGCTTTCAAGTGGGTAATGGATGGCGCTCAGCCTACCGATACTGTGCGAGCTATGCTTTCGTACAAGGGCATCATGATGAAGAAGCACCTGCAACTGGGTGTGATCAAAGGCGCGATGACGCAGGAAGAAGCTGACAAGAAATTTGAAGATTGGAAGAACGCGAAAGAAGCGAAGATCCAGTCGAAAGTGGAAGGTCTGGCACAATCCAGGGCTGACAAGAAAAAGGCTGCCCTTGCTGCTGAAGCGAAGGTGAAAGAAGCACGTGCAGAAGCATTGCGTAAGAAGCGCGAGGCGGCTGATGCATCGCTTGTAGCAGAAATCAACGAAGCGGCTGCTCCTGCAGATGAGGCATTGGTAGAAGATGTGGCCGCTGTAGAAGAGGCACAAGCTGCTGAGGCGCCTGCTGCTGAAGAAGAAAAAGCTGCTGAGTAATTCGATTGACGGATGAAAGTTGATAATTGCTATCAACTCGGTGAAGTCACAAAAACGCACGGGCTCAAAGGCGAGGTAATCATACACCTCGACACAGACGACCCGGAGAAATACAATGAATTGGAATCAATGTTTCTGCTGATGGCGGGAAAATTGGTTCCTTTTTTTATTGAATCCAGCCACGTGCAGGGCACCTCCACCCGTGTGAAAATAGAAGACATAGAAGATGTAGAATCCGCCAATAGACTGATTGGTTTGCCCGTGTACTTGCCCCTCACACTTTTGGAAGAAATAGATGGCTACTATTACCACGAATTGATCGGATTTGACGTGATGCTCGACGGAAAAGCCATTGGGAAAGTCACCGAAATCTACGACCAGGAAATCAACCCGCTTTTTGCTTTTGATTGTGACGGCCAAGAAGTGTTGGTGCCTTTCCAAGATCAGTTTGTGCAGGCGGTGAACAAGGAGTCGCGCCAAATCCTGATTAACTTACCCGACGGCTATCTGGATATTTATCTGAATCCATGAGAATCGACATCATTACTTGCCTGCCCAGCCTTTTTGAAGGCCCCATGAATCAGAGCATCGTGAAGCGCTCGCAAGCCAAGGGCGTGGTGGAAATCCACATTCATAACCTGCGCGACTACAGCACCAGCAAACACAAGAATGTGGACGACTATGCCTATGGCGGTGGAGCGGGCATGGTGCTGACCATCGAGCCGATAGATGCGTGCATTTCCAAACTGAAAGCCGAGCGGACATACGATGAAGTGATTTTCCTTACCCCTGATGGTGAGACGCTCAACCAAAACATAGCGAACGGATTAGCCAATCTGCAAAACATTGTGCTGCTATGCGGCCACTACAAAGGTGTGGATCAGCGCGTGCGCGATCATTTGGTGACACGCGAAATCAGCATTGGGGATTATGTGCTGTCAGGCGGTGAACTGGCCGCTATGGTTTTGGCAGATGCCGTCATTCGCCTATTGCCCGGCGTGCTAAATGACGAAACCTCTGCCCTCACCGACTCTTTTCAGGATAATTTGCTATCTGCCCCTGTTTACAGTCGCCCGGCAGAATATAAGGGCTGGAAAGTGCCGGATGTGTTGCTAAGCGGCCATGAGGCGAACATTGAAAAATGGCGGCATGAACAATCCCTGCAGCACACCAAAGATCGCCGACCCGATTTACTCGAATCAGACACTGACGGCCACTAAAAGTCAAGCGAGCAGGAATTGATAGCCAATGCCTGCCACCACACACGCCAGGATGGTTTTCATCATGCTCCATTTGAATTTGAAATAGAGCAAAAACGCCAACCCTGCCACTGCCAACATTCCCCACTGAACCGAGGCTATCTCCGGCATGGAAAAGGAAATAATGCCGATGTTGAAATCACTCACTCGGGTAAACAGCGTGTTGATGGAAAACCAAATGCCAAGGTTCAAAATAACACCCACTACGGCTGCCGTAATGCCCGATAGTGCCGATGACAAGTGTTTATTGCCCCTCAGATATTCGATATAAGGCGCTCCTGAAAAAATGAATAGGAAGCACGGGGCAAAAGTGACCCATGTGACGATGATAGAACCCAATATGGCCGCTATCAACGGATCCATGCTGGTAGCCAATCGGAAGGCACCCATAAACCCAACAAATTGAACAACCTGAATGAGCGGGCCCGGAGTGGTTTCTGCCATACCCAATCCATCGAGCATTTCGCCGGGCTTTAGCCAGCCGTACGTTTCCACAGCTTTTTGCGCCATATAAGCGAGGGCAGCATAGGCACCACCAAACGTCACCACGGCCGTTTTGCTGAAAAAGGAGGCCTCTTCAAGAAATACTTTATCAGCTTGGAAAATAAGAATTAATGCGAAAGGAATGGCCCAGATTAAGGCACAAACCAGCACCGTGCGGGTGAGCCTCCACCAGGTAGGCGGAGCGGACTGCAGGTATCTGTCCTCATCTGTGTCCTGATCCGTCGTTTGTCCTGTTGATCTAAAATAATCAGGCAAGTAAATACCACCTAATAAACCGATGAATGCAGCGGCAATGACGATGTACGGAAAATCAATTTGTAAAAAGAAAATGGACAAGAATGCAGCAGCAGCAATCGCATACATCAGTACATTCTTCAATGCCCTCTTCCCGATTTTGATGACTGCCCCCACCACAATGGCCAACACGGCGGGTTTGATGCCAAAGAAAATGCCTTGCACGATGGTGACATCTTGAAAATAGGCATACAGAATGCTCAGAATGAGAATAGAGATGAAACCCGGCAAGATGAAAAGCAATCCTGCAACAAGTCCGCCTTTGGTCTTGTGCAGCAGCCACCCAATGTAAGTGGCCAATTGCTGCGCTTCCGGGCCCGGCAGCAACATGCAATAGTTGAGTGCGTGTAAGAAGCGAGATTCAGAAATCCACTTCTTTTCCTCCACAAGGATTTTGTGCATCACGGCTATTTGACCTGCAGGCCCTCCAAAACTATGAAGCGCTACACGCACCCACACCCGCACTGCTTCTGAAAAGGGTAATGTGGCTTTCTGTGAATCATTCATGAAGGTAAAGTAAAGACCTTCTGACTAATCCGTGTCCCGAAAGCATAACCCTGCCTCAGTCGCACATAACATATCTAGTCAGTATACTGCACAACACTCTTTTACTTGCTTGAGAAAAATTTCCGCAAAATTTTGCGGAATTACCCGCCCCCATCTTACTTTTGCGCCTCATTTATTTATACCCGACTTTTTTAAATCTTTAATCAATGAACAAAAATGCATTAAGAATTCCTTTAATCGGGATGGGATTCTTGTTCTTTGTCACCGGGTGTGACAAGGAAACCCCAGAGAAAATCACCATTGATCCTGAATCTACTTTTGAAAAAACTGACTACAATCTCGGTTTGTTAAGTATGGCAAAAGCCGTAAATAGCGCAATGACTGAGAATGGGGACTTTAGAACCTTCATTAAAAATGAAGCAGTAAAGCAGTTCGATGGAGACTATGATATATTATTGAGAAACGTTATTGACGCCCCAATTCCCAACGCTAATGGACGGTCTGAAATGACTGTAAGGACCCTGTTAACTTCTCATTGGCATGATGCCCCCAGCAATGTGCGGACAGAAGATGCTATTGCTCAATTGATTGAGGAGAATCCGTGTCTTCAGATTTCTGTTCCCTTGCACGCAGAAACCTGGGATGCTACAACCTACACGCCACAAATTGCCATTATGCCAGAGGAATACCGTGATAGCACTACGTTGTACGTACCTGGGTATAATCAGCAAAATCAACTCATTGCCATAGATGCAGTGAACGAACCAGATATGCCCGTAATTGTTATCAGTCAAAACGAACGCACATCATGTGATGGTTCCTTCACAGATCCCGTTTCGTATGCACCAACAAGTCTTGTAGGAAGTCAAACTGAATCAGGTATTAGATTAAGTTGGAACATTGATGGTGCGGCTACAACCAACGATGTGGTTGGGTATTACATTTATAAGAAAGGGACGCAAGATGCAACCTTCCTTTACGTTGCAACGGTGACGGGTCTTAGCAATCGTATATTTGATGATAATAATGTAGTGGCTAATGCTTCTTACTCCTACTATGTGAGTTCTTACAATTATTCTATGGAATCATCAGGTTCAAACATAATATCTGTCACAGCACCCAACATTCCAAAATCGGTTTTGAAATTCGATGCGATTCAATTTGCACTTAATGATATTGAGTTGAGATGGGAAAATGATAATTCTCAATTCATTCAGAGTACTATTCTATCGAAAAGATTAGTGGGCGGGTCATATCAGCAAATAGGCACATTTAACGCAAATCAGCATGAATATATCGATAATGGATTTACTCCTGGGCAGGAACTGATTTACAAAATAAATCATGTAACAGATTTGGGTGTATCAAATCCAAAATATGATTTTGTTCGAACTCCTTATCGCGACATCTCAAAGTACTCTCCCGTTTATATTAAGCAGGTAAAATTTTCGGATTGGGATTTAGAAGGTTGGCTAGCCGGCAAGCCAGAATTCTATGTTACGGTGACAAACCTAAATCATATTAGTGGTACACCGTATACCGTTCAAGATCAAATCAACTTAGAATTCAATGATAGATCTAAAACTTCTCAAAAATTTAGAGGAAAGAAAGTGCTAGACTGGAAACCCGGTTTTTGGTATGACATGCTGTCATTTTATGCCCTTGAATACGATAAGCCTTCAGGACAATTGGATGTGACTGCTGAGGTCAAACTAAACGTTAAAAATGAAAATCTTGGTCTGGATTCAAATCTCGGTGCGAAGTATGAAATCACTTTTGAAGATAAAGGTGAGAAATGTGGAAATTCGTATCTCGACTATTATCAAAATCCTGAGACTTGGCTGGTATTTCCCAAGTATGGTGTTCAAATTTTAGTGAGTGAATCAGATGATTAAATTTAGTTACATATTATTTATTTTGATAGCAGTCCATGGATTTGGTCAGCAGTCAAATGATGAATCAGTTAGTTTTCAGATAGAAATGGGATATATATTCCTAAACAATGATTTTAATCAAAGCGACTATCTTGAAACCTCAGATGCCTTTGTAAACAAGACTAATTTGAAGGGTGGTTTATTGAAATTATCGAAGGAGACCAATATTTCGTTTTTAGATGTTCATGTTGGATCGGTTTTCCTAAGTGGAGATAAATACTTAAGTGAATACCAATCGGGAATTGGAGGCACTTATCTTTCAGATTACAGAATCAATGGTGGTGGCGTTTATTTTGGATTGAGTCCAAAATGGAAAAGGAAAAATTACGGGTTGACCAGTGAATTTTCTGTTGGTACTTTCTCATTTAAGGAACACATTACCTATTTTGATGATCGAGATGATCCAACCATTGATATTCTTGTGGAGAAGTCTTCATACGGTCTTGGTGGTATGGCGGCTGTAGGTTTCTATGTGAAAGTGGGCCGGTTTAGTTTGAATCCATCTGTTAATGCCAATTATTCAGGTGGCGCGAATGCAAGTTTTCTTTTTTATGGATATTCCATTCCATTAACAGTACAGTTGACAAAGTAGTTATTGACCTTGTACTGTTGAAAATCCCCGAGAATATCCCTCGGGGATTTTTTTATTCAACTCTAGGATACGAGTTTCACTCGTTAATCAAATATGAGAATTAATGCCCCACTTCCAAATACTCTTTGAAAATGGCATTTTTTGGCTCGTTGAATACGACCTGCGGACGACCCTTTTCGAGGATTTCACCATAGTACATAAATACCACATAGTCAGCTAAGCGCTTGGCCTGCCGCAGCAAATGCGTAACCAAAACCACGGAATACTCCTTGCGCAATTCCATCAATTGCTCTTCGATTTTTCCACTGGAGATCGGATCGAGTGCTGATGTCGGCTCGTCAGCCAATATCACGCGGGGTTCTATGGAAAGCCCACGTGCAAGACACAGTCGCTGCTGCTGCCCGATGGATAGCCTACCGGCCGGTTGCTTCAGCCTATCCTTCACTTCTTCCCAAATGGCGGCTTTTTTTAGATAATGTTCGGTCAAATCAGCTTGCTCGGTTTTGTTGGTGATGCCGCGCACTTTCAAGGCATATTTGATATTGTCGGCAATGGTGCCGGGTAGAGGATACGGTCGCTGTGAGAGCAAGCCCATTTTTTGACGAAGGGCGTACACATCTATGTTTTTGTCCAAAATATTTTCTCCTTGGAAATAAATGGAGCCCTTCGTGCGAATATCAGGATACAAATCCGTCAAACGATTGAATGTTTTCAGCAGGGTTGTTTTGCCGCATCCACTCGGGCCCAGCAGCACGGTGATGCCCTTGTCACGCACATTGAGTTCGATGTTTTTCAATGCTTGAGACTTACCATAATACAAGTTCAAGTCCTTGACATAGATGAGATTGTGAAGACCTTTGGCTTCATCTTTCTGGATGATGGCTTCATCAATAAGTTGCTCTGCGGGTGTGCTCATTGGATGCGGTTTTTAGATAAATGACGACTGATCAAACGGGATGAAATGCTAATGACCAAAATGATCACTGTGAGTACGAGCGCCGCGGCGTAGGCTCGTCCTTTTACTTCGGGAATGGGTGAACTGAGTTGGAAGAAGACCGCCAATGGCAAAGTAGCGGCAGGTTCGGCCAAACTCTCGGGAATGTAATCGGTATAACCTGCAGTGAACAGCACAGAGGCTGTATCGCCAATGCCTTTTCCCAATGCTAAAAGAAAAGCGGTGGCCACACCGGGCATAGTTTGTCGCAGCAAGAATTTGTACCCTATTTCTCCGCGGAAATAACCAAGCGATAATGCCGCCTCAGTCAGACCGACGTTCACATGTTTGAGGCTTTCATCCAATGCGCGTATCATGATGGGACTGATGAGCAGCGCTACCGTGATGATGGCCGCCAACAACGAACTTTGCCAACCCACGAGGAGCATGAGATTAAATCCAAACGCGCCATACACGATGGGCGGAACGCCCCACAGCACGTCCAGCATCAAGCGAATTTTCTCCAAAAACCGTGGATGACACGGCAAATGTGTGTGCATGTAAAGCGCCACCGGCAAACTGATAAGCACGGCCAAGATGGCTGCACCAATAGCCAAATAGGCCGAACCTACGATGGCATTTAAAATGCCGCCTTCTTTACCAAAATAATAGCCGCCTTTGGGCACTTGGCTCAAAATCTCCCAACTGATAGAGGGAGCGCCTTTCCAAACGATCGTGCCGAGAAGGCTGAACAAGGCAAGCACAATAATGGCCGTGAGCGCACCCAAGATGCCTTTGGCAATTTTTTCTTCGAGGTATTTCTTCTTCATTGCTACACCTTGGTTTGATAATGACGGATCAATCGATGAGCCAATGAGTTGAAAATCACGACGATGATGAGCAACAGGAGCGCAGATAGCATCAAGGCCGAATCGTACATGGGGATCGACATCATTTCGCCGTAGTTGTTGGCAAGCAAAGCCGGAAGCGGATAACCCGCATCAAACAGACCACCGGGTATTTGCACCACATTGCCTACCACCATCAGCACGGCAATGGTCTCGCCGAAAGCCTTACTCACACCCAAGCTGAAGGCAGCCGTGATGCCGGGTTTGATTTGGCGAATGACCACATCTTTGATGGCCTGCCAGTAGGTGGTGCCAAGCGATAATGCCGCCTCCTTTAGTTCGATTGCCACGGAACGAAACAGCTCTATGAGCATATTGAGAATGAATGGCAGAACAGAAAATGCCATAACGATTGCGCCAGCTAAAATGGAGTAGCCGGATACATTTTCTGATCCCCACGAACGAGCCCAATCTACGACTTGCGGCACGATGAACAGCACACCCCACAAACCGAATATGACAGAGGGAATGCCTGCCAAGATATCAATGACTGTGCGGAGGAAATTCTCCAGCCATTTGGGTGCAAACTGGGTAATGTAAATGGCCGAAGCAAGGCTCAGCGGCACCATCACCACCATTCCAATGACTGCAGTGAGCAACGAACTATAGATGAACGGCCACAGGCCAAATTTCCCCTGACCGGGCAGCCACTCTGAGCCCAATAACACGTTGGGCAGCACGTCCCAATGCAGCATTGGCCAAGCTTTGAAAATCAAGGATGCGGCGATGCTCAGCGGCAGCAACACAATGATGGCAAGTGTGAGTTGCATCCATCGCTTGCGTATTTCTTCAATTGCTTTTCTCACGGCCTACCGCTTTATTGAAGTTTCGTTTTTTGCGTGTTGATCACTTCTTCACTTAGCCGGATATAGCCATTTGCCTCCACATATTTTTGTCCGTTTTCCAGTACCCAATTAAAGAAGGCAGTGACATGAGGTTTTTGAGGTTTGCCTTTAGAGACCAGAAAAAGTTCACGCGCCGGAGGCGATGGATAGCGTCCGTCCACTATGGCGGCAGTGATTTGCTCAATGTTGTCATAGAAATTCTCTTCAGGATCGATCACTCCATTTTCATTGACATCAATGGGAGCCACTTCAATGCCCGGGTATTTCTGACCGCTGTTCAAATCATAGATATAGATCACATTGTTGAAACCGATGGCCAGCGGATTATTCTTCACCGCATCAGCCAATCCCGGATCACCAAATACAGCAATGCCCTTTAGATTTTCTTGCTCCTGAACGCCCAAGTATTGTGCCCACACAGCCGCCGCACCGGAAGCGTCAGACCTGGTGAAAACGGACACGTCTTTGTCGGATTGTTTCCATTTCTTCTTTCCGTCTGCTAGGAAGAAACTTGCGAGTTCGGCGCGTGTCAGACCTTTTGCTTTGATTTCGGCAAGCAGAGGATTATTTGAGGAAATAGTAGGCAATACCGCATCCTTGGTTACGGACATTCCCAATGCGCCTTGGGCGGTTTCGGCAGGCTGAATGTCGCGAGACACCATGCCTAAATCCAATGCACCACCAAGGGCATCAGCCATGCCTTTGCCCGCACCACCGGCCGATACATTGAATTTCACATCAGGATATTCCTTTCGAAATTCTTCTGCCCACACATTCACCAAAGGATACAAGGCGAACGCTCCCGAAATGGAGATGGTGCCTTCTATTTTGTTGCCGGATTCGGATGTGGATTTTTTGCTGCCACAATGAGTCAGAAATAATAGGGCAGTTGCAGAGAGGATAATGAGTTTTTTCATGGTCTTTTATTTTTTAAAGAGATCAAAGGCGTTAGCAGAAAATTCGATGTAGAAAAATGTGGAGCCGGGTGCAGTTTCGCCCAAGGCGGCCTCCTGCCGTGCCAACACAAACTCCTGATTGGTGAAATGAGAGTAGCCAAGCGTGAGGTCGGTGAATTTGGTAGGCTTCAGGCGCACCCGCGTGTCAAGACTATAGCCGAGCTTTTTGCCGCTGCTGCCGGTGTTGTCGCGGTTGTTTGCCCCTCCCAGCAGGTTGTTGAATCGGTCGGTGGCACTGGCCAAAGAATAGAGACTGTATCCGGCATCCACACGCATGCTTTTGATTGGCTCAAACTCCAATTGCAGCTTGCGGGCCACCACATTTTCCATCACGATATAGTCATCTGCTGACCAGGGGCGGGCAAAGCCAAAGAAGCGTTCGAACCGGTTGTTTTGGTTGTCGTTGGGGTCTTTGTCACCGCTGGCATAGCCGAGGAAATAACTGATTCGGGGTTTCCACGGATGATCCATTTTATAGCCCACCTCGCCGGTGAAGGATTGGGCAATGTGCCGCTGTTGATTGTCCTCGCCAAATTGACCAAGTCCGGTAAAATCGTAGTTAAACCCCGATTTGCCTACCCATCCGTAGAGCCGCAGGCCAAGCGTATTGATACGACGTGCTCGGTTGAGCGTGGCGGGTGTAGCGCGCTGATTCAGTACCAAAAAATGCGGTTCGATGGTCACCACTTCTGACCATTTGCGCCAATGGCCGATGGCGGCCAGTACGGTTCGATCCGTATCGGTAGTGTCCGGTGCATTTGTCACCCGTCCGATGGGATTGAGCGCCAACAGGTCAAGCGCCCACGGATTGGCATTTTGCCCGAAAGATGCCCGCAGACCAATAAAGTTGTTGGTAGTGTTGCGCCACTGGTTTAGCGCCAGCAAGCGGCGGTCAAGGAATTCAAACGCCATGCGGCCATAGCGCACAAACACGGGGCGGTTATTACCAAGGTCGTCTTGTCCTAGGGCTTTCTTAAAATGCAGTTCGCCATACGCTTGTATGAGTTCATTTCGGTTGAAATCGCGGGTGTCTTCGGCAAATTGGCTATTGGTGCGTCGTGCATCCTCAAACTCTATTGCCGCACGAAAAGGATCCAACTTTTCCGTGATGCCAAGATAGGCACGTGTGCGCAGGAGGTACGGGTTGTCATCTGTCAGCTCGGTTCGGCGGATGTCATGATGGCGGTGCTCGTAACGGATGCGGTAATCAAGTCCAACATTAAGCCAGTTGGTGTTTTTAGTGCCTGAAATGCCTGTTTTCGACAGATTTCTCACATAGTTCGGCGGATCGCTTTCGCGCTTGGTGCCGTAGGTGCCGGGCTCTGTATAGTAGGTGGATTTTTCTTCATCCTCACTTGATTGTGTAAAGCCAATGGTCGGTAGGACACCAAGCGTGACTAAGGCTAGCAATTTCCTTATATAGTCTATGGATTTTATAGATTAGAAGCGCAAACATATAAACTCTATTTATTTTGTAGACTAATGAATTTAGAAATTATTTTCTCAGTGTCGTTTCACGACGAATAATTTCGTCAAGTGTGGCATGCTTCAGCAACTCCACTGTTTGTTGTCTTACTTCCGAAAACACGTCTCGAATACCGCAGGTCGCTTCATCCTTGCATTCTTCGCATCGCTCATAATACAGGTGAGTGACGCACGGCAGTAAGGCGATTGGGCCATCGAGCAAGCGCATCACATCCGCCAGATTAACCTCACCCGGGTTCTTCAGCAGGTAATATCCCCCACCCTTTCCCTTTTTACTTCCTAGTATTCCTGAACGCTTCAAATCAAGCAAAATAGCTTCTAGGAATTTCTGAGGTATGTGTTCGGCTTTGGATATCTCACTTATTAGTACGGGTCCTTCGTTTGTTTTGCGTGCAAGATGCACCAGTGCGTTTATGGCGTATTTGGCTTTTTTGGAAATCATACACGTCAAATTTACTCTGTTTACCAGATAGGGTTTATTGGCATTAGCCACTTTTGTGCAGTGGTTCCGCCAAACTTTTTAGTAAGATTTGCTATAAATCACCGGACACACTACATTTGCACTCCTTTTTAAAAACGACTCGAAACGAGTAAAGACATGAATCCGGAAATACTATCTATCATCAGCGCAGAGAATCAGGCTATCAGAGCGAACCTCCCTAAGTTCGGTCCCGGCGACACTGTGAACGTGCACTACAAGATCAAAGAAGGTGCGAAAGAGCGTATCCAGCAATTTCAGGGCACTGTGATCCAGATCAAAAATTCAGGAACTAACGGCGAAACATTTACCGTGCGCAAGGTATCAGGTGGTATTGGTGTGGAGCGTATCTTCCCTTTCTTGACACCCAACTTGGACAAAGTGGAATTGTTGCGTAAAGGAAAAGTGCGTAGAGCCCGACTGTTCTACTTACGAGACAGAAAAGGTAAGTCTGCAAGAATCAAGGAAAAAATCTAATTCGACTGAATTGACCGATATTAGCCTTTCGTCTGCAGACGAGAGGCTTTTTTGTTTGTATGCTAAAGCACTTCTACAAATACCAAGGAGCAGGAAACGATTTCATTGTTTTTGACAACAGAACCAATGACTTTCCCAAAAGTAGCGCCCTAATCCAGCGGCTGTGCGATCGCAAGTTTGGCATTGGCTCTGACGGTCTCATGCTCATCGAAAATCACCCCAGGCTTGATTATCGCATGGTATTTTACAATCCGGACGGATCGGAGAGTTTATGTGGAAACGGTTCACGCTGTGGTTTTGCATTTGCCCAAAAGCTTGGCTTGGTGGGCACTCGCGCCACTTTCGAAACTACAGATGGTGTACACACGGCGTTTGAACAGGGGGCTGAAATTAGCTTTAGTTTGGCTGACAATAGTGGCATTCAACAAATAGCAGATGATTACTATGTGCACACAGGATCGCCACACTATGTCAGGCTGGTTGAAGATATTGAAGCCGTGGATGTGGTAACTGAGGGGCGCGCCGTGCGTTACGCCGAGGCGTTTGTCGGACAAAATGGCACGAACGTAAACTTCGCACAGGTTTTGCCTGACCGGTTGCGCGTCCGGACGTACGAGCGAGGGGTAGAAAATGAAACCCTCTCCTGCGGCACAGGCGTGACGGCTGTTGGACTAGTGGCTGCCAAGCTCGGTTTCCATTCACCGGTGACAATCGAAACAAGAGGTGGGAACCTGACGGTATCCTTTCAGCAAAAGGGAGCAGCATTTACCGACATTTGGCTTACCGGACCTGCTCAGTTTGTTTTCGAAGGCACTATTGAAATTTGACCTGAGTCACAGCCCTGCCAACCACCTTTTATATAACTTTAACGCTTTAAATTTTAACAAGGCATGCTTGATTCGATAGGGCGCGGTATTGCAAAGATTTTCGGTACGAAATCAGACAAAGACCTCAAAGAGCTAAAACCATTTGTTCCGCTCATTCTCACAGAATATGAGAAACTCAAACACATCTCAGATGATGATCTTCGGGGCAAAACGGCCCAATTAAAGGCGCGCATAGCCCAAGAACTAAAGCATATTGACGATCAGATTGCCGACCTATCGGCACGCGTGGAAAATCCCGAACTGGACGTGCAGCAGAAAGAAGACATCTTCGCACAGATAGACAAATTGGAAAAAGACAGAGACGTGCAATTAGAAGCCTGTCTCATCCGGATCTTGCCGGAGGCTTTTGCTGTAGTGAAAGAAACGGCCCGAAGATTCGCCGAAAATAAGAGCCTCACAGTTCAAGCCACACTGCAAGACAAGCAGCTGGCAGCTATCAAACCCAACGTCAAAATAAATGGAGAAACGGCCACCTGGCTGAACAAATGGATGGCCGCCGGAAATGAGGTGGAGTGGAACATGGTGCACTACGACGTGCAACTCATCGGTGGGGTGGTGCTGCACCAAGGTAAAATAGCAGAAATGGCGACCGGTGAAGGAAAGACACTCGTGGCTACCCTCCCCGCCTATCTCAATGCCTTAGCCGGACGTGGTGTTCACATTGTGACTGTAAACGACTACTTAGCCAAGCGTGACGCAGAATGGAACGCCCCCATCTTCGAATTTCATGGCCTGAAAGTAGACTGCATTGACAAGCATCCGTCAAACTCACCTGAGCGACGGGCCGCTTATGCCGCTGACATCATCTACGGAACCAACAACGAATTCGGTTTTGACTACCTGAGAGACAACATGTCCAAAACACCGGAGGAATTGGTGCAGCGCAAGCATCACTATGCCATGGTAGACGAAGTGGATTCCGTGCTGATTGATGATGCCCGTACGCCCTTGATCATCTCCGGGCCGATACCGCGCGGCGATGAGCATGAATTCTACGACCTGAAACCACGCATCAGCAAACTGGTGGAGGCGCAGCGCAAGCAAGTCACAGACTACTTGAATGAAGCCAAGAAGCTGATCGCTGCTGGCAATGAAAATGAGGGAGGATTGGCACTTTTCCGAGCACATCGAGGACTACCCAAGCACAAGCCGCTCATCAAATTCTTGAGTGAAACAGGCATCAAGCAAATCCTGCAGAAAACAGAAAACATCTATTTGGCCGAAAACCAAAAATTGATGCCCCAAGCAGATGAGCCGCTCTACTTCACGATAGACGAGCGGATGAACAGCATCGAACTTACCGACAAGGGAATAGATCTGATCACCGGTTCGGGAGAAGATCCTGCCTTCTTCATCTTGCCTGATATTTCGGTGGCTTTGAGTAATATACAAGAAGACAACTCGTTGCAAGAAAGCGACCGCTTGGCCAAAAAGGAAGACGTCATTCGGGATTACAACTTGAAAAGCCAGCGCATTCACTCGGTGAATCAATTGCTGAAGGCGTATTGCCTGTATGAAAAAGACACGGAGTACGTGGTAATTGACGGCAAAGTAAAAATTGTAGATGAGCAAACAGGCCGCATCATGGAGGGCCGCCGCTACTCTGATGGCCTACACCAAGCCATTGAAGCCAAGGAAAACGTGAAGGTGGAAGACGCTACGCAAACCTACGCCACCATTACGCTTCAAAATTACTTCCGCATGTACCACAAGCTGGCCGGTATGACCGGTACTGCCGAGACGGAAGCAGGCGAATTTTGGGATATCTACAAACTGGATGTAGTGGTGATTCCTACGAACAAAGCTATCTCTAGAAAGGACGAAAATGACAAGGTGTACAAAACTGTCCGCGAGAAATTCAATGCCGTCACGGAAGAAATTGTAGAGTTGACGAAGGCGGGAAGACCCGTACTTGTTGGTACCACATCAGTGGAAATCTCCGAATTGCTGAGCCGCATGCTGAAGATGCGCAACATCCCACACCAGATATTGAACGCCAAGCAGCACGCCCGTGAAGCCGAGGTGGTGGCAGAGGCCGGAAAACCCGGTACGGTGACCATCGCTACAAACATGGCCGGACGTGGAACCGACATCAAACTTACGCCTGAATCAAGAAAGGCAGGCGGATTGGCCATTATCGGTACCGAACGTCACGAATCACGACGGGTAGACAGGCAGCTGAGAGGCCGTTCCGGTCGTCAAGGTGATCCAGGGTCGTCGCAGTTTTATGTGTCATTGGAAGACAACCTCATGCGCTTGTTTATGTCAGGCCGGGTGGCCAAAATCATGGACAGACTCGGCTTGAAAGAAGGAGAAGTCATTCAGCATTCGATGATCACCAAGTCTATCGAACGTGCCCAAAGAAAAGTGGAGGAAAATAACTTTGCCATTCGCAAGCAGTTACTCGAGTACGATAACGTGATGAACTCCCAACGTGAGGTGATTTACCGCCGCAGACGCAATGCCCTTTACGGGGACAGATTGGAACTGGATATCCTGAACATGCTGTATGACACCTGTGACGATATCTCATCTTCTGCCAAGGCAGGTAATTCCATTGACAGTTTGAAGTTGAACGCCATCGGTACGCTGGGGCTGGATTTCGCTATGTCAGCGGCTGAATTGGAGAAAATCGATCAGGCATCATTGACCCAACGATTGTACGACGAAACATTAGCCAATTACAAGCGAAAAAATCAGCGAAGTGTAGATGGTATTCTGCCTGTGTTGAAGCGAATTAATCTGACAAGAGGTGGTACGGTTGAACGCATCGGCATTCCTTTCACAGATGGTCAAAAGCAAGTAGGTGCGGCAGTGCCCTTGAAAGCGGCCATCGAGACAGAGGGAAAAGAAGTAATCAAGGAGATGGAGAAGATCGCTTCCTTAGCGATGATCGACCAAATGTGGAAAGAGCACCTGCGAGACATGGACGACCTCCGACAGTCCGTTCGCAATGCCACCTATGAGCAGAAGGATCCTTTGCTGGTATACAAGTTCGAAGGCTTTGAAATGTTCAAAACGTTTATCGGTAAGGTGAACCAAGAAACGATCTCCTTCTTATTAAAGGCGGAAATTCCGATCTCGGAAGAAAGAGAAGTGCAGGAGGCACGGACGCAACGCGCCGCTAAAGACTACAAGGAGAGCAAGGAAGAAAGTCGGTCCGTGCTGGCAGGTGGTGGCGCCCCTCAAGGCAACCGACCGCCAATAGAGAAACCTCAGCCGGTGAAATCTGCAAAAATTGCGGGACGAAATGAGCGTGTAAATGTTCAATACCAAGATGGACGCGTGATGAAGGACGTGAAGTACAAAAACGTGGAACAAGACCTAAAAAATAACAAATGCGTGCTGATCGACTGATCATATGGATAGCGGCGCTTGTTCTGCTTGGGTGCAAAACCACTCAGCCTAGTAAACCCGCGCCAATTTACGACGAGGATTTACGAATTCATCGGCCGCCGCTGGCTTCTAAGTTTACTACCGACGAAGTGAAGGTAGAGCAAACCGGAACGCTCACCGGCCACATTAAAACGGAACTGGATGGTATCTCAGAGTTGATCATTCAAGAAAATGCCAAACCGCGTACCGAGCAGGGATATTCGATCCAGATTTACAGTGGTTCCAACCGTGAAGAAGCCAATATGGCACTAGGTAGAATTAGAATTGTTTTTCCTGAAATGGATGCCCAGTTGATTTATTTTCAACCGGATTTTAAGGTCAAAGTAGGACAGTATACGGATCGACTGGAAGCCTATCAGGCCTTTGAAAAAGTACGAGTTGAATTTGTCGATGCACTATTGATTCCGGAAAAAGTAAAGATCAATTATGACTGAGCTGAAAGACCGAATCAAAAGTCTATCTGAGACGTATTTTGATGAAATTCAGTCCATTCGTCGGCACATTCATGCGCATCCCGAGCTGTCTTTTCAGGAGTTTAAAACCGCCGATTTTATTGAATCCAAACTGCGCGAATTCGGGATCACGCATTACGAGCGTAAGGCTAGAACAGGCGTAGTATTTACTTTAGAAGGCCATAAACCCGGCAAGACGATCGCGTTGCGGGCTGATATTGATGCCTTACCGATTTTGGAAAAAAATACCGTTCCTTATAAATCCTCCAATGACGGTGTAATGCATGCATGCGGGCACGATGTGCACACCTCTTCGCTCTTGGGAGCCATCCGTATTTTGATGGAATTGCGCGATTCTTGGTCCGGCACTATCAAGTGTATTTTTCAACCGGGCGAAGAAAGTGCCCCGGGTGGTGCCACGCTTCTCATCAAGGAGGGCGTGCTGAAAAATCCTGCCCCTAAGACCATTCTAGGACAACACGTGATGCCACTGATACCCGTCGGTCAGGTGGGCTTTCGCTCGGGAAAATATATGGCCAGTGCGGATGAGATTTATTTCACTGTGAAGGGCAAAGGTGGCCATGGTGCCATGCCCGAAAATACCGTGGATCCGGTGGTAATCACCAGTCATATCATTATTGCCTTGCAGCAGATCGTGAGCCGAATGGCCAGTCCCAAAACGCCAAGCGTACTCACCTTTGGAAAGGTGCAGGCCAATGGAGCCAACAATGTGATACCCGATGAGGTAAAAGTGGACGGTACCTTCCGCACATTCGACGAAGCGTGGCGAGCAGACGCCAAGCTCAAGATGAAAAAAATGGCAGTAGGCATGGCAGAGTCAATGGGTGCTACTTGTGAGTTCAACATTGTGGATGGATATCCCTTTTTGGTGAATGACCCTGAGGTAACCGAACGATCCAAAGCCGCAGCTCAACAATATTTAGGTGCTGAAAATGTGCTCGACTTGGACCTGTGGATGGCCGCTGAGGACTTTGCTTATTACTCCCAAGAAATGCCCGCCTGTTTCTATCGCCTGGGCACACGAAACGAAGCACTCGGTATTACTTCGGGTGTGCATACAGCCACATTCAACATCGACGAGGAAGCCCTCAAGATCGGCATGGGACTAATGGCTTGGATGGCCATTTGCCAGTTGGAATCGGCTTAAATACCCCTAGCCTCTCTCGATTTTCGGTGCTAGTCACGGTTTTTATGTTAAGCCGAGGTTAAGAAAACATTAATGAAAAACTGCCTTTCGTCAAAAGGTCTTTAATTTCATCAATTTTCCAACGTTCGTTTTTGGTGCACGCATCGGTGACATTAATCAACTGCCAAGGGATAGGTGGGTCATTTATCTTTGTGGCAAATTAACCACCACAACCATGAATTACGGGTTCTTCGAAATTCTCAATCTCATCGGCGCTTTGGGCTTTTTCATCTATGGCATGAAAGTCATGAGCGAAGGCATTCAGAAAGTAGCCGGGTCCAAAATGCGGAGTATCCTGAGCTCCATGACTTCCAATCGCTTCATGGGAGTTTTTACAGGATTTGCCATCACCAGTATTATCCAATCCTCCTCTGCTACCACAGTTTTGGTAGTGAGTTTTGTGAATGCCGGATTGTTGTCGTTGGTAGAATCTATCGGCGTAATCATGGGTGCCAACATTGGTACCACCATCACGGCTTGGTTGATTTCCATTGTTGGATTTAAGGTGAACATATCCAACTACGCCCTTCCCATTGTCGCCATTGGATTCCCGTTGATGTTTTTCAACAGGGAGAAAATTAAGTTCTGGGGCGAGTTCATAATTGGTTTTGCCCTACTCTTCATGGGTTTGGCGCTATTGAAAGACTCAGTGCCCGATATAAAGGCGAATCCGGAGATTCTCTCATTTGTGAAAGACTGGTCCGGCATGGGCTTTTGGTCCGTGTTGATTTTTGTGGGAGTGGGTACATTACTGACAGTAATCATTCAATCGTCTAGTGCTGCCATGGCGCTCACCCTGGTCATGGCTAACAATGGCTGGATTCCGTTTGAAGTGGCGGCCGCAATGGTGTTGGGTGAAAACATTGGTACCACCATCACGGCAAATTTGGCGGCCATTGTAGCAAACGTTCATGCCAAGCGAGCAGCCTTTTCGCACTTTCTGTTTAATGTCTTCGGTGTGACGTGGATTGTAATGGTTCTATCTCCCGTACTCAGTTGGATCAATGCCTATATGGTCAGCACAGGTGACGCTTCGCCTTATACCAACGCCGAAAGCATCCCTATAGCGCTCTCAATTTTTCATACGTCATTCAATATTGCCAATACCATCCTACTCATCGGGTTTGTAAATGTCATTGCGAAGATTGTAACGCGAGTGATCAAGTCTAAAGGCGGAGAGGAATTCAAACTGGAGTATATCAGCACCGGCCTGATGAACACGGCGGAATTGTCTATAGAAGAAGCGCGCAAAGAAACGGTTCGCTTTGCGCAATTGACCACTCAGATGTCCGGTCAATTCCGCGAATTGCTCACTGTATCAAAACCGAAGGAACAGAAAAAATTGTTGAAGCAAATCCGTCAATTCGAAGACATGACGGATCAAATGCAAACGGAAATCACCAAGTATCTGATGGATGTGTCCGGTAGTGGTACGCTCAGCCCTGAAGGCACAAGAAAAATCACTTCACTGCTAAGCATCATCAATGATCTGGAGCGAATTGGGGATCTGTTCTACCAAATGTCACGTGACGTAGATCGTTTGACCAAGAATGAAATGAGTTTCAAAGCTCATCAGATTGAGAGTCTTCAGGAAATGCTCAATTTGATAGATGAGGCCTTCGCCATCATGATTGCCAATCTGGAATCTAAGTCGCAAAACATTAGCTTGGAGACCGCCTTGCGCAAGGAGCGTCAAATCGACAAGATGTGCAATAAGTTGCGTAAGGAGCAAATGAAGGAAATGGACAAGGCCAAGTACGATCCAAAGCGTGATGGTTGGTACAAGGATCTTTTCCACCTCTGCGAAAAAGTGGGTGATCACATCATCAATGTGTCAGAAGCTATCACGGGAGAGACTGAGCGCACATTGAGACGTGAAATTGAAGAGGTTGATGAAAACTAATAAATCGGAAGAAGCACGATGACGTCACCCGTCACGCAGCTTCAGGAGACACAGAATACCCCAAGGTGGTCGTATATCACCTTGGGGTATATACTCTGTGCCGTCTATTCGTTTCTCTTCGCCATTGATCTGTTAGGGTTAGGGCTTGGAGCACTGGCGGGTCCTTCGGCATCACAATGGACTTCTGCGACTGATAATCCGTTTATTGGTTTGTTCATTGGCTTATTGGTAACGGCCATCTTGCAAAGTAGCTCCACCACCACGTCGCTGGCTGTGGCGGCAGTAGCAGCCGGGTCTCTCTCATTGGAAAATGCGATCCCAATGATTCTTGGAGCTAATATCGGCACGACCATTACCAGCACCATTGTGGCATTTGGCTTCATCACAAAAGGGCACGAATTTCGAAAAGCCACTTCGGCAGCCATGATTCACTCCATGTTTAACATCTTGGGTGTTATTCTCCTCTTTCCATTAGAACTGACCTTTAGACCCCTGCAACGCGTCAGTGAATTCATTTCATCTTGCATTCCTGTCTCTACTAGCGGCAATCCCCGCTTTTGGATCGGACAGTCTTTTGATTTTTTGGGGAATCAGCTGCTGACCTACACGAATGCGTGGGTAATTACCATCCTTTCGGTTTTCTTGTTATTTGGAAGCATCAAGTTACTCGCCCGCTTACTTTACATGCGGCTGGTGGGTAAGCAACAAGAACAGTTTCGGAACATTGTTTTCAAAAGCCCTACAAGAGCATTCGGATCGGGCCTTTTCATCACTTCGGTTGTTCAATCCAGTTCGCTTACCACCTCTCTATTGGTGCCCATTGTCGCCACCGGAAAAGTGAAACTGGCGCGCGCCTTTTACTTCATGATGGGAGCGAATATCGGCACCACCATCACGGCCATTTTGGCTGCTTTATTGCGCTCAGAGGCAGCCATGAGCCTTGCCATTGTTCATTTTTTATTCAATGTCTCTGCCACCCTTCTCTATGTCTGTTTACCTTGGTTAGGCAAGTTGCCACTCTTTTTGGCAGAGAGGCTCGGCTACCTGATGTTTCGATACAGAGTGGCCGCCTTTGCCTACATCACGTTAGCCTTTTTTGTTATCCCCTTTACGCTCATCTATTTTAGCAAAAGCAAGACACCCGAGAAGCCCCTCATTGAATCGGTAAAAAAAGTCCACGACCCCTGAGTTTTCAATCCATCTGCTTTACTTTGTCTCCAAGACACCAAATTTCAAGATGGCGAGTTTAATTGGCCGAATTACAGAGTATGTAAAACTGAAAATCCAGCAAATAAAGCTGGAATTGGTTGGTCATATCGCACGGTTGATGAGCCAGTTGATCGTGATGATGCTGCTCGTTTTGTTGGGTCTTTTCATGATCCTTTTCCTGAGTTTTGCAGCAGGTGCTTTTCTCAATGAAATACTTGAAAGTAGCTTTCTCGGTTATCTGATTGTGGCCGGTGGCTATTTCATCGCTCTCCTCACCGTAGGTTTGTTAGCCAAAAGCGGACGGATCCAGGGGTGGCTAGAAGAGGCAATACTGCGCGCAAGTGATCAAATAGAAACAGAAGAAAATGAGTAATTCGGCATTATCCTCGCGTAAATTGGAACTGCAGCAAAAAGAAAAAATGCTGCTATCTGATATGTCTGAAAAAGGCTCTCGGGTAAAACAGGTGGCTATTTGGGCACTAGTGGCCGGAGTAATCGGGTTGATCGGTTACGGCATTTTTAGATCGGTCTCACCTACGTCAAAAAAGAAGAAAAAGAAAAAGAACAAAGAAGGAAAAGCCGCTGCACGACAACCTCAGGAGGATAACAAACTGGTGGATACAGCCATTGAATATGGCGCACCCATCGTAGGTCGCTGGCTTCTGAACCAATTAGGAACCAAGGAAAAGGAAACGCACAGAACTAAGCGCTAATCAGGGATTCGCGTCGGCGCATCTTTCCGGCGGGTATACCAAACATCATCTTGAAGCGACGGCAGAAATACGCCGTGTCCTTGTACCCTACATCTTTGCCTATTTCCCTGATACTCTTTTTGGAGGTTCGCAGCATGTTCACGGCCATCTCCATCCGCTGGTATTCGATGTAGTCTTGCGGGTTGATGCCCGTTAGCATTTTGAAATACTGCCCCACGTAATCCTCTGAGACGTTGGCCACATTTGCCAGCACCTTGTTTGACAAATCATTGCTCAGATTTTCTTTGATAAAACCGAACAAATCAATGAGGCGTGGGTCGCGGAAATAGGTACTATTAGTGGCCAATTGCTCAACAAAAAGTCCTTGCTTGAGAATGTATCGGATCAACTCCACCACCAAATTCTCTGTGAGAATGTGAAGCTTTCGGTCCTTACCCGGCAATGATTGCATGCTCTCCACGTTGGCCTCTCGTATCAACTCTCGCAGGGCGTCATGCTTCGCAATTTTGAAAGGAGGAATATCTAAGGATCCAAAAAAATTCACAGAATCAAACGCCTTGGCTTCAAACGAGAGAAAACTAAAGCCATTTTTGGATGCGCCTTCTTGCCCGGGCTCCATGGCGGCAAAATAAGATTCCTTTTGACCCAAAAAATCTTCTTTGTTCATTGAATCAGCATCTCCCTTGCCGTAGGTGACGGCCAACATGCGTCCGCCGGGCAAAAACAACATCTCCCCCTCTTCTGCTACATCTTTGTTTTTTCCGTACTTGACCTGACCCTTATTTACAATCAGAAGGGTGTTCTCCACTTCGTAATTGTTCTCAATCGTCACGGGCTTGAGAATATTAATATTTCGTGCTTTTATGTATCGAATCGAGAGGGACTCTATGATCTGATTATAATCTTCCATTTATACTTTAGCAATATCTGAGCGGACAAATATGGCGTATTACCACTGTTTATTGTATAAATCTAATACGATTTTTTAAAATACCAATAAGTCGTCCGATCAAACAAGTTGTGTTATTTCAATAATCCTCTTGAAATAACGATCTTCTGAATCTCAGAAGTTCCTTCGTATATCTGGGTAATTTTTGCATCGCGCATGAGCCTTTCTACATGAAACTCCTTCACGTATCCATAACCGCCGTGAATTTGAACAGCCTCGATAGCCGCATTCATGGCTGTCTCCGAAGCGAATAATTTGGCCATGGCTCCTGCGTGAGAATAGTCTTCTCCTGCATCTTTCAATTGAGCCGCTCGAATGCATAGCAAACGTGCCGCTTCAATATTGGTGGCCATTTCAGCCAGTTTAAACTGAATGGCTTGATGCTTGGCTATCTCCACACCAAAGGCCTTTCGCTCCTTGGCATATTTGATGGACAATTCCAGCGCGCCTGAGGCGATACCCAGTGCTTGTGAGGCAATACCGATGCGCCCGCCATTGAGTGTGCTCATAGCAAACGTGAACCCAAATCCATCTTCACCGATTCGATTGGCTTTTGGCACCTTCACATCTTGAAACATCAAGGAGTGCGTATCTGACCCACGAATGCCCAGTTTGTCTTCCTTCTTACCCACTACGAACCCCGGCATGCCGCGCTCCACAATCAAGGCATTGATGCCTTTGTGTTTCTTCTCAGCATCCGTTTGGGCCATCACGATATAAATGCCGGCGGAATTGCCATTGGTGATCCAGTTTTTAGTTCCATTTAGCAGATAATGATCGCCCATATCTACGGCTGTGGTGCGCTGCGAGGTGGCATCTGAACCTGCTTCTGGTTCAGAAAGACAGAATGCTCCTATCGTTTCTCCGGATGCCAGTTTGGTCAGGTACTTCTGCTTCTGTTCTTCATTTCCATACTTTTCCAAACCCCAGCAAACCAAGGAATTATTTACCGACATGCACACGGAAGCTGACGCATCTATCTTGGAGATTTCCTCCATGGCCAGCACATAAGATACCGTGTCCATGCCGCCTCCATTGTACTTGGGACTTACCATCATTCCCATAAATCCCAATTCACCCATCATTTTGATCTGGGCAGCAGGAAACTTCTGCTCATTGTCACGTTCGATTACTCCTGGCAACAATTCCTTTTGGGCAAAATCACGAGCAGCATCTCTTACGGCAAGTTGTTCTTCGGTAAAATTGAAATTCATGGGTTCGTTTGGGTTAATAGAGGCGCAAAACTAAAAAAGGATTCAGAGAGTCCTGAATCCTTTTCCTTTAATCATTCAATTTCTTCTTATTCTCTACCTCCGAGCATCATCAAGATGTAGAATACGAGAGTAGTCACAGCACCCAGGGCTGCAATCAAATAGGTACTTGCGGCAGCATTTAGCGCATCTTTGGCCATTGCATGCTCCTCGGCATTCACAATATTTCGACTTGTGATCCAAGCCAATGCACGGTTACTGGCATCATATTCCACCGGCAATGTCACTAAAGTGAAAAGTGTAATGACGGTTTGACAGGCAATTAGTATAAATAAGATATTCTCATAACCCATTCCCATCAAAAAACTACCTCCAAAGATGGCAATCATCATTACCACATTCATGATAGTGCCACTGATGTTTTGAATAGGCACCATCGCTGACCTGAATTCCAAGAAGCTGTAAGCCGTAGCATGCTGCACAGCATGGCCGCATTCGTGTGCTGCCACCGCAGCAGCAGCCGCAGACCGGCCATGATAGACATCATGGCTCAGGTTTACCGTCTTATTCATCGGGTTGTAATGATCCGTCAACTGACCTTCAACCGACATCACCTGCACATCATAGATGCCATTGTCTTTGAGCATCAATTCGGCAATCTCCCGGCCGGACAATCCGGAACCGAGTCTGATCTCCGCATATTTCTTGAACTTCTTTTTCAGCCTCCAACCAGCGATCATGCTGGCGATCATGAAGAAAATACCAATAATGAAAAGCATAGCTCTATTGTTTAATTTTAGTTACAATGTTAGTCGTGGAAAAGCCATCCACCAAATCTATGGTCTCTACTTTACCACCGTGTTCAAGTACGACATCCGCCCCCACGATGTTGCTGATGGCATAATCCTTTCCCTTCACAAGCACATCGGGTAAAAGTTCGCTGATGAGTTCAAACGGGGTGTCTTCCCCAAAAGGAACCACCAAATCAACAAAGGAAAGTGCCGCCAGAATGCGTGCCCGCGCGTGCTCTGGATTGATCGGTCGCTCGGCTCCTTTCAGCTTACGCACAGAAGCATCCGTATTCAAACCCACCACTAATTTATCGCCTAAGGATCGGGCCTTTTCTAGGTAATCAATATGACCGAGATGAAGGATATCAAAGCATCCATTGGTAAAGACCACCTCGTGCCCTTGATTTTTCCAATCCGTCACAAGTTTAATGGCCTGCTCTCGCAGTGCTATTTTTTTCTCTGTCAACATTTCTTTTGATAAAAAACGAAATCACGACTGCAAACAATCCAAAAAACAAGATCGCCAACAATTGTGAAGTGTGGAGCAGCGAGGCAAAAAATACACCAGTCGTCTGATCTATGCCATAAAGTGCCAACATGGCAGCAACAAGGGCGTGAAATGTGCCAAAACCCGACTGCACGGGCAATGCAAAGGCGATGACACCTGCCGATAGAATGGCGAAACCAACCTGCCAGGGCAGATGAGAAGTTTCAGTCAAGGCGAAGACCATCCAATAGGACATGAAGAAATAAACCATCCATATGCCCAAGGTAGCCAACAGAAACTTGCCCAACTCCACTTGACGAAGGGATGTTAACCCTTGAATAACCCCCCTACTAAATTCACCCACTTTTGTGCGGCTAGGGTAAATAAACCGAACGAAAAAATACGTTCCAATGAGCATTGTAAGAACGGTCAGGGTCAGTATCAATCCCCAATTCAAGTCCAAGTTGACTGTTTGCTTCATAAAGGCCAAAAGTTGCTCAGATTGGATGGCCAAGGTCAGCAGCAGGATGATAATAAGCGATATCAAATCGACTATTCGTTCTGTAATCACAGTACCAAAACTACTCGAAACAGGAACTTCGTCGCTCTTGAACAAAACTCCACAGCGAGTAATTTCACCGATGCGTGGAATGACCAAATTGGCCAAGTATCCCGACATGAGTGCTAGAAACATACGCAAGGATGTAGGCCTGTAGCCTAGGGGATGTATCAGCAACTTCCATCTATAGGCCCGAAGAAAGTAGGTAAAAAATGAAATGACCATGGTGAGCACCACCCACCCGTAATTTACCTCCTTCAATTTGCGATAAAACTCTGCCGCGTCTACCTTTCTAAAAACAAAATAAAGGATTACGCCCGCCAGCGAAACACTGAGCAGTACTTTGAGGAGAGTACCAAAAGACTTGGACATTAGCTAACCAAACGGTTGTGCTCATCCGGAAAGATTAGCACCGGCTTGTGTGCCTTGGCCTCTTGAAAATCCATAGAAGCATAGGATATGACGATGACAATGTCACCCACTTGCGCCTTACGAGCGGCAGGTCCATTGAGGCACACTTGGCCCGATCCTCGCGCTCCTTTGATGACATAAGTCTCCAATCGCTCCCCATTGTGAATGTTCACTATCTGCACCTTCTCATTTTCAATGATATTGGCCGCATCCATCAAATCTTCGTCGATGGTAATTGAACCCACATAATGTAACTCCGCCTGAGTGATCTTCACCCGATGAATCTTAGATTTTAAAACCTCAATTCGCATCCGCTCATTTTTCAGACCGCAAATATAGGTTATCAATGAGTCTCACATCCTCAACATAAGCCGCTATGCACACGGAAATTGTATTGGTGTTGTCAAATGTTTCCAATCCCTCCAGTCGAGCATCCACGAATTCTAGATACTCTACTGATAACCCTACTACGGACTGATAGTAACCCAAAACAGTTGATTTGGTTTCAGAAAGGGTCTTGTTTTTTTGAAATGCCTCCAAGGCCAGCTGCAGTCCGACATAAATATGAGCGGCCACCTGCTTGCCTTTCGTTGACAGCCGTTGATTGCGTGAAGACATAGCCAACCCGTTAGGCTCTCTAACGATCGGACAGCCAATGATCTCTACGGGGAGAGAAAAATCAAATGCCATTTGTCTGATCAACAAGAACTGTTGTAAGTCCTTTAGTCCGAAAAAGGCCTTGTCAGGTAGTACAATATTGAAGAGTTTACTCACCACCACCCCTACACCATTAAAATGTCCGGGGCGGAATTCCCCTTCGAGTCGTGTTGCCATTTCACCAAAATCGACCCGCACGAGCGGCGCTGTGGGATACATATCATTTACCGAGGGAATAAACACCACATCGCAATGAGGAGCAAGGGCTGCCAAGTCACCCTCGATATCCCTTGGATATTTGTCCAAATCTTCTTGTTGATTGAATTGGAGCGGGTTTACAAACACCGACGAGACCACCACATCACACGCTCTGGCCGCTCGAACGAGCGAAATATGTCCATCATGGAGAGCGCCCATGGTGGGTACCAAACCTATGGTGTTACCTTTCCGTTTCTCCATAGCTAGATGAGCTCTTATGCCTTGCACGTTATCAAAAATCTGCATCCTGTTGGTTGGTCTATCTTGAGGGTTATGTTGACTGTAAACCAAAAATATGGTATTTTTGTGCTCATTTTCCCCACAAGCCAGAAGCAAATCTAAGTTATGTCGAATATCAAGATCCTTTATGTAGCCAGCGAGATCAATCCTTTTCTGAAGACCTCAGAGGTTGCTGAATTTGTACGAAGACTCCCTCAAGCCATGCAAGAGCGAGGAATGGAAATCAGGATATTAGTCCCTCGATTTGGCCTTATTAATGAGCGAAAAAATAGACTCCATGAAGTCGTGAGGCTCTCGGGTATCAATATTTCTGTGGGTGAGGAAGAGAAACCACTAGTCATCAAGGTAGCCTCCATCCCCAACGCCAAATTGCAGGTTTACTTTATCGACAATGAAGATTACTTCCATCGCAAGTCCGTTTTCTTTGATAAGGAGCAAAAATTCTTTGAAGATAATGATGAGCGCGCCATTTTCTTCTGCAAAGGAGTTATTGAAACGGTGAAGAAACTGGGATGGTCACCGGACATCATTCATTGCAACGATTGGATGACGAGCTTGATTCCTCTGTATGTAAAGACTACTTACAAGAACGATCCAATTTTTAAAGAATCCAAGACCGTCTTTACCATTTATGACAATAATTTCACTCATCAATTTGGAGATGATTTGATTGAAAAAGTGAAGATGATAGATATCGACGATTCAATGCTTCATCCATTGAAATCGGCCAATTATGAAGGCTTCATAAAATTGGGTGCCCAATTCTCAGATGCCGTGATTTATGCTAATCAACAATCTACTGATGGCTTCAAAAAATTGATGGCAGAGATTTCGAGTGTGCAAAAAGTGGAGATGATTGAGAAAGATGAAAATTTAGAAGATTCCTATTTTAACTTATATAATGAACTTGTTGGCTAAGAAGAGAGAGGTAAGTTGGCTGTTGATAGCCAGTTTCGTTTTGTTGGTTTGGGGCTGCAAGGAAGATCTTGGCATAGAGCTTCCTCCTGATGTGCAGCGAACGGAGGTAAGAGTTGAGGAGTTTGTTTTACCTGTCACGAATGTCTATTTAGATAGCCTCAGAACTGATAAATTAACTTTTATTAATACTGGGACTTACTCCGATCCTATAATTGGGACGGTCGAATGCACAGGATACGCAGAGTTCAAGTATAGTTCTGGTTTTGTTCCTGCTGAAAACACTTGGATACGCCGCTCGGGAAAAAGTGATTCATTGACTAATTTACAATTTGAGTCGTTGATCCTAAATTTAGAAGTGGAAGAAATTCTTTCAAGTCAATTTAGTGTTAATCAGAATTTAACCTTTTGGGAATTACAGGATTCAATTTTTAGTGAAGGCATATATTTAAGAAATAGAACCATCCCAAAGGGTAATGAAATTGGTCAAGGTGTCATAAGCATAGCCAACCTCAATCCAATTGATTTTGATAAAGACACAATTGTGTATAGTTTTTCTCTTTCCGAAGCATATGGTAGTTATTTAATTGAGGAATTAATTGATAAAAAAATAAGTGCTCGACCATTAGGGATTGCTATCACCAGTGTTGGATCTAACTCTCTGATTTCCTTCGACTTAACGAATGACACAACCGAGCTCATTCTAACTATGAGGGGGCAACTGTATGACACTTTAAATGGTAGTTTTTTGCGAGACACACTTGTAAACTCAACATTAAGATTCACTTCATCAAACCATTTTACAGGAATAAATAGAGATCGATCTGCATCTCCTTTCGTTGGGATCCAAGATAAAGAATCTAGAGACATTGACCCAAACTATGTTTATTTTTCCCCTATGGCTGGTATCTATCCAAAAATTGAGTTAGATCAGTTTGTGGAATTCTCAGAAATTGAGCCAATATTAATCGTTAATAGAGCTATATTAAGTATAATTTTGGATGATGATCTTGAATTTGGGATGCCTATAGATCAAATTATGTATTACTTGACTCAAGACGATGAAAACAAGATAAAAGTAAATTGGCCGGGTATTCTGAAATTTCCTGACAAATTTAGCGTACTTATGCAATCTGATGCCTCTTTTAATCGGCAACAACAACTACCCGAATTTCATTTCTATGATACCTTGGTGAAATCTGAACCTGTAGTAGTCGGCTATTCTGGACAGCCAACTCTATTTTGGCAGTATTTTCATGATAATATTCGCGATGATTTCGATGGGATTAAACTTGAAAATCGATACATTTCCCAGCAATGGATTTATGGATTCAGCGATCTTCTCATCAAGAATGCTGAAAAATTGCCAACTAACCGACACAGAATAAAAAAAGACCAAGTAAAACTGAAAATATACTACACCAGACCTAGAGAGTAAACATGTGTGGAATAGTAGCCTATATCGGAAATAAGGAAGCATACCCTATACTGATAAAGGGTCTGCACAGATTAGAATACAGAGGCTATGACAGTGCCGGTGTGGCACTGATGGAGAATGACAAAATTAACCTTTTTAAAAAGCAAGGTAAGGTTAAGAATTTAGAAGACGAAATCGGTGCGCAAGCATTGAAATCATCAATCGGAATCGGACATACACGATGGGCTACTCATGGTCCCCCAAGCGATCGAAATGCCCACCCGCACCTCTCAAGTGACGGATCGCTGGTAATGATTCACAATGGCATCATTGAAAACTACGGAAGTCTAAAACAAGACCTGATTAACCGTGGCTATACGTTCCGCAGCGATACGGATACAGAAGTATTTGTTACGTTCATCGAAGACATTCAGAAAAAAGGAAATCATTCGCTCGAAGACGCATTTCGTATTGCGCTGACTAAAGTCGTGGGCGCTTATGCTGTAGTGCTGATGTCGGTAAAAGAACCGCGCAAATTGGTGGCGGCTCGAAAGGGTAGTCCGCTGGTTTTGGGCTTAGGCAAGGATGAATTTTTCATGGCGTCTGACGCCACACCAATTATTGAATACACCAATGAGGTAGTCTATCTCAATGATGAGGAGATCGTGGTGGTTACAGATAAGGGGTACGAAATCAAAGATTTGGATGATGTGCCTCAAACGCCGTATATCCAGACGTTGGATTTGGAACTGGAAGCGCTTGAAAAGGGGGGTTATGAACACTTCATGCTCAAAGAAATCTTTGAGCAGCCAAACTCCATTCGCGATTGCATGCGCGGGCGCTTGAATGTAGATACCTGCGAATTGGTGCTTGGCGGCATTCGTGAATACGCCAATGCACTCACAAATGCAGAGCGTATTATCATTGTAGCATGTGGCACATCTTGGCACGCCGGACTAGTCGCTGAATACATTTTCGAGGATCTTTGTCGCATTCCTGTAGAGGTTGAGTATGCTTCCGAATTCCGCTACCGCAATCCGATCATTCGCGAGGGAGATATTGTTATCGCCATCTCCCAATCAGGAGAAACAGCCGATACACTTGCAGCTATTGAATTGGCAAAAAGCAAAGGAGCCATCGTCTTTGGCGTGGTGAATACCGTTGGTTCATCTATTGCCCGGTTGTCTCACGAGGGTGCCTATCTGCATGCAGGTCCGGAGATTGGTGTGGCTTCAACAAAGGCGTTCACTGCACAGCTCACCGTGCTTTCTATGATTGCGTTGCGAATTGCGCAGCGAAAAGGAACCGTGACAGATCAGAAATACCACGAATTGTTGGTGGAACTGCACAGTATTCCGAATAAAGTAGCCAAAGCCTTGCAGTCGAATGATCAGATAAAAACCATTTCTGATTTGTTCAAAAATGCTCAAAATTTCTTGTATTTAGGACGCGGATATAATTTCCCAGTCGCGTTAGAAGGCGCTTTGAAATTGAAGGAAATCTCCTACATCCACGCAGAAGGATATCCTGCCGCAGAGATGAAACATGGCCCTATCGCTTTGATAGATGAAAACATGCCCGTGGTGGTCATTGCCACGCGTGACAGTTCGTACGACAAGATCGTATCGAATATTCAGGAAGTGAAAGCTCGCAGTGGCGTAGTGATTGCCATAGTAACCGAAGGCGATGTGCTGATTCCTAAAATGGCCGATTTTACCATTGAAGTGCCATCCACGCACGAATCGTTGATGCCGTTGGTATCGGTCATTCCGTTGCAATTGCTCTCCTATCATATTGCGGTCATGCGAGGAGCCAATGTGGATCAGCCAAGGAATCTCGCCAAGTCTGTAACTGTTGAATAAGCCATGAAAAAAATAATAGAATCTGCACAAGCACCTGCCCCCATCGGCCCCTATAGTCAAGCTGTAGTTGCCAATGGCATGGTGTACATCTCAGGCCAAATTCCGATCGATCAGTCCACCGGCAATTTGGTATCCGGATCGATTGAGGAAGAAACTGAGCAGGTGATGAAAAACCTTGGTTACATATTGGAAGCAGCAGGTTCCGGTTTCGACAAAGTGGTGAAAAGCTCCATTTTTATTAAGAATATGGGCGATTTTGCCAAAATCAATGCAGTGTATGGCACGCGATTCCCTTCCAATCCGCCAGCCCGTGAAACTGTGCAGGTGAGCGAATTGCCCAAAGGCGTGAACATCGAGATATCGTGCATTGCATTGGTAGGTTAATTTTACTCTTCGAATTTTTCCCTTTTTTATGAAAAACGTACGCGTACGGTTTGCCCCTAGCCCGACGGGTGCATTGCACATTGGTGGTGTTCGCACGGCACTGTTCAATTATTTATTTGCCAAAAAACACAACGGCACATTCCTATTGCGGATTGAAGACACGGATCAAACGCGCTTTGTGCCCGGAGCGGAAGAATACATCAAAGAGGCATTGGAATGGTGCGGCATCACGCCCACTGAAAGCCCGTGGAATGGTGGCCCACATGCACCCTATCGGCAGTCTGAGCGAAAGGAAATGTATATGCAATACGCCTTGCAACTGGTGGAAGCCGGACACGCCTATTACGCTTTCGATACTTCGGAAGAATTGGATGAAATGCGTGAGCGACTTAAGGAAACCAAATCGGTGAATCAGCAATACAATGCCGTAACGCGCATGACGATGAAGAACTCGCTCACATTGAGTGAAGCAGAAGTTCAGGAAAAATTGAAATCCGGCGACCCATATGTTATCCGATTGAAAATTCCGCTGAAAGATGAAGTGCGCATCAACGATATGATACGCGGTTGGGTGAAGGTGCATTCGTCCACACTTGACGATAAAATATTGATGAAATCGGATGGTATGCCCACCTATCATTTGGCCAATGTGGTGGATGATCATTTGATGGAAATCACGCACGTGATTCGTGGAGAAGAATGGTTGCCGTCAGCCCCTACACACGCTTTGTTGTACAAATTTTTCGGGTGGGAAGACACCATGCCTCAGTTTGCTCATTTGCCTCTCATTTTGAAGCCCGACGGCAATGGCAAGTTGAGCAAAAGAGCTGCCGACCAAGCAGGTTTCCCCATTTTTCCGCTCACTTGGAAAGATCCTGAAAGCGGTGAAACATCCGTTGGTTTCCGTGAAGAAGGCTATTTGCCGGAAGCGCTCATCAACTTCCTGGCGTTTTTAGGTTGGAACCCTGGCACAGAACAGGAAATATTCAGTTTGCAAGAATTGGAACAGATTTTTTCATTGGAAAAAGTGAATAAATCGGGTACTAAGTTCGATGTAGACAAAATCAAATGGTTCAACCAACAGTACATCAAAGCAAAACCTGCGGCAGATCTGGCGGAATACCTTGTGCAAGAGCTACATGATCGACATGGCCTGTCTTGTTCAATGGAAAAGGCTATGGCATTAGTTGAATTATTGCGCGAGCGGGTGACGTTTCCACACGAAATGGTGCAAGCGGCCACAATCTTTTTTCAACCGCCGAGCCGTTATGATGAACACATCGTTTCGAAGAAGTTGACCCAAGAAGCAGCCGACGGATTGAACCTTTTCGCAGATGCTTTGTTACAGAAGCCGAGCATAGCAGCAGATGAAGCGCGTCAACTATTTTCGACCGTACTGACTCAGGCCAACATCAACCCCGGCAAGGTGATGCAAATGCTACGCGTAGTGATTTCGGGTGAAGGAGGTGGGCCGGATTTGATGGGAATAATCGCCACCATGGGCACTCAGGAAGTAGCCACGAGAATACGACAATCGCTTGAAAAGCTGAAAGCACAAATACTACCGGCATGACAAAAGACAAAAAACCCAAGGTGAACAAAGCATTGGAAGGGTTCGACATCAAAATCGATGCTTTCGGCGAAATCAAGTCAAATATTGATATTGACAAAATCAACTCGTTTTTGAACAAGACCGTGGACGACAAGAAACTTCGCGATCGGGATGATTTGGAAGAGTTGAAAGGAGAAAAAGGTAAGGAATCAGAATAAGCCCTTATTTTTACTGCCTCGAAATTTCGGGATCGGGATGTAGCGCAGCTCGGTTAGCGCACCACTTTAGGGTAGTGGGGGCCGCTGGTTCGAATCCAGTCATCCCGACAAATGGGTTAACAACCTATATCAAAAGCCTGCAAATCTTACGATTTGCGGGCTTTTTTATTTTTTACGTATCAGTTCGATTTAGACAATTTCAGCAAAAATGAGACCTATCCGGTGAACCAAATGAATGGTTATATTTAGTTCACCAGATTGATGCAAATAGCTGTAAAACAGATAGTTGCATCTCATTTTTTGAACTGCTTTGGGCTTGTTTGAGTGGCCTTGTGGAAGCAGTTCACCACGAGAGGAATCATTTCAACACAAACACTCAAAAGCTGAATTGTTATGAGAACTACAAACACCTTCGGAGTTCAGTTCATCACAAGAACGAACAAGGCCAAAGATGGCCTCCTCCCAATCTATGCCAGGGTCACCGTTGATGGCCACAGAGTAGAAATATCATTGAAGCGCTGGATCAAACCAGGCGACTGGAACGGCACCAAAGGCATGGCCAAGGGCAGCCGGGAAGAAATCAAATCGCTCAACCACTATCTGGATGAAGTCCGGGCAAGGATCATGGAGTGCTACCAGGAGATGCAAGTGCAAAAACGACTGATCACTGCAGATGCCATCAAGAGTATGTTCTTTTGCCACCACCGTCACCCTTTGCAACGGTGTGCCCTTGGAGACCGTAAGCAAGATGTTGGGTCACTCCAAGATTACAACCACTCAGGTGTATGCTAAGGTGGTGGAGAAGAAAGTGAGTGAGGACATGCAGTCCTTGAGGACAAAGCTGGAATCAAAGGAGACAGCTGGTAGGAAATTGGGAATGGCTCGATGATCAGAATATGGTTAAGCCTCTTTGACCCGCTGGCCAAGGAGGCTTTTGCAGGCTATCTCACTTAATATCACTTTCACATGTCCTGGATAGCTTACCGTCATACTTGCATCAAATGGTTCTATAGCGTTCACTGTCAGGATTACCCCCAATTTCAATTCGTGGCTATTCAAGTAGGTGAGAAATTCTTCACTGGAATTAGAAACGGCAAGTAGCGTGAACTTATCTCCAACCTGGCTATCGCTGAGCTTGTCATATTTTTTGTTTAGGATCTTTCCGTCCGGATCAGGGATAGGTGACCCGTGAGGATCGAGTGAGGGATTGCCCAGCAGCTCATTCATACGTTCAAAGAACAAGGGCGAATGCACATGCTCCACCTGCTCTGCTATTTCATGAACCTCCTCCCAGCTAAATCCCATTTTTTCAACCAGGAACATTTCCGTAAGCCGATGCTTCCGCACGATGAGCCCGGCTTCCTTTAGCCCTTGGCGGGAAAGTTTCAATGGTTTGTAACTTTCGTACTGTACCAACCTCTTCTCAGCCAACTTTTTCATCATACTGGTTGCTGTTGGCATTTTGATAGACAGATGCTCGGATAATTCTTTCACACTCACTTCCCCATTTTCATGCGACAAATGAAAGAGTGCTTTAAGGTAGTTTTCTTCAGTAGGCGATCCCATTCTTTAGCAAGGATAGTTGAAACACGAAAGTAGCAAATTATTTAACCGAAACATATTTATTAGACTAATCTAATTTATTAATTTTGTTAATCTAATTAATTTGACATGAAACACTTTATATTGATATCACTCAGTTGTCTGGCAATGGCATGTGAGAAAATAATCCCTGAACCACCTGCCGAAAACGAAATTCTGGATGGCCCTTTAGAAGGGCTTACTCCGGCTGAGCAGGCTCAATTTCTGGCAGGGGACATAGCTTTTAATGATGAAGTGTTTACCGTAAAAAACGGGTTAGGCCCTCTCTTCGTAGCAACTACTTGCGGAAGCTGCCATGCAGGAGATGGCAAAGGACACCCCTTTACTACGTTGACACGTTTTGGCCAGACTTTGCCCAATGTACCTCCCGATTTATCAATTGGTGGCCCACAGTTACAAAATCGAGCCATTCCCGGGTTCACACCTGAACAACTGCCTGACGGAATGCCCTCTATGAGGCTGACGCCACCGGCAGTAACCGGACTGGGTTTGCTGGCCGCCCTTGCTGATGAACAGATACTTGCCTATGTTGACCCTGACGATCTGGACGGAAATGGAATTTCCGGTGTTCCCAATTATGTCAATCCACCTGATTATTTTATCCCGCAGTGGTTTCACCAGGAAGTTAATGGACAGTTTATCGGGCGGTTTGGAAAAAAAGCTGCGGCCATTGACCTATTGCAGCAAACCGCAACGGCATATAACCAAGACATTGGGATCACCTCAACCTTCGAACCAGTGGATGCTCATTCCGGTCTTACCATCGATCCGGAGGTATCAGATCAGGCCATCCGGGATGTTGTTTTTTACCTCAGGACACTCAAAGCTCCCATCCAGCGCTCTCCCGAAAACCAGCAGATCATCCAGGGGAAGGCTCTATTCAATCAAATCCAATGTGGATCTTGTCACATCCCCGAATGGACTACACTTTCATCGGACATTGCTGCCCTTTCTAACAAAACATTTTACCCTTACACCGACCTCCTCCTGCACGACATGGGGCCTGATCTGGATGAAGGAGTTACAGAAGGTTCGGCTGAAACTTATGAATGGCGGACTCCTCCGCTTTGGGGTTTGGGGCTTTCTCCCAATTCGCAAGGAGGTCAATATTTCCTGATGCATGATGGCCGGGCAGGAAGCATTGATGAAGCCATCCTGATGCATGGAGGTGAAGCCCAAAACAGCAAGGTGCAGTTTGAAGCACTCACATCAACGGAGAAGCAAGCATTGATCAAATTCCTGGAATCGCTATAAAGCATCTGACATGTACCGAAAAGAATTTTTGAAAACATGTAGTTATGGTTGCCTCGCTCTTTTAGGGGGTTCCGCTTTGCTGGAAAGCTGTGCAGGAACAAAATACCTCCAAGTACCGCTGGAAGGAGAATTTTTAACCGTCCCGATAGACGCTTTCGCTTATACCAACAAGGGAAATCAGGATTTCAGAAAATACATCGTCATTCATAATCACCAAATGCAATACCCAATTTGCATTTACCGCTTCTCCGAAGCAGAGTATGCCGCACTACTGATGAAATGTACCCATCAGGGTACAGAGCTCCAGGTATTTGGTGACCGGCTGCAATGCCCTGCACATGGAAGCGAGTTTACAAATACGGGAGCCGTACAAAATGGCCCGGCCGATTCACCTTTGCGAACCTTTCCGGTGCATATCGAATCAAATGTCATAAAAATCAGCTTGAAATGAGAAAACACTTAGTTCTGTTATTTATCCTGATTAGCCTTGGGGCAAGAGCCCAGATTGACAGCACGCTGCTGAGAAGAACGCCTGTCGATACTTCCCGTACACGAGATATGAACATGGATGCCGTGTACAACCGCCCGTTTCTTCAGCTGGGCAATTTGCCCGCTTCGATAGGTGGCTATGTGGAGGCAGACTATCAATACATGGGAGAAGATGGGATTACCGATGGGCACAGTTTCCGCATTCCCCGCTTTACCCTTTTTGTGGCCTCTTCCATTCACCGCAAGATCAAATTCCTTTCAGAAATAGAACTGGAAGAAGGCGGGAGGAAAATATCTATTGAATTTGCCGCTCTGGATATCAGTTTCCATCCGTTGCTTAATCTCAGAGGTGGCGTGGTGATGAACCCGATCGGGGCATTTAACCAAAACCATGACGGGCCGAAATGGGAATTTGTGGACCGGCCTATTGCTATGACGGACATGCTCCCCGCTACCTGGAGCAATGTCGGTTTTGGCCTCTACGGCAAATACTATGCAAAGGATTGGGCTTTTGGTTATGAAGCGTACCTGACCAATGGGTTTGACAACAGTATTGTCAGCAACGATCAGAACAAAACCTTCCTGCCTGCTACCAAAGAAAATGCTGAACGCTTCGAAGAAAGCAGCAATGGACAGCCGCTGCTTACGGGTAAAGTAGCCGTTAGAAATAATAAGATTGGTGAAATCGGGCTTTCTTACATGGGAGGGGTTTACAACACCTTTGAGGAAGATGGCCTAGTGCTTGACGAGAAAAGACGGGTGGATGTACTGGCGGTTGATTTCAACTCCACCATAGCCGCCACCGGCACCTACCTGGTAGGCGAGTGGTCATGGGTATTGGTCAACGTGCCTGAAACCTACTCCCAGAAATACGGTGACCGCCAGCAGGGTGGCTTTGTGGATATTGTGCAACCCATCATGAAAGGGAGGCTTGCAGGTTTTGATAAGGCCGTGCTAAGCCTGGCCTGCAGGCTGGAATACGTGGACTGGAACGTGGGGACATTCAGAGAAACAGGAGGGAATATTTCAGAGGATCTTTGGGCAATCGTACCCGCCTTCAGCTTCCGCCCTACCGCACAGACTGTCTTGCGGGTCAACTACCGATACATGCAGCAACAGGATATTTTGGGTAATCCGCCAGCTCATATTGGTGGTATTCAGATGGGTTTGTCCAGTTATTTTTAAAGCCCCTAATTCAATTGAGGAAGAAATGCACTACCATTGCACCTAAATTTTGCGTATGTTTGTGGCAAAATGAATTTCATCCTATCCATATCGTTCAGTTTTCTGTTTCTGATGCAGGCCATGGGGCCTACTATGGATTTGTGCTGTGAGTTGCAAAAGCTTCCGGTGCTTTTTGAACACTATGAAGAGCATTCTGAGCATAATGGTACCACAATCGTACAGTTTTTGGATTTTCACTATGGAAATGGACAACAGTCAGAAGACCATCACCATGATGATGAACATGATAAAAACCTACCTTTCCATGGCCAGCACCACTGCTGCCACGGGTATATTTTCATAGCACCTTTGCTGGGCGAGATTGAAGCGGCCACACTACACTTTTCTACTCAGACCAAGGCAAGCCTTTATACCTTTTCTATCTCTACCGAGTATTTAGATACTCCATTACAGCCCCCCAAGGCCTGAGATTCCATTATTGATGGATAGTTGATGCTGGATATTCGAATCAGTATCCACTTTCTTATTTCCAACATCCATTTTACTTACACACCTCTGCTATGCAGTTGGGCTATCGCCCTGTATTATCATTTCATAAAAATAATCCAATACAATGCTGGATAAAATCATTCAATTTTCGGTCAAAAACAAACTGATCATTGGCCTGCTTACGCTGGGTCTGGTCATTTGGGGAGCCTACTCGCTGACGAAGCTCCCTATAGATGCCGTCCCCGACATCACCAACAACCAGGTACAGGTCATCACCGCTTCCCCCTCATTAGCGGCCGAGGAAGTGGAACGCCTAATCACTTTCCCAATCGAAATCACCATGGCCACCATTCCGAAGATAGACGAGATTCGCTCGTTTTCACGCTTCGGTCTATCCGTGGTAACTATCGTATTCGAAGAAGATGTGGATGTCTATTGGGCAAGGCAGCAGGTAAGCGAACGCCTGCCTGATGTACAGGCTCAAATCCCTCCCGGTGTGGGTCAACCGGGCATGGCTCCCATCACTACTGGTCTGGGTGAAATTTACCAATATGTGGTAGGCACAGAGCCGGGCTATGAGGATAAATATGATGCCCGTGAGCTTCGTACCATACAAGACTGGATTGTGCGGAGGCAACTGCTTGGCACGCCGGGAGTGGCAGATGTCAGCAGCTTTGGTGGCTACCTCAAGCAATATGAAATCGCCATCGATCCGGACAAGCTCAAGGCTATGAATGTGTCCATTGCCGACATCTTTCGGGCACTGGAAGAAAATAACGAAAATACCGGAGGGGCTTACATTGAGAAAAACCTCAATGCCTACTTCATTCGTTCGGAAGGCTTGGTAGGCGAACTGGACGATATCCGTCAGATTTCCATCAAAAACAATGAGGCAGGCATCCCAGTGTTAATCAGGGATGTGGCCAAAGTACAGCTTGGCAGTGCCGTTCGCTATGGAGCTACTACCCGAAACAGTGAAGGCGAAGTAGTCAGTGCCATTGTGATGATGCTGAAAGGTGAGAATTCAGCAGAGGTGATTGAAAATGTTAAAAGCCGGATTGCCGAAATACGAAAAACACTTCCTGAGGGTGTGACAATAGAACCCTTTCTGGACAGAACTAAATTGGTGGATACTGCCATTGGCACGGTTTCTAAAAACCTTGCAGAAGGCGCATTGATTGTGATTTTTGTACTGCTGTTACTATTAGGCAACCTTCGGGCAGGTTTGATAGTGGCCTCAGTTATTCCTCTGGCTTTGATTTTCGCCTTCGGCATGATGAACCTCTTTGGCGTATCGGGCAACCTGATGAGCCTTGGGGCCATTGACTTTGGGCTGATTGTAGATGGAGCGGTCATTATTGTGGAAGCTACCCTGCACCACTTGGGCTTATTGAAACTGGGCAGAAAACTGACCCAAACCGAGATGGATGAGGAAGTTTATCAATCCGCAAGTAAAATCAGGAATTCGGCCGCATTTGGTGAAATCATCATCCTGATTGTTTATCTGCCCATCCTGGCATTGGTAGGTGTAGAAGGAAAAATGTTTGGCCCCATGGCCCAGACAGTCAGCTTTGCTATCCTGGGAGCTTTTATCCTTTCCCTCACTTATGTACCCATGATGTCTGCTTTGGTCCTGAGCAAAAAAACGGACTATAAGCCCAATATTTCAGACAAGATCATGGGTTTCTTTCACAGGCTCTACGATCCGGCTATTCGCTGGTCCATGCACAAAAGACCACTTATTCTTACAGTGGCCCTGGGCTTATTCGGCATTTCACTTTGGGTATTTTCCAACATGGGTGGTGAGTTTGTGCCCACATTGGAGGAAGGTGATTTTGCCGTGGAGACCCGCGTAATTACCGGAAGTTCTTTGGAAAACACTATTCAAGCTACCACCCAGGCCGAGAAAATCCTATTAGATCAATTTCCGGAAGTAGAACAGGTAGTTTCCAAAATCGGGGCAGGCGAAATCCCCACCGACCCAATGCCCGTGGAGGCAGCTGACTTAATGATTATCCTGAAAAACAAATCAGAATGGGTGTCGGCATCCAACCGTGAAGAGCTGGCCAACAAAATGGCTCAAGCACTGGAAGTAATCCCCGGTGTAACCTTTGGTTTCCAGCAGCCCATACAGATGCGTTTTAATGAATTGATGACAGGTGTGAGGCAGGATGTGGCGGTGAAAATTTACGGGGAGGACCTGGACGAGCTTTCCGAATATGCTGAACAAATCGGGCGAATTGCCTCTGGCGTAGAGGGTGCTGTGGATTTGTACATAGAAGAAGTGACGGGCGTTCCCCAGATTGTGATCAATTACAAGCGTGACCAACTGGCCAAATATGGCTTGAGTGTTCGTGATGTGAACCGGTCTGTACAGGCAGCCTTTGCAGGGGCGTCAGCAGGCTTGGTATTTGAAAATGAAAGGCGTTTTGATCTGGTCGTCCGGCTGGACAAAGCCAATCGAAACGATGTGGAATCGGTTCGGAACCTTTACATCGCCCGTAAAGACGGTCATCAGATACCCCTCTACCAGGTGGCAGAAGTAGCCCTAAAGGACGGGCCTTACCAGATTCAGCGGGACGATACCCGCAGAAGGATTTTGGTTGCTTTTAATGTCCGTAACCGGGATGTGGAAAGTGTGGTAAATGATCTTCGTCAAAAAATTGAAGAACAGGTTGTGTTTTCACCGGGCTATTCCGTGACTTACGGTGGCCAGTTTGAAAACCTGGTGGAAGCCCGGGCGCGACTTGCCTTTGCCGTGCCGCTGGCGTTGTTATTGATTTTTGTTTTGCTCTATTTCACCTTCGGTTCCATCAAGCAGGGCATACTCATTTTTACGGCCATCCCACTTTCAGCCATCGGGGGAATATTCGCCCTGTCATTGAGGGGGATGCCTTTTAGTATTTCCGCAGGGGTTGGGTTTATCGCATTGTTTGGAGTAGCCGTTTTAAACGGGATAGTGCTCATCAGTGAATTTAACCACCTGAAAAAGGAAGGTGTCACCGATATTTTCGAACGGATTTACAAAGGTACCTTCGTGCGTCTGCGTCCGGTCATTATGACCGCATCAGTGGCTTCATTAGGCTTTTTGCCGATGGCTCTTTCCCAATCAGGCGGGGCTGAAGTGCAGCGGCCATTAGCGACAGTGGTGATTGGAGGATTGATCACAGCTACATTTTTAACCCTTGTGGTTTTGCCCATTCTTTACTATTATTTTGAAAGAGGATTGAAGATAAAATCGGGAGCAGCGGTCTCCATCATTGTTTTAGGCTTGTTGTTCTTCCAAACGCCCAAAGTGCAGGCACAGGAAACAGTCAATACTTACCAATCGCTGGAAGAGGCCGTTCAAACCGCTATTGCCAATAATCCAACCCTAAAAGCAGCCGATCTCCGGACACAACAGGAGAAAGCATTGAAGGGGGCAAGTTGGAACCTGCCCAAAACCAGTGTAAGCCTGACCCGTGGGCAATACAACAGCATTTACAACAACGACAATCAGTTCAATGTCAGTCAATCCTTTGCTTTTCCTACCGTCTATGCCAATCAAAACCAATTGGTAAAAGCCCGGATAGAAGCCAGCGAATGGATGCGAACGGCCACACAAAACGAACTGGTGCAGCAGGTAAAAGCCACCTGGTACACCCTTTGGCTGGCAAAAACCAAGCGGGATTTGCTCTTGGAGCAAGACAGCATTTACCAGCGATTTGTACGGGCTGCCAACCTTCGCTATGAAACCGGTGAAAGCAACCTGCTCGAAAAAGCGACTGCCGAATCGCAGGTGGCCGAGATCAAAGTGATGCTGGAACAGAACAAATCGGATATTGAGATTTACCAAACCTTACTTAAAACCCTGCTCAATGTAGAGGAGAAAATTGATATAGCTGTGGACAGTCTGGAAGCCCGGGAAGTCACCAACTTATTTGAAAATTCGGATATCGGCAACAACCCTACTTTGGCGTGGTTCAGGCAACAAGTAGAAGTGGCTGAAAGGGAAAAATCAGTAGAGAAGAGTCGATTAATGCCCGACCTCACCATCGGGTATTTCAACCAATCGCTCAACGGGCCCAATCAGGATATTGATGGAAATCCCGTCATTTTTAATTCGAGTAACCGGTTTACCGGTTTTCAAGTTGGTGTGGCCATTCCCATTTTTGGGGCCAAATCGCAAGCCTCAGCGATAAAGGCCAGCGAACTGAAACGGCAGGAAAATGAGGCCAGATTAAAAGCCACTTCCAATGAACTGGAAGGACGCTTGCAATCGCTGATCCAGCAATATCAAAAGTTTCAAAACAGCCTGGAGTATTATGAATCGAATGCCCTTCCCCAAGCCGAACTAATCCTGAAACAAGCCCAAAAAGGATTTGAAAGCGGAGATATAGGGTATGTGGAATACACGCAGGGACTTAACCGGGCATTGGGCGTTCGCTTCAATTATCTGGAAATTCTGAACCAATTCAACCAAACGATTATCGAGATAGAGTTTATAGTTGGAAAATAGAAAGTGGATGATTGATATTGGATGTTTGACAATGTGAATAACTACCCTAAAACATCCAAGTATCAAACATCAACAATCAAATTTGAAACCCATGATACCCATACAGGATTACGAAATATATAAACTAGCGGAGCAACTTTCAGATATTATCTGGAATGCCTACGACAACTGGTCTGAAAAAGCACAGCGAACAATTGGCTACCAGGTTATCCGGTCATCCGATAGCATTGCTGCCAATTTAGCCGAAGGTTTTGGAAGATTTACCGGACCGGATCGAAAACGTTTTTACAGGATTGCGAGAGGTTCATTTGAAGAAACAAAGGCTTGGTTACGAAAGGCCTATCGCAGAAATGTAATCTCTAAAGGGGAAATGGATAATTGTGCAGAGATTATTAATGAGCTCGGCCCAAAACTCAACGCATTTATTAATTCAACCAAGTGAAAAAAGATAATGGATTCTTGATATTGGATAATGGATCAAATATCAAGCATCGCATATCAAATATCATCTTAAAAAAACGACAATGAAAAATACATCAAAACTCATCAAAAACAGTGCTATCATCACAACAGCGATGCTCATCATGGTTTCCTGCGGCTCGAAAAATGAAGAAGCTGCTGAAGAACATCATGAAGAAGAAAACAGCGTGGAACTGACTCAGGCACAATATGAACAAGCTGATATTCAGGTTGGCTCTGTAGAAAAACGCATCATCGGATCAGAGCTCCGGGTAAATGGAATGATTGACGTTCCACCGCAAAGCAATATTTCCATCAATATGCCTTACGGTGGATTTGTGAAATCCACCGAAATGCTGCCGGGCACCAAAGTGAAAAAAGGCCAATTATTGGCTGTTATCGAAAACCCGGAATTTATCCAGTTTCAGCAGGACTACCTGGAGGGCTTGGCTAATCAGGAATTTCTGAAAGCAGAGTTTGACCGCCAGCAGGAATTATATGGTGAGAAAGTGGCCTCCGGCAAAGCTTTTCAGCAAGCCAAAAGCAGCTATCTGGCCAATGAAGCCCGCATCAAAACGATGGAAGAACGCTTGAAAATCATTGGCTTCAATCCGGCAAAAATCCGTGAAGGAGCGGTTTCAGCTTCCGTCAATATCTACGCACCGGTAAACGGTGCAGTGCGGGAAGTATATACCAATGTAGGCAAGTACATCAACCCACAGGATGTGATCATGGACATCACCAATTCCGAAGACCTGCATGTGGAATTGACGGTGTATGAAAACGATATCCCCAGAGTAAAGAAAGGCCAACGCATTCGCTTTACTCTGGCCAACACCCCGGATCAGTGGCGGGAAGCAGAAGTGTTTCTGGTAGGAAGTGGCGTGAGGGAAGACCGTTCGGTTACGGTACATGGCCATTTGAAACAAATACATGAAGACCTGCTGCCCGGTCTATATGTAGCAGCTAAAATAGAAACGAACAGCAACGAAGTGTGGGCTGCCCCGGAAGGAGCTGTCCAGCGTTTCGGAGGCAAAAACTACATTTTTGCCTATGCCGGTCAACGAACAGAAAACGGAGAAACCATGCACGATTTTGAAATGCTGGAAGTAACCCCGGGATATACAGAAGACGGTTACACCCAAATTGCTTTAACCGATCCATCCCGTGACATCAGCAGTTTAAAGTTAATCACCAAAGGAGCTTTCACTTTATTGGCCAAAGCCAAAAATAGTGAGGAAGAAGGTGGAGGGCATGGTCATTAATTTATAACTGAAGACATGCCGGGAGCACAAGATACCCCCAAGCTGAACTGATGGAATGGTTTATCCTCACAGTGGTAAGTTTTGTAGCCTCTACGCTCTCAGGTATAGCAGGGTTTGGTGGAGCATTAGTGCTGCTTCCGTTTCTTACTTATTTTATCGGTATTAAAGCGGCTATTCCCGTTCTTACAGTGGCACAGGTATATGGTAACCTTTCCCGGGCTGCATTTGGCTGGAGAGAAATCCAATGGAGAGCTGTTGGGTTGTTTATTCTAGGTGCTGTACCAGCAGCCTGGTTGGGCAGTTACCTTATGAGCGTCATGCCTGCCCTATTTATTTCAAGGATGGTGGGCATTCTCTTGATTGGCTTGGTGATATGGAGAAGGATAAAAAAGTATCCTCCACCCATGCCTTTAGGCATGATGGGAATTGGCGGTGCATTCAGCGGTTTTCTATCCGGTATGTCAGGGGTGGGTGGTCCGGTTGCCGCCACTTTCTTTTTCAGTTTGGAGCTGCCTGCCGGAGCTTATGTCGCCAGCGAGGCGATGACCGCTGTATTTACTCATTTTACCAAAACCATTATCTATGGCAAATATGAACTAATTACCATAGAGGGTATCATACGTGGTTCGCTTTTGGGAATTGTGATGATTGCGGGTAGTTGGACTGGCAAGCGAGTAATCCACAGGATAAGCCGGAAACATTTTCTTATGGTAGTGGAAGTGCTATTAATTATCTCTGGAGCCTACCTGCTATGGAATTCATTTTAATTAAAATTCATGATCAAAGAACTCGAAGTAAAACTCACAAATAGAGGTGTCCGCCCAACAGCCATGCGGCTGTTGGTGCTGGAGGCCCTTACCGAACAAGAAGCAGCCATCAGCCTGTCTGACCTGGAAAAAACTTTTGAAAAGTCGGACAGGATTACATTGTACAGAACCATAAAGACCTTTCAGGAAAATAGCTTGGTTCATAGCATAGACGATGGTACGGGCGCACCCAAATATGCCCTTTGCGAAGAGGGTTGTAAGTGCGATATCGAAAGGGACTTGCATGTGCATTTTCACTGCAAAGTGTGCAGCGAAACCTTTTGCCTGCCCAAATACAAAATTCCGGATATTAAACTACCTGTAAACTTCCAATCAGAGGAAGCCAATCTGGTGGTGAAGGGAGTTTGTGGGAAATGTGGTGGATGAAAAATGCAATTCCTTTGCATCGTATTCAAACGTAGCTTTAGGAAAAGGATAAACATGACGAGTTCAGAAAACCAATCTTGCTGCGATACTGACCAACACCCCACAAAAGGCCGAAAACAGAACAGCACCGAAAAGCCCGGATTTCTGAAAACCTGGGGCAGAGGCATCATCAGTTTAGTCATGCTCTTAGCGGGCATTGCGGCAGATCAATTTTTTCAGCCTGCATTCTTTCAGGGTTGGATTCGGCTTGTCTGGTACGTATTGGCATACCTGCCGGTAGGCTGGCCGGTATTGGTCAGGGGTTGGAAATCCATTCTGAAAGGAGACGTTTTTACAGAATTTTTCCTGATGAGCATTGCCACGCTGGGTGCTTTCGCCATTGGCGAATATCCTGAAGCAGTTGCGGTCATGCTGTTTTATGCCATTGGTGAACTGTTTCAGGATGCAGCGGTCAACCGGGCAAAGCGAAACATCAAAGCCTTGCTGGATATCCGTCCCGATGTGGCCTACGTACAACGAAACGGCCAGACTGTGGCTGTTCATCCTGAAAAGGTGGAGGTAAGCGAAACCATAGAAGTAAAACCAGGCGAAAAAGTACCGCTCGATGGTGAAATGCTGAGTGAAAAGAGCAGCTTCAATACCTCCGCCCTGACGGGAGAAAGCAAACCGGCTACCTACAACAAAGGAGAAAAAGTACTGGCAGGAATGGTTAACCTGGATCGGCTGATCGAACTGAAAGTAACTAAGCCATTCAACGAAAGTTCACTTGCCCGAATTTTGGAACTCGTACAGAATGCCACCGCCCGTAAAGCAAAAACCGAGCAGTTCATCCGCAAATTTGCCAGGGTTTACACGCCCATCGTTACCTTTATGGCTGCCGGGCTGGCCTTGATTCCCTACTTTTTTGTGGAAAATTATGTCTTTCAGGACTGGCTTTACCGTGCGCTTATTTTCCTGGTGATTTCCTGTCCTTGTGCCCTGGTCATTTCCATTCCCTTGGGCTACTTTGGAGGGATAGGTGCTGCTTCCCGGCAAGGCATATTGTTTAAAGGCTCCAATTTCCTCGACCTGATGACCAAAGTCAATACCGTGGTAATGGACAAAACCGGGACACTCACGAAGGGAGTGTTTGAAGTGCAAAAAGCCATTACAATGGAAGGTATGTCAGCAGATTGGCTTGGCCTTGCTGCAGCTATGGAAACCAAGTCAAACCACCCCATTGCCAGGGCAATAGTGGAGTATGCCAAAAAACAGGGTAAAACTTTCAAAGAACCGCAACAACAAAAGGAAATAGCCGGGCATGGCTTGCAGGGAACAGTCGATGGAAATCAAATCCTTGTTGGCAATCAAAAGCTCATGGACAAACAAAACATCATTACCTGTGCCGATGCGGCCAATGAAGTCAATACAGTAATTCATGTGGCCGTAAATGGAAAATATGCCGGGTATCTGGTGATAGCCGATGAATTAAAGGAGGATGCTGCACAGGCCATTGAAGCATTGCACAAGGCAGGTGTAAAAGAGCTGGTCATGCTATCAGGTGACAAAGACGCTGTAACACAACATGTGGCCAAATCACTGGGAATAGACATAGCCCTTGGAGACCTGCTTCCTGAGAAAAAGGTAGAAAAAGTAGAAGAATTGAAAAAAGATGGTACAAGGGTAATTGCTTTTGTAGGAGACGGAATCAATGATGCACCGGTGCTTGCGCTGGCCGATGTGGGTGTGGCAATGGGCGGCTTGGGCAGTGATGCCGCCATCGAAACGGCCGATGTAGTCATCCAAACCGATCAACCCTCCAAGATTGCCACAGCTATTCAAGTAGGCAAACAAACCAGACGCATAGTCTGGCAAAATATCAGTCTGGCTTTCGGTGTAAAAGTCATCGTCCTTGCCTTGGGTGCTGGTGGTCTGGCCACCATGTGGGAAGCTGTCTTTGCAGACGTAGGTGTGGCATTGCTGGCAATTTTGAATGCGGTGAGGATGCAACGATCCTAGGAATTTATTTTGGGGCTTCTTATTTAAGCACTTGCTACAACTGCCAGATGGTAATAGAACCTATATTGGTTGATTGCTGTGCGTATTGTTCCTATGGGTCTGTGAAATGCCCTCCTATCCAAGAGAATCCCACAACCGAATGTTGCTGATGGGAGAGTACAAACCCTGACATAGGTCATGTTTTAACCTAACGTTATCATAGCGAGCTACCTGGGCGGTGGATGGTTCCTATCAAAGAATGTCTTGACAAAAGTAGAGTACATGAAGCAAAGCTATGAAGGCAATGTCTGGACAGGGCGTTTTGCCGGAGCTGAGTTCAGTGGAGTGATGGTTGAGGCGGTAATTAGTTTCTAAATGCTTTATCCCGTATGCCGGGTAAGTAAACAGGCATACGGGATATTTATACTCACATTTAACCCAAAATTGTCATTAGGTATTTTTTCTAATGACCGCCATTAGGATTTT
>ERZ1066134.183-NODE-183-length-52656-cov-10.662117_pt1 | contig 52656 bp, 76 predicted proteins | sample MGYA00382781_ERZ1066134 | MGnify/ENA primary metagenome ERZ1066134 (study PRJEB33369, sample SAMEA5778364) | biofilm metagenome | biome: Industrial cooling water; feature: Water cooling tower basin; material: Biofilm | place: United Arab Emirates | collected... | reverse complement strand
GTGGTAGAGCACTTACACAGGCACTTCAACTCGGTCGGGCAAACCTTTAGGTTCCCATCTTGCCTCCGAGATGGGACTCTGGTAGAGTGAGGTATGGCTCGAAAACTTGAGTGCTCGTCCTGCGGGCAACCGAAAGAACAAGTCAACACCTCCTACTGCTCGGAGTGCCGTCGTAAGTACCGGGCGGCCCACTACCAGGAGAACAAGCCAGCCTACTTCGCCAAAGCGAAGGCGCAGAGAGTGCGAAACCGAGAGTTCATCTCCTCGATGAAGCAACGTCCTTGCACCGACTGTGGGATTCAGTACCAACCCTGGCAGATGACGTTCGACCATCTACCCGGAACCATCAAGCTCGCAAACGTGGCACAGTTGCACGTTCTGGCGGGACGAGCCGGGATTCTCGAAGAAGTCGCGAAGTGTGAGGTCGTGTGTTTCAACTGTCACGCCGACCGCACCTACCGTCGCGCACATCAAGAAACGCGGGTGTAGCTCAGTGGTAGAGCACTACGTTCCCAACGTGGATGTCGTGGGTTCGATCCCCATCACCCGCTCCATACGGGCCTGTGGCACAGCGGTTAGCGCGCTCGCCTGATAAGCGAGAGGTGGTTGGTTCGACTCCAACCAGGCCCACCAGAAACATTGCTGGGACGTAGCGTAATAGGCAGCGCGACGGGTTCTGACCCCGTAGGTTGTAGGTTCGAGCCCTACCGTCCCAACCACATGACGACGATCGCAAGGCGGAGACTGGTCTGCAAAACCGGTCGCTTGGGTGCAAGTCCCAACGTCGTCTCCAACCGACCCATAGCTCAGTTAGTCAGAGCGCACGTCTGATAAGCGTGAGGTCCGGAGTGCAAGTCTCCGTGGGTCGACCACGAGGTGTAGCGAAGCCTGGTTATCGCGCCTGTCTGGGGGACAGGAGATCGTGGGTTCAAATCCCGCCACCTCGACCATCACCGAAGGGATCAGCCTCCCTTCAGCCTCTCCTCGGGGAGGTGTGAAAGCCAACGCGGGACCGGCGATCTCGGCGGTTGGCACCTATGGTGTCCGTAGCTCAACAGTAGAGCACCTGACTGTGACTCAGGAGGCGTGGGGGCAGCACCCATCGGACACCCCATGTGGTCGTAGCTCAATCAGTAGAGCATCGCGTTGTGACCGCGAAGGAACGGGGGCAGAGCCCGTCGATCACCCCATGTCGCCCACCAGGATGTGCCTACAAGCAAGACAGTTCAGTAGTTGAACGTCACCCTCTCACGGTGAAGGTCGTCGGTGCGAATCCGACTCCTGCAACAGTTCGGCACGTCCACTCGGGCGACAAACCATGCGGCTGTAGCTCAGAAGTAGAGCATCTGGTTGCCAACCAGAAGGTGGCGGGGGCAGTACCCGTCAGCCGCTCCATGCCGTCCACCAGGACGTTCCCACAAGCGAGATTAGCTCGACAGCCGAGCGTCTGACTCTGAATCAGAAGGCCGGGGTGCGACTCCCCGATCTTTCACTTCCAGGAACGTCTACTCGGGCGGCAGCCCTTCATCGCGGTGTAGCTCAGATAGCCAGAGCGTCGGATTCATATCCCGAAGGTCGAGGGTGCAATTCCCTCCACCGCGACCATGTTCGTCCACCAAGAAGTGCCCACACGCCTGTTAAGCGAGGGGTCGCTGGTTCGAATCCAGCCTGGGCCGCCATCTATGGCCCGGTAGCTCAGAGGTTAGAGCACTACAACAGGCACTTCAACTCGGACGAACACAATCAGGGACGGGTGCGTGTAGGAGCATACCTGCCTCGGACGCAGGTGGTTGCGGGTGCAACTCCCGCGTCCCTGACCATTCCCTCGGGTCATCCACCCAGACAAGCCCACAAGCGACGTCAGCATTCCAAGCTCGTGACGCCGGTTCGATTCCGGCCCCCTGCTCCAACTGTGCAGGGGTGGTGTAGTGGCAGCACACGAAGTCAACTCAACGGCTGGTCAACTCGGATGACGTGAGGGAGAACGCGGGTGTCGCCTCGGGGTGAGGCACCGGTCTGCCAGTCCGGAATCGGCGGGTTCAACTCCCGTCACCCGCTCCATTGTCCGCCCAACCAGACGTGCCCACACGCCGCCGGAAAGTCCGGCACCACTCTGCAACAGTGATCCTTGTGGGTGCGATTCCCACCGTCCCCCTTCGGGGGGTCCAGGCACTTCAACTCGGACGGACAACAATGCCCCAGAAGCGTAGGTAGCGACGCACCTGCTTGGTAAGCAGGAGATGCCCGGTGCAAGTCCGGGGTGGGGCTCCATCATGGGCTGCAAGCATCGGGGTGATGCACCGGACTCTTAATCCGAAAGCGCAGGGTTCAACTCCCTGGCGGCCCACCACTTCTTCATGGACTCGTAGCTCAAGTAGTAGAGCATCGGTCTCTTAAACCGGCGGTTCAGGGTGCAAGTCCCTGCGGGTCCACCATCTTGCTCGGGAAGCTCAACGGATAGAGCGCCGGTCTGCGAAGCCGGAGGTTGGCGGGTTCGATTCCCCCACCGAGCACCATTCGACGAGTTCCGAAGCGTGTGTAGAGCCCCTTGTGCGGGGTTGCACGTACCTGGCACCAGACACGGGCCGGGTCCAATCGCTCCGGAAGGTAACGGACAACCACCCCACGAAGTGCCGTGTCGTTCCGCCACGGGTGGTTGGTGCCTCGGTCTGGCTCGCACAACCGAGGTTGAGGTGAAAACCCTCCGAGACGTTGAAGGCCCTGTGTACAGGGGCCGGAGTCTCGTGCCGGAAAATCCAACTGGAGTACCAGGAGCAGGGGATGAGCGCCCTGCCGGACTCGTCGAATCCTTCATGGGGCCGAGGTCGAAGTAGTCGAGATACTGCCCTGTCACGGCAGAGAAAGCGGGTGCAAGTCCCGTCGGTCCCGCCACTACCCATGCGGAGGAACATCATGACTCGGAGGTTGCAGGCCCGTCGGTAAAACACCGGAGGGCGTCATCATCGTCAGAGGGGTGTTCCCCCTCGTAGACACGCACGGCATCCCACTCGACCTGGTGCTCGACAAGCTCCGGGACCACGGGCTGATGCCCGACTGGCTCGACTTCTACGACACGGCCACATCTCGAGGGTGGAAGCCCTCGGGGGTCGTGACGAAGCTCTCCGAGGCGGTGGGAGATGTCTACGGCCCGGAGTTCCGGGTCGCGTGGGAGAAGCGGTTCTCGAAGTTGCTCGAGAGCCGAAAGTAGAGGTTCGGGGCGGTAGTTAAGTTGGTTATAACGCCAGCCTGTCACGCTGGAGGGCGCGGGTTCGAGTCCCGTCCGTCCCGCCATTCATGGCCTGTAAGCTCAAATAGTCGTAGCGCGACGCTGTTAACGTCGAGACTGGAGGGTGCGAGTCCCTCACAGGCCGCCATGTGGAGAGGGTAGCTCAACGGTAGAGCGCGGTTCGCGGGCCCCTCGGGGCGCGCACCTTCGGCCCGATTACGAACCGGGCAGAACGGCTGACACCACCCGGCGGGACGCCACCGGGTTAGGACAGCCTCGTGTGGGTTCGAGTCCCATCCCTGCTCCCCACTTCGTCCGTTTCATGAGGGTGTAGCTCAGTCGGTAGAGCACTGGACTGTTAATCCGGTTGTCGTGGGTTCGAGTCCCACCTCCCTCGCCAACTTTGGGGCCTTAGCTCATCTGGGAGAGCGCAAGAATGGCATTCTTGAGGTGACGGGTTCGAGTCCCGTAGGCTCCACCATCATGGGGGTGTCGCCGCTACTGGAGCGGCAACATCAGTTCTTCCCCTCTCTCCCAGCCCCCTTCGGGGAGCGAGGAGAACCTCGAAGAACGCACACGCGCAAGTTCGACTCTTGCCACCCCCTCCACTCCATGCTCCCGTCGTCTACTGGCTAGGACACTGCGTTCTCAGCGCGGAAAAGAGGGATCGATACCCTTCGGGAGTACCAATGGGCCCTGGGACAGCACGGGGAAGTCGCCTCTTTCACACGGAGGAAATGCCGGGATCGTTACCCGGAGGGCCCACCAGAACATGACCCCATCGTCTAGATGGCCAAGGACGACAGCCTCTCACGCTGTAAACACGGGTTCGAATCCCGTTGGGGTCACCATGCTGGGGTGTGGTGTAACTGGCAACACGGTGGTCTCTGAAGCCGTTGATGGAGGTTCGAGTCCTCCCGCCCCAACCACATGCGGACGTAGCTCAGTTGGTAGAGCGGCAGCCTTCCAAGCTGTCTGTCGCCGGTTCGATCCCGGTCGTCCGCTCCATCGTCGTTGAACACACGGGGCTTTAGCTCATTCAGGAGAGCGCCGGGATGGCATTCCGGAGGTGGCGGGGGCAGAGCCCGCAAGCTCCACCAGCGTTGAACCGGGTAGGGTTCGTCGGAGGGTGCGCGTTCCACCGACGAGCGGTTAGAGGCTAGGCCGGGTTCTGGATAGCAGACGGACCTCCTTCGGGAGAACCACCGCTGCCTGGATACCGGAAGAACGCACAACATGGGGCCTTAGCTCATTTGGGAGAGCACCTGCTTTGCACGCAGGGGGTGACGGGTTCGAATCCCGTAGGCTCCACCATGTTCGGCGATGCGCGGTTAGTTCAGCGGGAGAACTCTTGCTTTACACGCAGGCTGTCGGGGGTTCGAGTCCCTCACCGCGCACCATCTCACCTCACACGCCCAGTCCAGTCTCGAAAAAGACCATTCTCGCGTGCAACCTTCATCCCTTCGGCTACCACGAGCCACGCCGCATAGGGCATGTCCTTCCTCGTGTAGTTGCAGCGGATACAGGCTGAGACCACGTTGTCCTTCGTGTGCCCCCGCTCGTTGTCGATGCGGTCGAGCGTCATCCGAAGCTCGGTCTCACCGCAGTAGAAGCATCCGTCCTTGATGGCTTCCCGGATGAACTCTCGGTCCAGGTCGTTCTGGAGAGAGGCTTTCCGGTCGGACCTCCGAGAGTCCTCAAGGATGAAGAAGTCAACCTGTTCTCCTCGCGCCCGCATCTCGGACAAGCGTGCGGTACGCGATTGGAAATAGGTGTCCCGAGGGTTCTTTTCGGCACGCACTCTGCGCCTTTCATTGTCACACCCCCTGCAACGACCTCGGAAGTACGTTTTCCCGGATCGCGTTCGGGTGGGCATCATTTCAGCGAGGGGTTTGACCACACCGCAGGTGGTACACAGTCGGACAGTGGAGGGTTCGCCCACGTTCACCTCACCCCCCACCCGGTATAAACCGGTTACCGCACCCTCCACCTCACGACGGCCGCACCATGATGATCGGGGTCATCGGCCCCATCCAGGCACCGGCTACGTTGTACTCGTAGAACTCGACCGCCGCTTCCTCGTCCATCCCCCGCGTGATGAGGGTCTGGATGATGATGTCCTGGTCGTAGACGGCCAACACGGGCTGCCCGCAACGACGGGCTACCCCGATGAGGGCGTTCTCGAACCAGTCGAGGAGCAACGCCTCTGGGTTCTCTTCTTCGAGTAGCAGCTTCACTTCTTCAGGTGTCGGCATGTCCGACCCTACCGTCTCATGGGGCCATAGCTCATCTGGGAGAGCGCAGCGTTCTCCCCCCACCCCCCTCATTTCTTGGGGCTGTAGCTCAACTGGGAGAGCGCCAGATCCGCAATCTGGAGGTCGGGGGTTCGAGTCCCCCCAGTTCCACCCTTGACGTATCTACTTCGGCGTCCTGGTCGCCCTTTCCCGCGATTCAAACCACCGTAGGTGGGGGTGAGGGCGTGGCAGTTCGGGCACAAGACCCGCAGGTTCTCAAGCGCGTTGTTCTGTGCGTTCCCATCTTGATGATCTACGGTCAGAGGAGAACGTCCCGTAGTTGGGTGTACTCGGTCCCACCCACATTCCTCACAGCGGTGGTGGGCACGCTCGATCATGTACCTGCGTACATGATCGGACAGAGTTTCCCACTCACCCCGGGTGCCACCTGTGACTTCACCCGTCAACCACCGCTTGATGTATGTCTGGTACTGCTGTTCCATCTGACAGGCGTTGGAGCAAAACTTTGCCCGCAAGTTCTCTACGGGAGTAGTGCAGACAGGACAAGGCTGCCTTGGTTTCCTGGGGTTCATGTGTGACACCTCTCCGTTCTTCTCGGAGAGGTGTATAGGTTCAGTAGTGGCGGGTTCGAGTCCCGCTGGCTCCACCATCAACCAGGAGGTCCGCTTGGACACCGTCGAAGGAACCATCGTGTTCCGCAACCGCATGGGCAAGACCACCCTCATCCGGGTCGAGACGGCGGACAAGCAGACCAAGACCTTGTGCTTCCAGCGCGAGGCGCTCGGGGAGGACCAGTACCTCGTGGTCGCTCACCTCGAGCTTGGGGAACGAGTTCGAGCGGAGGTCCAGCCCACGTCGCGAACGTGGAGGGTCCCCGATGTCGTCGATGTCGTTCAGTTCACGCGAGGGCCGTAGGGCCTTCGCCCACCTGAGTCCGTAGCTCAATCAGGAGAGCGCCGCTGTGACATGGCGGAGGTAGTCGGGGCAGAACCGACCGGACTCACCATCGTGAGGTTCAGAACAGACCCTCCGGTGCGTAACCACACAGGAGGCTGTCATGTTCACCCGCGAGGATGCCCGCTACCGGGACGTCGAGATGACCTTGGCGAGCCATTCGTACCGTGGCCGGTCCATCGGATCGCAGGTCACCAACCACCAGTTCCCGGGACACGATGTCTGCTTCGACATCGGCCAGGCCACGCTTTCCTCGACCACCATCAGCAACGTGTTCGTGACCCACGGACATGACGATCACATCGGTGGGCTGGGATCTCATCACCTGCGTCGGAACGGCTGGGGCCTGGAGCCTGCGCGCTACTACGTCCAGGAGGACGACGTTGCCCTCGTGAAGGCACTCGTCGCCGCACAGGCCACCCTCAACCGCTCGAAGGCGCTCGCCAACGTGGACATCGTGCCCGTGGGTGAGGGCTCCGAGTTCCCGGTCGGGAAGGCGGGCCTCGTCGTGCGGCCGTTCCGTGCGACCCACAAGATCCCGTGCCTCGGGTACGCCTTGTGGGGGAAGCGGAAGCGGCTGCGGGCCGAGTTCAAGGGGGCTCCGAAGGAGGTCATCATCGCGGCCAAGGCTCGCGGCGAGGACATCAACGAGGAGTTCGAGGTCGCGGAGGTCGCCTTCCCGGGCGACACCAACCTCAACCTCCTGAACCGCTCCGGCGGCGACGTGGTGCGGAAGGCTCGGGTGCTCCTGCTCGAGTGTACGTTCATCGACGACGAGGTGAGCCCGAAGGAGACGTTCCGCACCGGACACGTCCACCTGGAGGACTTCCTCAACGCCGCTCGAGACGGGGCCTTCGAGAACGAGGTCATCGTGCTGACGCACTTCTCTGCTCGCTACCACCCGACTCACATCCGGGAAGTGGTGGAGAAGCGGCTTCGCAACGAGGACATCTGGCCGCGTGTTCGGCTTCTCCTCCCCGAGACGAAGTGATTTTCGTCTCGGGGGGTTCAGGGGCCGACCCCTCCGGCGTAGTAGAGAGTGTCGGAGCATGAAGAGGAAGCCGGAACACGACCCCCGGCTTCAGCCACGAAAGACCCGCACCTGGGAATGCGAGTGAACGTTCGTGGATGCTCCTTGTTCTTTCACAGTTTGGCGTATGACTTCTGGCTACAGCCCTTGTCCAAGCAGGGGTATGACTGGAGGACCCAGCGCCATCACACTTCGACGTGCGGGCGGTAAGGAACTCGCCCAAGGCTCCCACAGCTTTACAGTGAAGCTGCTCCTCCCTCGGGAGGTAGGTGGTAATGCCAGCTTCCGGGTGCCGTTCCCACGGCGGCCAAGAGTTCACCGCACGTCGTTCGTTCATGGTCGGGTGGCGGAATTGGTAGACGCACAAGCAATCGGAGCTTGCCAAACAGCAACCCAGCTTCGCACCTCGTCCTCGGGCCTTCGGGCTGGGGGACACACAGCGGATCTCACAAGCCTTGCAGGTTCGAGTCCTGCCCCGACCACCTTTTCGTCCGACCACCAGGATGTGCCCACACGCATTCCAAGCCCAGGGTCGCAGGTTCAAGTCCTGTCTTTCGGTCGCAAGATCGGCAGTAGCTCAGTTGGTAGAGCATGGGCCTCAAAAAGAGGCAACTCAAGGCACTTCCACTCGGTCGGACGACTCCTTTTCATCTCGGGAAGCACGCTGTCGTGTATGCGCCAAAGATGGCCCCCGTTCGGGGGACTGAATGGCCGCCGGGCGTGCAACCCGTCCCCTCTCGGGCTACACTCGGGAGGTCGTTCTTCGACAACTTGGGGGCGCATTAGATTCGACGGGGTCCTTCGTTGGGAACCTGGCGTTGCAGGAGTTGTTCCGTCCTTAAACGGGGCACAAGCATAGTTGCCAACAACAACAGCTTCTACGGTGTCGAGGCCCTCGCGGCCTAGTCCCCGTACCCGGAGGCATCACGACCACCGGGCGTTCGATCAGGGAGTAGCCGAACCTGATTGAGCGTAATCCAGGCTCGCAGCGAACGAGGGGGAGACGCCTTGACCTCGGGAGCGAAGAACACCAAGCGTTGACTGCTGGGGAAAGACCAGCGACACCCACCACGGGGTTACGTGGCAGGCAACGTAACTGGGGACTGGACAAGGGTTTCGGACGCGGGGGGCAGCACCCCGCCGCCTCCACCATTTCAACTGCACGCCGGAGTGCTGTCCGGCTACTCGGTTGGTGACCGAGGATTGAAGCGGAGTAGCGTCCGTACAAAAACCCCGGTCCCCGGAGTGGGACGCGATGACGGTAGCGCAGTGGGTCAGCGAGGAGCCGAGTCCCCCCGCGAGGGAGGGAGGAAGCGTCGATACCGCCCCCGCCCGTCACTTCACAGGCAGGTGTGCTTCAGCAAGGCAGACGGGCGAGGGTTGTGCCCGCACAGTATCCAAATCGCCTTGCTGAAGCCCACCTGTCCTGTGCTCAACTTCGAGTCGTCCAGGCTCGAGCCACCCTCTTGGCGGACGTTCGGTCACTGACCGCGATTCCGAAGTGGTCGTACAAGACCCCTCGGGTCGTGTCGTGCCACCGGGCCTCCAGTTCGGCCCGCGTGAGCTTGACCTTCTCTCCAACCGCCGGGTCGGAGAAGTACACGAACTCGTCGTCGTACCCGAGCGCGACGACGTAGTGCCCCTCGGTCAGTGACGTGGCGTAGTCCACGGTTGGGTCATCCGCCCACGCCTGAAGGTCGAGGATGACCGGCACCCCAAGGCGTAGCCAGGACTCGACCTCGGGGATGTCCATCCGTCCGGCTCGAAGCTGGAACCCGAAGTCCCACAGGCAGCGCACGATGCGGTGTGGGGCCGTCCCATCCTTCGCGTTGGTGCCCATCGCGACGATGAGGTCAGCCTCAGAGACAACCACACCGTAGTACAGCAGCACGGCCCGCACAGCCGCCGCACCACAGTCGTAGTCGGTGTCCTGGCGGATCAGCGGCACTGGAAGAATGGGCATTTCTCAACCTCGCTACCCCTCGGGGATAGCCAGATCATCGGTTCGGACGAACACCTCTGCTCGACGTTTCGCGTAGGGGGGTGAGACAAGGGAGACGCAGATGAAGATCACCGGCTACAAGCTCCGGCACGCCATCCGGGAGGCCGAGCACATCAAGAACCTGGCGGCGTCCCAGTGGGACGACTCGCTCCACGCCTTCCCGGGTGAGTCCAAGGCGTCTCCGACGGTGCTGATGGCGAAGTACCAGGACGCGGAGAACCGACTGGCTCGACTCCAGTTGGCCCAGACCGAGTACAACCTCGCCGTGAAGGTGGACGTGCAGGGCACCTCGATGACCCTGTGCGAGGCCGTGAAGCGGGTCGGCGGAGCGGGTCGGGCCGAGAAGATGTGGCGGGCGGCGGCGGGCGGGGAGAAGAAGGACCGGTACTCGTACCGGAACGACCTGACCCGGAACGCCACCGAGATCCGGGCCGAGCGCACCATCTCCATCGAGGATGCGCTCGAGCAGGCCAAGAAGTCCTCTCGTCACGCGGCGGCCCTTCGGGAAGCCATCGAGACGGGCAACGCGACCGAGGTGAACATCGAGGGTTTGGACCCGTCGCTCTTCGAGTGACGGGTGTTCCCCTCCCCTCCGGGGGAGGGGAACTGAGAGGCTGGCATACGCCATTAGGGTCGAGAGACCCCGGTACGGGATCCTGTCGATTGTGGGCTCTCCTTCGGCACTGAATACCAAGCACCCAGACCTCCGGGCGGGGGAGCATGGTGGGCCACATAGAGCCGCCGTCGCGGCGAACCGCATCTAAGTCCTGTCGCCTCTCACCACCCTCGGGTTCAGCCCGCCCCGCTCTTGGCGTAGTAGGGGCGGAGGAAGTGCCCATGAACGACGTCAACCAACTCCTGGAGGCGTGGAAGAACGCCGCCAACACCAGCAACTTCTACGCGGAGTTCGAGCGGCTCACGGGCTTCTCGGAGGCCGACGTGAAGAAGCACTTCGGCGATTGGAACAAGCTCCGCCACGAGACGGCCGAGCAGATCGCCGAGGACTGTGGTGTCACCATCCGCGAGGGGGGCTTCCAGGGGTACCTGGCGATCATCAAGCGGAACGGACGCCCGCATCTCCGGGCCATCATCGACTCCGGCTACTTCGAGGACGAGGACCCGAACCCGCGTCAGGGCAGGCCCTGGCCGTCCTCCGAGGACTGCAAGGGCTGTGACGGCCGGGATGGGGCCCAGTACCAGCACCGGTTCGGCTGCACCCGCTACGGGGCCAAGGCGGGCTCCCTGACCCTCCCTGTCCGGGAGACGGAGGACGGCAAGTTCGAGTCCGTGTACCCGCTCGACCGGAAGCCCTGATGCGGCACATTTTCGTCTCCGGCCACCTCGACCTCACGAACGATGAGTTCGTGGAGCACTACGCCCCACAACTCATCGAGGCGTGCAAAAGCGAGGAGCGGGTGGTGTTCCACGTCGGAGACGCCCGAGGGGCCGACACCATGGCCCAGGAGTTCCTCGCCGAGTGGCGGGCGTGGGTGTTCGTCTACCACATGTTCGAGAAGCCCCGGAACCACGTCGACAAGCGGGCACAACTCGTCGGAGGGTTCACCTCCGACGAAGCTCGAGACGCCGCCATGACGGCCGCCACGACCGAGGACATCGCGTGGGTGCGGCCCGGTCGGGAGAACAGCGGGACCGCGAAAAACCTCGCCCGTCGGGGAGCCTCTCGTGCCTGACGAGAACAAGTTCGCGAAGCTCCGAGCCGTGGGCTACCGCGTCCCCGTCACCTGCGGGATGTGCATCCACGGGGACTTCCCCTCACGAGGTTCCCCGTGGGGGACGTGCGGGCTTCACCAGTACGAGCACAAGAAACACGACAACCCCGAGGGCGGACGCGGTGTGTCCGTCCACGTTTCGGGGACGTGCCCTGACGCCGAGATCGACGGCCTGAAGGCGGCAGTGCTCGGCGCGCACCGCGAGTTCCTCAAGAAGTCAGGCGGCTGAGTTCCCGGCGGACTGCATGGTGTGTTGGATCACGTTCAACGAGGCGATGAACCGGAGGTCGGACGCCCTGAACGTGAAGTGCGTCGCGGCCATGCTGTGCATGGGGGCCTCACCCGCCACCGCCAGCGTCGCCCAGGTGATCTGCTGAATGCCTGTACCTGGCTCTGCGTCGTCGAACCCGTTGACCAGAAATGCGGCCACCACAGCCCTCAGGCGGGCCTCGAATGTCTCCCCCTCAGCCAGATCCGCTTCCGTGAAGGTGGGGTAGATCACCCGACGGGGGACGGTGACCAGCCGAGGCTCGCCCTCATGCACCACCATCCGACCCACCTTGCGGTCGACGATGAGACAGGGGCGTTCACCGGCCGGGAACTCGAAGTGGAACCGCTTCACCTCCACCGGGCCGACCGGCATCAGCCCGTGTTCGACCAGTTTCGTTGGTGTCTCCCAGTAGCGTTGCTTCGCCCCGTCGTTGGGGAACACCACCACCTGGGTCCACTCCCGCACCGGCACGATGCCCACACGTCCTCCCACGTCCCTTGGCGTCAAGTTGAACGCTGCTGCCAACGCCAGGAGAGTTTCGGCCGAAGGAGATTCCCCGGATTCAACCCGTTGGATCGTCCGAACGCTCAGCCCTGACACCAGGGCCAGCGTCTCTTGAGTCCAGCCTCGAGATTCGCGTAGCAGTTTGGTCATGCCCAACCCTACTCGGCGACCGGGTTGAACAACACGACAGGAACCCGACAGCAGGCCCGACACGAACCCGACAGAAGTCAGGCGGCTGACCTCGCGGGGATGTTCGACATCACCCACCGCTGAGCCGCCTCCGCTGTCTCGAACGGCTCGGGATGGGCCGGAGGCGCGAACACGAGCGGCCTCTCGCTCACGACCGCGATGCGACCCTCGGGGTTCGTGTTGTAGACCCACCAACCCAGGTCATCGCGTTCGAGGTACGCCCGGCCGTCGTCTGGATAGCTCGTCCAGTTGCCCGTGCTCCAGCGCATCGTAGCCCTCAGAGGCGTAGGTACCAGCCTGTCTGACCCTCGAACACCTCGACCAACTGGTCGGCGTAGATGTCGGTCAGCTTCTTGACCTGCTTCTTGTCCGTGCCGGACACGTTGAAGAAGGTCACGGTGTAGGTGTCGTCGGGGGCGAGCATGATCTCGACGTTGTTGCCCTTGGATCGCTGACGGTTGGGCCAGGAGAAGCCGACGCCCTTGTTCCCCGGCAGGTCGTAGAAGAAGTAGCCGGGCCCAGAGCCGATCCCGAGCATCATGGCGAGATGCTTGACCCCACCCATCTGCTCGAGGATGACCTTGGACACCTGGGAGAGCGCGACCTTCGAGATGGAAGCCGCCTTCTTGGTGACCTTGCTCCCGTCCCAGCCGATCAAGCCCTTCTTGGCGAGGGCTTCCGCCGCCGACTCGATCTGGGAGAAGTGAACGCCCCGGAGGTTCGGCGAGCGGGCGATGTCCGTCAGTTCGGCCCCGTCCCCGTGGGAGTCCACGTACTCCATGATCGCCACCTGAGCCTTCCCCGTCGGGTTGGCGGCCTCGCGCAACAGCGGGAGGAGGTGCGGACGCAGCCCCTCGTTCTGGTGGGCCAGGCGGATGATCTGGGCACGAAGCGTGGACATGTGGCTTCCTCGTCTGCCTGGGGCTATCGAAGGACCACCGACCGCGTAGAGGCGTTCAGAGGTGAGTGTGTCCGTCAAGCAGGTCATCGTCGTCCGCATGGACCTCAACATGAGGAAGGGCAAAATCGCCGCACAGGTGGCTCACGCCTCCCTGAAGGTGTTCCTCGACCGGAAGGTGAAGATCACCGGCCCCGAGGGACAAGACCTCCCCGTGCAGGGACTCCAGATCACCGCCCCTGTCGGCCCCGACACGGGTTCGGAGCGGCGGCACGAACCGGCGACCATCGTCGGCTGGGGGCCACTCCTGACCATCCCCCTCACGGAAGCGATGGCAGCGTGGGTCGATGGGGCCTTCACGAAGATCGTGCTCGGGGTCGAGTCCGAGGCTGACCTTCTGCGCGTCCACGAGGCGGCCACGGAGGCGGGCATCCCGACGGCTCTCATCCAGGACATGGGGCACACCGAGTTCCACGGCATCCCGACCTACACGACCTGTGCCCTCGGGCCGGACGTGCCCGAGAAGATCGACGCCATCACGGGTCCTCAAGGACTTATCAAGTGCCGCCTTTTGTAAGGTTGTAGGCAACCACTTTCTGGCACCAGTCTTGAAACTCGGCCTCGGTCAAATCCCACTTCATACGGTTCAAGGTTTTGTGGACCCACTGGATGTTGCCTTCCACATACCCTTTCGTAGAGTCGATTCGGTCCAAAGAGGCAGTGGTGGCGGCTCGGGGAGTCAGTTTCAGAGAGACTCCCGACAGCGCACAACACCCACTCTGTGCCTGAAACACTTTCCAGGCATGTTCAATTGAAACTTCAAAGCTAAGGCGGCGATTTCGTGCGTGTGACTGGAGGTGACTCCACATCTGGCCGCTGATCTCACCGAAACCACCCCACTTCTTATTCAGCGGGCCAGTTCGTGTCTTGCTACAGCCACACGACACACGACGCCCTCGTGCCAGGTCTCCAGGAAGTACAAAGGTGTCCTTCCCACAGACACAACGAAGCCGGACAAAATCAGGGCGTCCTCGATACAGACTCCTTTCTTCCACCACGGTGAGGCTGCCCACAACAGCCCCCACGGGGAACTTGTTCTTCCTCAAACACTCCCTACAACCTTTGGAGTGCAACAGGTCATACAGAACTTTGGTGTACTCCTGACCGCACTTACAGCGAACTGAAAAACGACGATGCGTACTGCCTGAAGGGTAGGTGATGGGTTCCACTTCTCCGAGCACAGTGAAGGTGCCCACTTGTTCGGGCAATGTCTCGTACTTGCGTCGCATAGGAACGATCTTATCACGGCTGCGTTGTGGCGTTCAAGACCAAGCTGCTCTGACCTCCCCTCGATGGGGTAGCATCCCCGCGCCCTTCAGGCGGCGGGGGATGCTCATGCCGAAGATCCGACACCTGGTCGGGATCGATGCGCTGACGGACGAGGATCTGGACTTCCTGCTCTCGGTAGACGCGGGTGCCCGGCTCGAGGGCGCGGTGGCCCTCATGTTCCACGAGCCCTCCACCCGGACGAGGTTCTCGTTTCACCAGGCGGCCCGCCGCGTGGGGCTCGACCCCCTCCACTACGAGGCCAGCACGTCCTCCGAGAAGAAGGGTGAGACGCTGCTCGACTCGTGCCGGAACCTCTCGTGGATGGGGGTGCGAGCCTTCGTCCTCCGCGTGAAGGAGAACGAGGTCCCACATCGACTGGCTCGAGACCTCGGCTACCCCGTCATCAACGCGGGCGACGGCACGAACGAGCACCCCACACAGGCGTTGGGAGATGCTCGCACTCTCGCCGAGCACTTTGGCTCCTTGAAGGGGCTCACCGTCTCGATTGTCGGCGATGTGCGGTTCTCCCGTGTGGCCCGCTCGAACACGAAGCTCCTCTCCCGGCTGGGAGCCCAGGTGTTGTTGGCGGGGCCTATCGTGTCTGGGCGGCACCCCTTCGGCGTGGGCTCTCCGGGGAAGGTCGTTCCTGTGGAGCATGCCCTTGTGTCGTCCGACGCCATCATGATGCTCCGCTGGCAGGATGAGCGGCATATCATCAAGTCGTCGGACCGCGCGATGTTCCACCTCCACTCGACGATGCTCGAGGAGAAGGCGAGGCCGCACGCGATGGTCATGCACCCAGGCCCCATCAACCGAGGCGTGGAGATGACCTCGGACGTGGCCGACGGGAAGCGGTCGCTGGTCGCGAAGCAGGTGGAGCACGGAGTCGCGGCTCGAGCCCGTGTGCTTCAGTGGGTGTGGGCCTAAGCACAAGAGCCGACCCCGGAGGATCGGCTCTTTCTGTGCGCTTTCTCATGGGGCTCCGTGAGGCGGGTGAGGTGCGGTTGCTCCGGAACGGCCTTCGTTCGTTCCAGGACCCTGATGGTCGCTTCTCCGACCCTCCATCAGTAGGGGGTGTGCCGCCCTCGCACACCAGAGGCTCCCTTGAGTTCGGGGCTATCGGGAGCCAGCCCCTCATCTGCCCATCGGTTGTCCTGTCCTCCTCGCGGCTGTGAGGTTTCCGGCTGTCCCCGAAGGCCGCTGCCTCGGAGTGCCCCAACGGTCGGTCCCGAACCCCCGTTGGTAGGTGATGCGACCGCCCTCGCGCATCGGAGGCCCCTCTTGGTTGAGGCTGAGGGGCTGACCTTCGAGCTAATCGCGCATCGCCGTCTCCTTACACCCGTACTACGCATCCGCCCCAGCGACCTGAACCTCGGCCACGAAGATTTCTGCAACTGGACGCGCACCCGCGAGATGGGGTAGGAGGAAGGCATGAGTCCGACCCACCCACGCTCGACCGAGTGCCGGGTCCCGCCGATGCCGGGGCCTTGGGGGTCCGTTTGAGTCGGCCTCTCCTCCACCACCTGTAGCCGTTCTCGACTTCCGTTGAGGTCCGAGCCGCACCCTGTCGTGTGTGCTCCCATCAACCACTCAAAGTCGAGATACGAACATGGCTATCATCGTGGAAATCCGTAGTGCGGAGGGCGGCGAGGACTCTCGCCTGCTCGTCCGGGAACAGGCGACCATCTACACCAAGCTGGCGGAGCGGCGGGGGCTCACCCTCGAACTCCTCGACGTGCGGTCGGGGTCGCTCACCTTGCGTGTGTCGGGGAAGGGGGCCGAGGCCACCTTCAAGAACGAGCCTGGCGGTCATCGCTTCCAGCGCATCCCGCCGAACGAGAAGCGAGGTCGAGTCCACTCCTCGACCATCACCGTCGCGGTACTCCGTGAACCCACGGCGGCCGAGGTCGTCATCCGAGAGGACGACCTCGAGATCAGCCTGTGTCGGGGAAGCGGTGCGGGCGGTCAGCACCGGAACATGACGGACTCGGCCGTTCAGATCAAGCACAAGCCGACCGGGCTGATGGTCCGCTGCGAGAGCGAGCGGTCACAGCACCAGAACAAGGAGTCCGCGATGTCCGTTCTCCGGGCTCGGCTCCTGTCCGCTCAAGAGGAGGCGAACCACGCCGCCTACAACAACGTTCGGAAGCAGCACGTCGGAGCGGGGATGCGGGGGGACAAGCGGCGGACGGTGCGCTTCCAGGAGGGCATTGTCACCGACCACCTCCTCGATGTCCGGGTGCCTCTGAAGGAGTACCTCCGGGGCGACTTCGGGGCGCTGTTGCGCGGGTAAGCTGAGCCCACGGGGTGTAGCGCAGCCTGGTAGCGCACCTGCCTTGGGCGCAGGTTGTCGTCGGTTCGAATCCGGCCACCCCGACCATCACCCACGTCGGAACGAGATCAGTTCCAGCGGCTCACCCTCGACGACTCCCTCCTCATCGAGGGTGAGGTCGGGGGCGAGGGGGTTTCCCATCTCGTCGGCCAACGCGAGGTGGGTCAGCGGCAGGCTCACGTCGAACTCCATTGCCACTTCGCGAAGGGCAACCCCGACCAGGCAGTCGTTCGGGAAGGAGAAATCCTTGGACCGGTTGAGGAAGGTCACCGCGATACGCCGCATGTCTGGGTCCTTCCCGTCCGAGGGGGACGGACATCTGTGCTTTCAGGGTAGTGCGGAAGGATGATCCTCGCTACCGATGTCCACTACAACGAGCAGAACAACTCGGCTCTCTCGGCTGGGGTGGTGTTCACCGACTGGCGCGCTTCGCGTGTCGTCGCGGAGTACGCCGTCACTGTGGAGGGCATTGCTCCCTACGAGCCCGGAGCGTTCTACAAACGCGAACTCCCGTGCCTGATGGAACTCCTGTCCGTCGTGGCTGAGGAGGTCACCCTCATCGTGGTCGATGGCTACGTGGACTTGGGACCCGGGCATCCAGGACTGGGCCGCCACCTCTACGACACCCTTGGGGGTTCGGTGCCCGTCGTGGGCATCGCCAAGACTCGGTTTGCGGGTTGTGTTCCTGCTGAGGTTCTTCGGGGCTCGTCGAGGGATCCTCTGTTCGTCACGTCTGCGGGCGCGGATTTGGGCCAAGTGGCTCACGCTGTTCGCGAGATGCACGGACCACACCGCATCCCGACGATGCTGAAGCGCGTAGACGCTCTCTCACGGGGGAGGAGAACCTGATGCCCATCCACACCGTCACGCGCCACAAGGTCTCCATCGAGGAAGTGGTGACGGCGCTCCAGTGCAACGTCTGTGGGGTCGTGGAGACGGTGGCTGAGCACAACCGCCTGCCCTACGACATGCACATCATCCGCCTCTCCGGCGGGTGGGGCGACGACTTCCCTGGGGACCTGGAGACGATCACCTTCGTCGTCCACGGGAAGTGCCTCCAGGCGTGGTGCGACACGTTCAAGGTGCCCGTGGAGTCGAGGCACTCGATGGGCTCCGTGCCTCCCATCCCGGCCACGCACAGCGAGACGGGCGAGGCCATGATCATGCAGTGGGGCTGGCTCCGGAAGGCGTCGGAGGAGCATCGGGACCTCGAGATCGAGGACCCGTACACCCTCCCGCACACCGACCTCCTCCCCAACCCCGGGGTCTACGAGCACTTCAAGGGCAACCTGTACCAGGTGTTCGACCACGGCTGGGACGTGAACGAGCCGCACGAAGCCTACGTGGTCTACCGGGCGCTCTACGGGGACTCGAAGGTGTTCGTGCGGCCCGCCCGCATGTGGGCCGAGCAGGTGGACCGCGACGGCTACTCCGGCCCCCGGTTCAAGCTCCGGTACGAGATGGACGGTGCGCCCATCGAGAACAAGTACAAGGAGCCGGAATGACCGAGCCCGTTATCTCCCTGCTGAAGCAGTACGACGAGTTCCTCGCGACGTTCGGGATCCCCGCCACCAAGGTGCCCGACCGAGCCGCCGGAGTCAGCCCCGCCGTGGGGCATCTCCGCTGGATGATCGCGGAGATGCTCATCCGTGCTCAGAAGGACGGCTGGAGCGACCGCAAGGTCAACCGCTGGCTCGGGTTCATCCAAGGGACGATGTGGGCCTTTGGGTTCAAGGGCATCGTGGGGCTGCGGGACGACAGCCGTCATCTGTACGACGACAAGTAGGGGTCCATGTCCCAGAGCAAGAACAAGTGGTTCGCGGAAGCGGCGTTGAGGGTGGAGTCTCTCTACGTTCAACACCACGCGAAGATCGAGAGGGTCGCGGCCATTGGCCGTGTCTGGGGCACTCGTGTCGAGGGCTTGAAGTCCCCAGTGGGTGTGATGGGCCGTGTGCTCCGCACGGTACCTGAGGTCGTCGGACTGGCTCGAGCCTTCTCCGACGAGCCCAACACGGTCTACGCCGAGGCCATCCTCAAGCAAGAGCTTCCGTTCGTCGTGCTCGGCTCGGAGGACGAGGAGCCCTCCCAGGAGTGGCGGCCTCGTCGCCAGTCACAGGCACAGGGCAACCCCAACAGCACGAACATCACCGGGTTGCTTCGCGGCATCGCGTCGGTCCTCAACCTGAAAACCGAGGAAGTCCCACTGTTCAACGACAACAGCGGGAAGCCCGAGTTGGCGTCCTTCAAGATGCACCTGGGCGACAACGTGGTGGTCGGAACCCTGTTGCAGGGCTCCCAAGAGTACGCCCCGCTGTACGCCCCCTTGCGCTCCACCCACGACGCCGAGACGACGCGGGCCAAGCTGAATGCCCTGTGGGAGAAGCACGGCATCATCGGCCTCAACGTCAAGGCCGGAGGCAACGGCAACTCCGACGAGCCAACCCACAGTTCGTTCGCCAACTGTAGCATCACGCGGATCGACCCCCCGGAAGCTCTGGTTGTGGGGAGCGACTTCGCCAACGACTACAAGCGCATCGCGGACCGGGTGATGCGCTTCGAGAAGGCGGGCTACAAGCGGAACCTCATGCTCCTCGGACCGCCGGGCTGTGGGAAGACCTCCATCGCACAGCAGATCGCGCTCCACATCGGGCGGTTCACGATCAACGTGGACTCGAGCATGTTGGCGACGGTGCTCATCCAGTTGATCACGGCGTTCTTCCACAACGCCATCCTCATCTGCGACGACTTCGATCGCTACCACGGGGACACCCAGGCGCTCCTCTCGAGCCTGGAGAAGACCGGGTCGAGCCTCATCGTGACGTGCAACACCGTCTACGGGTTCGACAAGGCGGCTGTCCGGGTGGGCCGCATCGACGAGATCATCGACGTGCCGAAGCCGGACGGGGAGATGCGGCGGCTGTTCCACCACTTCTCCCAACACGCGGGACCGCTGCCGATCACCGAAGCCGAACTGGACACGATCATCGAGGCGACCGACGGGTTCACCCCCGCCGAGATGCGCGAGGTGGTGAAGTGCTACCAGGTGCTCGGGTACGAGGACTCCCGGTTGGAGATCGCGCGCATCAAGTGTCAGTCCGAGATCGCCGAGTCGCTCTGGTACAAGCTCGACTGGACGGGGATGTCTCAGGAACAGATCAACTCGCTGCGGAACCGTCAGATCCTCGGTCGAGATGCGGGCGTCGCGAAACCCCGTCGAACCCGAGAGGTCGTTGACGAAGAGGTTCAGCCCGACGAAGATGAGGACGAACTGGAGTTCTGATGGACGACGCGAAGGTCGAGGAGGTCAAAGCGTTGGGCAAGCCCATCGAGGACTGCCTCGACGACCTCATCCTCGAGGAGAAGTCCAAGCCTCATCCGAACCCGCTCAACGTCATGTGGGTCCTCATGCACGCCTTCGGCGTGAACTTGGGTGTTGCCAAGCTGCTCACAGGCATCCGGTGTTCCGAGCTTGATCAGGGCCAGCCCAAGGATCCCGAGCGCATACGACGCCTCCTCCACGAGCTTCAAGCTCAACTGGGGTAGGTCGGAGTGGTGCTCCGAGTCCGTCTTATCCCTTGAGTTTGAGGATGCCCGCGTCGAATTCCTTGTGGTGATTAGGGCACAACAGCACGGTGTTCGTCGTGGCGTTGATCACAGCTACCAAAGCTGAGTCGGGGAAGGCTTCAACAGCGACCACATGTGCCACTTCCACGAACGTGGCATAGCAACACACCATGCAGCTTGCGGGGGAAGTCAAGGACTCCATCTTCTTTCTGCGAGAATCCACTCGCATCACTTGATGGTAGTTCCTGAACTTCTGACGCACCTCTCCCTTGGTCAAATGGTCTAGCTCGATGCGACGTTCCGGCCTACAAGACGGGCAGTACTTGAGACTTTTGGAGATGGGCGAGCCACACTTGGAGCAGGAGCCCTTCACGAAGTTCTTCTTAACCTTGTTGGTCACGGCTGCGGCACAACGCCTGGAGCAGAAGTTGTGTTTGGTCCGTGCAATCTCCCCAGGAGACTTGTTGAAAGCAACCCCACAGTTCAAGCAACTGACAACCATCGTCCCTTCTTGGAGAGGTAGCCAAATGGTGAAGGCAACCGCCTTATAAGCGGCTTAGCGTCTGATAAGCGCGAGAATGTGGGTTCGACCCCCACCCTCTCCACCAAGCAGAGTACCTGGGATTTGAATTCGGGTCAAGCGGGTCAAGCGGGTTCAATTCCCGATACCCCGACCATCAGCGAGCCCGAGGGAGCGTGCTCACGTCCACGGGACAGGCGACCTCGCCGACCACCGTGACCCGCTGGCGTCCGAACTTCCGGGCGGACGCCTCGGACTTCAGCAACAGGTCCAGGCGGTTCCCCTCGATGTCGCCTCCGGTGTCCGCCGCCAGGTAGGTGGACTCGTGCCCGTCCTCGAAGCGGAGGCGGTAGCACTTCCCGAGGTCGAGCACCGCCGGGTCGACGGCCATCATCTTGATGGGTCCCCACGGGTTCGCTTCGAGCGACCGCCAGGCTGTGTACCCCGAACACCCCTCGCAGTCGCGGACGTAGGCGGTGGCCTCAAACGTCGTGGGAGTCGCCATCGCCGCCGAAACCATAATGTAGAACATTACCATGTGGGTTCTCCTGTCAACACCTCTACGCCTTGATGCGTGCGACCTGAACCTGCGTTAGACTTCGGGCACCGGCGTCGTCCGTGAGCCGGGTCAACCGCACGGGCACCAACAACCCTCGATCCCCCCTGTTGGGGTAGGAGTAGGTCATGGTGCGTGCGAAGTATCGGGTCATGGAACTCAAGCAGATGTGGAACGGCCACGTCACGGTCGTCCGGCTTCTGCCTGTGTCCGCCAAGAGCAAGTGGAGCACGGACCCCGAGGACTCCGTGGAGAACACGGCTTTCTGGGAGGCAACCCCGAGCGGGGAGTCGGAACTGGTCTACAAGGGGTTCGACGACATCCCCTTCGTGATCGGGAAGTGTGTCTACATCGACATGGAGCAACTCGACGTGGAGCCCAAGGGCGACGAAGCCAAGGCTCACTGGCGGCTCTCGTCGGTGAAGAACTCGTACAGCCTGAGCATCGAACTCAACCGGGCCTGGCAGGACACCAAGTTCCTCCACGGCTACATCAAGATGGACATCGCCAACGAGGGCGCGTGGCCCCCGTTCCAGGGCAAGCACCTCACCCACTGGTCCGTGACCTTCACCCCGGCGGAGTAGGCGATGTCGGTCACCTGTCGATTCATCGTCGAGAACGGGACGAAGGCGTGGCTCCGGGTCTACTGGGGCTCGACCGAGTGTGGGGGCAGCTACCACAACGCGATGCTCCCGCTCACCGAGACCAACACCCTCGAGGCGTGGGACTTGGGCGGGAAGCCTGTGGACTACCCCGACGACAGGTGGCCCACCTCCTGCGAGCGGTGTGGGGCCGCCGTGCCCCCGGAGGGCATCACACGCCAGGTGTTCCGCCAGCGTCGCTACAACACGCCCTCAGGCTCACCGGAGCCTGGGGACATGTTCTGGGTGACCTGGCGGCACTACCGCTTCCCCAATGGCACGACGACCTCGTGCGATTGGGACGACTGCGATGGGAAGCACCTCCAGGTCATCCTTCCCAACGGACAAGGTTGGGACGTGGACGGCCGGGCTTCCAACTGCACAATGCCGGACGACCGCAACCACCGATGCTGGATCCGCCACGGCGATCCTCCCAACATCACGGTGGACAAGAACGGGCGCACCTGTGCCGCTGGAGCGGGCTCCATCGCGGTTACCGGCTACCACGGATTTCTTCGAGGCGGAAAGCTCACACCTTGAGGGTGGGATTGCGCGGTGTGCGCGGACGATCGCACACTCTCGACATGCGGGCTCTCCTCTTGGTGTCCCTCGTGTGCTGCACGGAAGCAGACCTTCAGCACCCAACTCCTCCTTCGGAGGAGGAGCCGGTGTACGACACGGGCTGCGACCTGGCCTACCAGACGCCCCCCGACCCCGCGTACATCGAGGAGCAGCACAAGGCCATCCCTGGAGCGTGCATCAGCAAGCTCGATGACCCCTTGATGGGGCCTCGTTGCCGGTCCCTGATGGAGAAGTCGCTGTCCGGGTACTTCGGTGAAGGTGCCCGGCTTGAGGCGGTGCGGCTGCTCGGGGTTCAGCAGTAGGCGTTTCCGCGTATCAGCGAACATGCTGAAGACCGTTGGGACACGCGAGTACACCGTGGAGGAGGTTCTGAGCCTCGCCACCACCGAACGCCGAGCCGAGGCGGTGTTCGAGGGCTACCGCGTTCGGCTGGACTCGCTCCGCTACCAGGTGTTCAAGGAGAGCCTCGTCTGTGCCCGCTGCGGGCTTGCGGGGACGTTCTTCCTCCTCCAGCACGCCACGGACGGTGGGCCGGAGGACCGTGCCCACTTCAACCTGTACGCCCGGCGTCCCGACGGCGAACTCGTCCTGATGACCAAGGACCACACCCACCCTCGGTCGAAGGGAGGTCGAGACCATGTCTCCAACCTCCGAACGATGTGTTTCCCCTGCAACTTCCAGAAGGCGGACTCGACATGATCGGCATCCGAACCCCGCATCGCTGGCACGAGCACAAGCCGGACCCTCGTAGGCGGACGCTTCGGGACATCGTGACGATCCACGAGGAGCCGTTCTTGATGACGGGCTCCTGGGTCGCGGTGCGGAAGGCGACCGACGAGTTCCTCACGCTCGAGTCGGCGCTGCTCGACGAGGACGAGATCGAGCTTCGGGTTCCCACCGAGGCGGACTGGACGCGCATCCGAGCGTCGAAGCCCACGCCCAGGGCCTACACCGCCGAGGAAGTTCGCGAGATGTTCCTCAAGCACCTGTGGGGCCTGGTCGACTACTGGGCCACGGTCGAGGGCACGGACAGCCCCAAGACGGTGCGCGACCGCCTGTCCGGGTTGATGCACTCGACGTTGAGCACACTCGACGGCTGCTCGATGGGGCTCCCCGGGTTCGAGGTGCGCCCGCATCCCCACGAGGACGACCAGGGCTACCACCAGGAGCGGGGCGAGAACTGGTTCCCCGACGACGTGGACATCGGCGGGTCGCTCCACGAGGTCATGTACAAGTACGACCCCCAGCGGACGAAGTGACCCATGGCCGAGATTTGGGTCAGCCGGAAGTGCTCGAAGTGCGGGAAGCAGATCACGCCTGGTGAAAAGGCCATCCTCATCGCCACCGTGAACACCACCCAGGCGGAGTCCTACGGGAACTACCAGGGCAAGGCCCGCAAGGTGCGGGTGAACTTCTACGCGAACTCCCCTCGAGAGCTTCAACACGTCGAATGCCCGGAGAAGTGAGATGGGAGCCCAGTACGCCATCCCTGATGTTCTCGTGGCCGTGGTCACGAACGAGATCACGTACAAGCAGTCGTACACGGACAAGCCGTTCCGTGTTCGTCCCGCGTTCGTCGTGGACAGCCTCGCCAAGGGACTCGTCGAACGGGCTCGGAAGTGGGGAGCCGAGCGGACGAAGAACGTCGAGGAGGTCGTCCTCGACAACACTCCCATCACCGGCCTGACCGTCCTGCACATCGAGCACCGCCGCGAAGGAGGTGTGGCGTTGAAGGTGCGGACTCCGCAAGGCTGGCTGGTCGATCTGCGTGAGGATGAGTTCATTGAGGCGGCCCTCACGGGTACGCTTCAGAACGGTGTCCTCACCGATCAGTACGTCTGGTCGCGGGGCATCAACCAGATGCGCCTCGTTCGAGTGGGGGGCCACCTGCACAAGGAGCGTCTGGCCTACGGCAACGGAGTGAAGTGAGATGATCCCGCACTGCCAAGAGAACGGATGCTACGTGGCTCGCTCTGGTCGGCCTCGTTGCAACAGGGGGTGCGTTCTCGAGGGTGCTGACAAACCGAGCCCGAAACCCAAGGCCGTGTCCACGTCTCAGAAGCCCGTGTCCCCACCTCCGAAGCCCGAGTCGGCGGTGCCCTCGAAAGTTCTGGCACCCGCGCCTCCGACGGCCACTGCGAAGTCCGCGTCCAAGCGCAACCCGCCCCGCACCCATCTGGGCACCGGAATCGTGGTCACCCCCAAGACGATCCCCCCGTGGCGACCCAAGCCATCTCATCCCGAACCGTGGGAGAAGGCCGTCTGTGGAACCATCGCAAGCGGCCCGATGACCACCCACCCCGCCGAGGTCGACTGTGAAGTCTGCCGTCGGTTGATCGCGAGCCGAAACCGCCAAAAGGCGTAGCCCGGTAGGATCCCTATCCCCGTGTTCGGGGGAACGGAGGCTACCTTGCTCATCGCACTGATCCTGGCGTGCAGTACTCAACAGCCCGAGCCCACGGCGGTTCTGACGGAAGTGGCGGCTCCTCCGTCTCACAAGTTCACGTTCAAGAACTCGTGCGACGAGACCCTCTGGGTCGGCTCGTTCGGCCAGAACGGCACCCCCGCCCTCAAGGGTGGCGGTTGGGAGATGCCGAAGGGCGGCGACCCCGTTGTGGTCGAGGTGCCCGTCGGGAACTCTGGCCGCATCTGGCCCCGCACGGGTTGTTCGTTCAACGCCGAGGGCAACTGTCCCACCGAGGGTGTCAACTGCTGCAAGACCGGGGGCTGCCTCGAGGCGGACAACAAGACCTTCGGCCTCGAGTGCGCCCAGACCGGCGTGCCCCCGGCTTCGCTCCTGGAGTGGACACTGGACGCCCCAAGCGGGAACGGCCCCATCGACTACTACGACATGAGCCTCGTGGACGGCTGGTCGGTCCCCATGTCGATGACCCCGGTGGCGGGCACCTACAACGAGCAGCCCGACCCGGGCATCGGCTCGTGGTGGTGCGAGGTGGATGGCTGTGACTCGAGTTCGCTGGTGTGTCCGGACGCCTACAAGGTGGACGGCTCCCCTCTCTCGTGTTGGTCGCCGTGCATGGCGGCCAAGAACGCGGGCTCGGCGGATGCCGAGAAGCTGTGCTGCACCTGTTCGCTCACCGACCCGATCACCTGTCCCGACGCCAAGTGCGCGGGCGGCTACGGCTGCACGCCCTACCACGACCCCGCCTACCCGGCGGACATGGTGTGCGACCCCTGGAACAAGGACACCGCTCGAGCCTGGGATGCCACGGCCATCTCGTACATCGACGCCGTGAAGAAGGCGTGCCCGAAGGTCTACTCCTGGCAGTTCTCGGATGTTGCTGGGACCTTCAACTGTCGGAAGACCGACGGCCTCGTGGACTACGTGATCGAGTTCTGCCCTCCGACGGCCGCCACGCCCTGACTTCGGTAGGTCCGCTATCCATGCGGACCTGTTGAACTGGAGGGTTCCATGGACAAGAAGAAGATCGCCGTCGCCTTCGTGGTGTTGTTCACGCTTCTCGGCGCGGTTTGCTGTGGTGCGGCTGTGTTCGGCTACAGCACGCCATCGGCTGAAGCGAAGCTCGTCGGGAACACCCCCGAGGAGTGCGAGGCGGGGTGTGCCCAGCCGTGCTTCTGCAACCGCTCGTGCTTCCTCGCGTGGTGCTGGGGCGACTACTACTGCCAGTGCGATAACGACTGATCCAGCCGCCGGTAGGATGCGTCAGATTTCCCCGAGGTTCTCATGCCCGCTCTCGACGCACCTACTCCGGCTCAGATCGCACAGGTTCAGGCGAACCTCGCGGCGATGCAGAAGTTCAACGACTACGTCTACAACCAGGGCGGGTCCTCGCGGATCACCAACGCCTACCTGTTGATGACGATCCCCGACAACAACGACCTCGGGCTCGCCATCGGCCTCAACGTCGTCGAGGGTGCCTTCTGGGCTGTCGGAGGGATGTTCGGCCCCATCGGGAACTTCACCGCCAGCTTCCTCTCGGGGATGCTGTCGTGGTGGGCGCAGTCGGAGAACACGCCGCCGAGCCTCAACCAGACGTTCGCCTCGATGTTCCTCCGCATCCAGCAGACCTCGCTGGAGATCGACACCCAACTCGCGAACTACTACCAGGACGTGGCCGGGAACTGGAACGTGACCTTCACGTTCAACGGCCAGACGGTGACGATGGCCGACCTCGCCACGTTCACGTTCCCGGACGAGACGGACCCGACCTTCGAGCAGATGGCGGCAGCGGCCATCTTCGCGATGGACCAGATGATCTGGGCCACGGTGCTCAAGACGAACTACGTCGTGACCCTGTGGGAGATGTCGAGCGGCGACGTCATCCTCCCGGGCGACCAGAACACGCCTCCGACCCAGTGGGACGAGGAGTTCATCGAGTCGAACCCGGCCTACTACAACACCTGGGAGTGGCACGAGTCCCAGGGCTGTGGCGACACGACCGGCTGGCTCATCAACGAGTACAACGTCGGCACCGGAGCCGGGGTGTTCACGGACGGCTCGCTGAACACGCCGTCCTGCAACTACCTGTTCATCGACTCCGCCGATGGCGTCACGATCAACGTGAACGGGCTGTACCCCCGCAAGACGGTGTTCACGGGACTCGGGCTCACCCAGAAGACCTACATCGTGAACACGGGCTCCCCGAGTGTCGGCGACAACCTCTCGTTCGGCTACAAGAAGGCGATGGTCGCGGGTCAGACCCTCACCAAGCTCATCGAGCGGAAGGGCCGTGAAGCCGTCCAGCAGGCCATCATCGAGAAGGCCCACGAGGACCCGGTGTTCGCTCGCGACGTGGTGGCTCGCCCTCGACAGACGTTGGAGAAGTTCCTCGGGGTGAAGATCGCCGAGACCATCTCCATCAGCGTCGTGGCCGAGGACGCGGGGAAGTTCTGCGTGGTCATCCCCCAGAAGAAGGTCTGATCGGTAGTGGGGCTATGTCCACGAGGTAGTAACCCCCTCGCACGGACGCACCTATGGCGAACCCCGTCGGACCCCCGTTCTACAGGCTGAAGCTCCTCGGTTCTGGCAAAGCTCCGGTGGAGGAGATCAAGCGGACGGCTTTCGATGAGGGCTATGAGACCGGCTACGCCCAAGGCGTGGCGGACGCTGGGCCGGGAGCCGGAGCGGCGGGCACGCTGGTGTACGACTCGGGACCTGCGGGGCTCACCTTCGGTGTGGACCCCGTTCCGGATGAGAAGAACCTGGAGTTCTCTGGAGCCGGTGACGGTGAGTTCTACGCTGGTCGTATGGTCTTTTCGGGGGACACGAGCAGCTTTCAGATCACGGTGATCGATGGGGATGAGCGGCCCGTACCGTTTGAGTGTGACTCAGGGGTGGATTTCTGCTTCGCCTTCGACGAGGGCCAGACCAAGCAGATCAGGTTCAAGGCTGTCTACACGGACGGTGATCCCAAGGACATGACCGTCCAGATTTACAGCGTGGACGGGACTCTCATCGACACCATCTCGGCCACCGTCGAGATCAACAACCCCTACCTCACGAGCGTGGCTTCGGATCCTGCTCTGGTAACCAGCTACTTCACCGAGGATCTCCTGGTCGGAACGATCTCCACGCCAGGGGCCACGGTCATGAGTGTGGACTCCGGCGAGGCCCGGCCCTTCCAACTCACCGAGAACTCCGTCCAGATCGTAGCGAACGGGATCGGGGCGTTCCTCCAGAATGTCCGTCCTGTTTCCGGTGGATACGCGAAGGCCAGGACAGGACCCTCCAACTTCGTGGGCGAGGTTCTCTCCTACATCGTCATCGCGTACATCGACTCCGGAACGATGTCCCCGTACTTCGACATCCTCGGGGTGTGGCAGAATGGCGGATCTTCCTCTCCCGCCATCAGGGCCGACAACACGAAGATTTGGCTCTCGAAGATCAACGATGTAACGCCGATTCTCCAGGTGCCGCACACTGGGGATGGCTGGTACGCGATCTGCCTCTCGTTTGAAGCCTGGGGCGTGAACGGACAGGGCGCTCGCCTCTACGTCACCAAGCTGGAACCTGGGTTCAGTTTCGCGGACGTAGGTTCGGACGTGTCCGCTTCTGTGGGCACCAGCGGAACCGGCCCCTTCAGGCTGGAGCTTTTCTACGCGGGCGACGTTGGGATTGGAAGCTCTGGAGTGACCGCGATCACCCTGTTCTCGTCCTACATGACAAGCTCCGAGTTCGCGGTTCACGTAAACAAGTTCGCTCAGATGATCTGACCTTCTGGGAGTGTCTATGCCCACCGACGCCGAGATCGCTCAGGTCAAGCTGAACGTGAACAACCTGATCGCGTTCAACAACCACCTCCACGACTACCTCCAAGACCCCGTGAACGAGGTCTACGACAAGCTCTCCATCAGTTCGAGCTACGACCCCAAGCAGAAGTTCATCACGACGGTGATGGACGCCTCCCTGTGGTCGTTGAGCGGCTTCGGCTCCCCCGGGGCCGCCATCCTCTCGTCGTTCCTCGGCACGTTCTACGGGTCATACACGACCTCGGACCCACCCTCGTTGGCTGGGACGTTCGGCAACGTGTGGGCGCGGTTCTCGGCCACGTTCCTCCAGGCCAACGACGACCTGGCCGCCATCTACGCTGACCCGGCGGGCACCTGGAACAACACCTACACCGACCCCACCACGGGCACGACGGTGTCGGTGTCCCAACTCGGCGACCCGAACGTCGTGATGCCGGGCCAGGACGACCCCGACTTCCAGACGGCGACGGACACGGTGGTGGCCGCCTTCCGCTACAACCTGACGAAGCAGACCATCGGCAAGAAGTGGAAGATCGTGCTCGACCAGCATGGGGAGTACGAGAAGGGTTGGACCGAAGCCGACGTGGTGTCGTGGATCCCGAGCTTCATCAAGCAGCACCCGGCCTACTACATCGGGTACTACCCCTACGAGAAGGGGATGCTGATGACGGAGAACTGCCTATCCTCCGGTTCAACTCCGGCCGGAGCCGCCCCGAGTGCCCTGTGCTCGTGGCTGTTCAAGGACGACGGAGCGGGCACCCTGTTGAACCCCGACGGGCTCGCCGACCGGTGGGACGTGTTCTGCAACTGGGGGCTCCCCAACTCCGTGGCTGTACCGAAGTAGGGTTCAGGATTCCAGCCTCGCGCGTAAGAGGGGTGTGGGGACAGCAGGAGCCCGACGGCAAGGGTGAGACAGGAACGTAGGGAAGCGACGGGGAGTCTCGCGAGCGAACCGCCGACCAACTACGGGAATGGTTCATACCTGGGGTGCCCGGCATTCATCCGGGAGAAAGTGGGTTCGACTCCCACCTGCCTACCCACACTTCACCGACCTTTCGCGCAAGAAACCAGCGGGGTTCGCGTACATCATGCGAACCCTCGGAGAACTGGAATGATCGGCATCGGCCTTCTGTGGCTTCTCAACTTCGCGATCTCGTGGCTCAACGCCTGGGGCTGTGGGTCAACGTGGGACGCAACCAAGGCCAAGGGCGGGGTGGCTCACTTCATGAACTGGATGGGGGCCGTCATGAGCGCGTCGGGGTTCACCTGGTGCTACCTCATCGTGCTGGGGCTCCTCGGGTCGGTGACGCCGATGTCCCTCATCGTGGACGCCGAGGAAGGGGCGGCCCCCGTGACCGGGATGCTGCTCGACGCCGCTGCATTGCAGGCGTTCTTCGACCTCGGCTACCTCGTCATCATCTTCCCGATCCTCGGGTCGGGGCTCGCCATCACCGTCGCCACCTGGCGTGAGTTCGCCCGTCGTGGATCCGAGCGCGGGGTGGGCGACTACGCCATCACCGGCTGGAACACGTTCGCCCAGGTCCACAACACCTACAACGCGATCCGCACCGTGCCCGGCGTGCTCGATCGCCTCGGCAGCTTCTTCAAGGGCGGCAAGGACTCCGACTCGAAGGGCAAGGGTGGCCTGGTCGTGATCGTGCTGGTCATCATGGCGGCACTGGCGGGATGCCTCACCACGTACAGCATCATCCAGGCCCGTCGTCGGGCGGTGCTGCTCAACGACTACGCTCGAGAGCGGTACGCATAGGAGGTTGACACCTCCCTCGGGTAGAAGTAGAAAGCTCTCGTCTGGAGATTCCGACCTTGCGGGTCCTGCTCAGTTGATCGCGTGATCGAGAACCGCCGCCCCTGATGACGTAGGGGCGGCTTCCGTACACCTTCATCTTCAGAGCAGACACCATGAAGTCGTACCCGCATCTCCCCGGTTGGACCGGGGTTGGTGGCATTCCTGTCTACGTGTTCGACAAGCTCGACGGCTCGAACGTGCGCGTGGAGGTCGACCGCAAGGGGAACCTCACGAAGTTCGGCAAGCGCGAAGGCTTGCTCGACGACGCCACTCCGCATCTCCGTGAAGCCGAGAAGCTCATCCCCGAGAAGTACGGGGAGGCGTTCGGACGCCTCGTCCGCGACCAGCGATGGGAGCGGGCGACGTTCTACATGGAGTTCTACGGGCCAAGCTCGTTCGCGGGCTGGCACACCGCCGAGCAGCACACTGTCACGTTGTTCGACGTGGCCCCTCACAAGAAGGGCTTCCTCGAGCCGCGTGAGTTCCTCCGCCTGTGCGGTCACCTCGACCATGCGAAGCTCCTCCACCAGGGGAATTTCACGAAGGACATCGCCGACAGCATCTCCAACGGGACGCTGGATGGGATGACCTTCGAGGGCGTGGTGGCCAAAGGCGCGTGGGACCGAAAGGCCGGGATGCCCCTGATGTTCAAGTGGAAGAATGTGGCTTGGTTCGAGCGTCTCCGGCACCGTTGCGGCGGTGACGAGGCGCTGTTCAACAAGCTGGCGTAGTCACTACCCGCTGGAGGGCCAAGCTCTCCAGCGGGTAGTGTCCTGGGCATTCCACCGGAGAACCCATGACCCTGCGTCCGCTGTACGATCGCGTAGTCCTGAAGCGCAAGGAGGCCGAGCACACCACCCAGAGCGGTCTGTTCATCCCGACGAACGCACAGGAGAAGTCCAACCTCGCCACGGTCGTGTCCGTCGGCACGGGCCGCGTCTCCGACGAAGGGGTGGTGACGCCCCTCAAGGTCGAGCCCGGCATGACGGTGCTCCTCGGGAAATGGGCTGGCGACCTGGTGCAGATCGACGGGACCGAGTACCTCATCGTCCGCGAGTCCGACATCCTCTCGGTGGTGGACGAGTAGCCTCCACCGGTAGCTCATGTGCCAAGTCGCACAAGGAGTTCTGGCCCTCGTCCCCTCACGGGGGCGGGGGCCAGTCCGTTTCGGGTAGGGGGTGGGACGAGAGGTTCCCATGTCCGACCCCGTGCTGTTCTACGGTCACCGCGAAGGCGTCTACGCCGCGTTCTCGAACTTCTTCCCGGCGGAGTTCGAGCTTGACGGCTGGAAGTGGGCCTGCTCCGAGCAGGCGTTCATGTACCACAAGTCCGACGACCCGGACTACCAGCACAAGATGAAGCGGACCAAGGACCCGTTCGCGGCGAAGAAGCTCGGGAGGCAGGCCAACCTCAAGCCGAACTGGGACAGCATCAAGTACGGCGTGATGGTCCGGGTGCTCGAGGCGAAGTTCGGACAGAATCCACACCTCAAGGAGTTGCTCCTCCTCACCGGGGACCGTCCCATCCACGAGAACTGCAACGACCCGTGGTGGGGTGGAGGCCCGAACTTCCCTCGGGGCCGCGACCTCCTCGGCCGAGCCTTGATGGAGGTCCGGGCGAAGCTCCGCGAGGCCGACGATGCCGGGAACTCGTAGCATCGAGAAGCTCTCCCACTTCAGGTGTCCCTCGTGCCAGAAGTGGTTCTCCATCGGGGACGCACCCGCTCGGAAGCGGGTGTGGTTCTGCCCGTGGTGTGGGGAACGGCACGAGTACAAGGTGGTCCGCGTAGAGGGAGCATGACCATCCCCGTCGAACTGAAGAACCTCTGCGACCAGCACAACCTCACCTTGGCCGTGGCCGAGTCCGCCAGTGCCGGGCACCTGGCGGCCCTCGTCGCCTCGGTGAAGGGGTCCTCCTCGTTCTTCGAGGGCGGTGTCGTGGTCTACAACCAGAAGCAGAAGGTTCGGTTGCTCGGGGTGGACGCGAAGCACGCCAGCGAGGTCAACTGCGTGTCCAACCAGGTGGCCGTCGAGATGGCCTCCGGAGTGCGGAGTTCCTTCGGCACGAGCATCGGGCTGTCCATCACGGGGTACGCCGAGCCCGACGAGCGGGGTGAGCGATTCGCCTGGGTCGGTTTCGCGGTGGGCGACAAGGTGTGGGCCGAACGGGTCGAGGGCCCCGAGGCCCCGTGGCTCCCCCTCGACGAGATGCGGACGGAGACTCAGAGCCACTTCGCCTGGATGGCCCTCGAGGGCCTCGTGAACTACCTCAACGCGCAGCAATGAACCCGTTCTCGGACCTCTGTTTCCACCTCCAAGAAGAGATCCGCTGGGAGGTAGAGCATCACATCAGGGGATGGCCTGTCATCAGCCTCCGCTCAGGGGAACTGGTCTGGTGGATTCCTTGCGAGGGGGCTTGGTGATCTACAAGGTCTACGTCCAGAAGTCGCCAGAGACGGGGGAGTTCATCGACCCCAACGTCTACAGCGCGTGGCACGGCTTCGACAAGATGGGTGTCGAGACGGTGCCGTTCACCTGGGCACAGCTTCGGGATGGGGAGATCGAACTGACCCGAGATGCGCTCGTGGTCGGGGGCATCCTTCCGGTTCGTACCGCCGTCGAACGACTGGGCTACAAGCCGCCCGAGAACGTGGACTACCCCGTGTGCCTCGAGCCGTTCCTCCGACGGAACGTGCGGAGGGCCACCATCCGCGACGCTCACCGGCTCTGCGTGGACGACAAGGTCGTCCCACCCGTGTTCATCAAGCCCGTGACCGGGCACAAGGAGTTCGACGGCCACGTCATCTCCTGCTACCGGGACACCATCCGCACGGCGGGCTGGATGAAGGAACAGCCCGACACCGAAGTCTGGATCTCAGAGGTGGTCGAGTTCACCTCCGAGTGTCGGTACTTCGTCAACCGGGGGCAGGTTGTCGGCGTGGGCCACTACAGGGGCGACCCCCTCAAGCTCCCCGACGGCTACGTCGTCCGGCACGCGGTGAAGGTCTACGAGGACTCGGGCGAAGCGCCTGTGGCCTACACCATCGACTTCGGCGTCATCTCCAACGGGGAGACGGTGCTCGTCGAGGTCAACGACGGGTTCGCCTTCGGGTGCTACGGGCTCAACAGCCTGAAACACGCGCGGATGCTCGAGGACCGGTGGTGCCAGATGGTCGATCTGCCGCTAACGGTGCGATAGGTAGCTACGGAGCGTCAGATGCTCGAACATCCCATTCAGCGTGCCAGTGAGTCCCGCACCATCGAGGACTTCTTGTCCCTGGCCTTCCCCCCCGAGTGGGGAGGCATCCGAGCCCGGATCATCGAGACGGGAGCCGAGATGGCCCCCGAACCGTGCGGATGGGCACCCCGCTGGTCCCTGATCCCGCCGACCGTGCGGAAGGGGACGGGAGACCTCCACACGGCCACCAAGTCCGTGATCTACCGCATCCACGACAGCCTGCACCAGTTGTGGGGGTTGCCTCATCCCGGCAAGTACACCATCGACGACTTCTACTACTTCAAGCGGGCACAGATGTGCGGTGAAGTCGCGGTGCTGACCTTGACCGAGTTCGTGTACTGCAACTACCTCCGACGGCAGTACCCGGAGTTGGAAGGCTTCATCCGAAGCCGCAACGCCATCCCGATGATGGACACCCATCTTGCGGGCAAGTCGGTCGAGCAGATCGCCATGCGGCTGGACGACCTCTTGCACAAGAAGAGCCGCCCCCGTTGGGTCCGGGAAGATCCGATCGCCACCGCGTTCGTCGACGACTACGTGCCGATGCTGGAGAAAGATCGCCAGCAGATCGACATCAACTGGGAGGCGATGAAGGCGGCCCAGTGGTCCCCAGACGGAGCCCCGAAGGCGCGGTTCGGTCCAGGGCTGGACGGACTCGAACTGACGGTCTGGATGATCCGCGACTTCGAGCACCTCCTGTCGTCGTCCTCGGACATCGACTGGCCGTTGGCCCACTTCAACCGGGAGCGTCGCACGAAGCTCGTTCTGCCTCCAGGATGGGTGAGTTGACGTTCTACGACCTCGAGGCGCGCATCCGGGGGCTCGCCCAGACCTCCTCCCGTGAGCGGATGGTGGAGGCCGCGAAGGCCCTTCCCGCAGTCGGGCTCGTTGCGCTCAACGGCATCCCGTTCATCGGCGACCCGCCCACGTACTTCGGCACGCCCATCACGCCCCAGACCCTTCAGACACAGGTGCGGTTGGGTCTGGGGTTCGGTGGGGTGCTGACCTACATGAACTCGAGCGCCCTGACCCTCGACGAACTGGCAGTCTTGAGTCTGAAGCACGATCACGACTGGGCGATGCGGAACATCTCCGTGACGCTGTGCTTCGCGAACACCCCGACGTTCGTGGAGATGTCCTTCGCTCGGGACGGTCGATTCCACCTGTCGTGGGTGGAACCGAAGGGGGCTGAAGACTGGTCGTTGCCACGCATCTTCACCGCGTCTGCTTCCCTGAAGGACTGGAAGAAGTACGTCGCCAATCGAAACTCCCCAGACTTCCTGCCCACACAACGATCGTGGCTCGACAAGGCCCACGCCGCGCTGTATGTCGTATGCCCCGAGTATTTCACGTAGAAGCTCCGGGTTCAGCCCTTTGATTGTTGTGGACGTGTCGTGTTTGCCGAACTGCTGAGTGGATTCATGGGCCGGACGAAGCCAGTCGCCACCCCCCCGAAGGTTGTGCGCTTCGTCCTGGCGTTCAACCCCGACCTCACCGACCCGAAGGCCACCTGTCTCGAGGTGGGTGAGTTCACCATCAAGGGCGAGAAGTTCCGGTCGTTCAACTGGTGGCTCGATTTCCGGGCGCTCGGGCTGGACCCGCTGACTGAGGGCATCTTCCACATGTGGCCGGAGAGCATGCGGCATCTCGTCGGCCAGTGGCCCGCGTTCCGGGACCGCCCGATGCCCGCTCACCTCAAGGCTCATGACCCCGACAACATCGAGGACTACCTGGTCCAAACCCTGGCCCGATCGAGCATCTTCGTTGCTCGCGTAGAGGACGGGGAGGTTCGGGAGTCGTGATCACCATCCCCGACATCATCATCGTCGGGAAGAACGAGGCGGATCGGATCCTCAGCCAACTGGATTGGCGGGAGAAGATCCGCCACGTCTGTTCCATTGGGGAGGTCCAGACCCGTCGGCCGAACGGCTTCAAGCAGGTCCAGGGAAACAAGCTCCGCCTGGAGTTCGACGACATCGAGCGGGAGAAGATGCTCTCTGGGTACGAGGGCTGCACCCAGGAGCACATCGACCAGGCCGTCGAGTGGTGTGCTCGAGTGGCGGCCGATCCCCAACCCACGCTCATCCACTGTGCAGCGGGTCAGCGTCGTTCCACCGCTGTAGCTCTCCTGCTCCTGGCGACCCTCCTGGGGCCAGGCCAGGAGGCACAGGCTGTGGCGCACCTTCACGCCGCCGTACAGTCCACCCACGCTCGGAAACTTCGAGCTTTTCCGCACATGCAGCCGAACCGCCGCGTAGTGTGGATGGGAGACGCCACCTTGGGCCGCAGGGGACTCTTGTTCCACGCACTCATCGAGGGCTTCCCAGAAGGCACGTTCCGTCCGGGGTTTGTTCCATGAGTCGGCCAGCGGTGGTGTTCGGAGATGTTCACGGAGACTCGGTGAAGCTCGAGAAACTCGTCGCCGAGGTGCGGAAGCGGTTCGGCTCCGAGGTGGACATCTACTCCCTCGGCGATCTCATCGACCGTGGCCCGGACTCGAAGGGTGTCCTGGACATCTGCATCCGCGAGGGCATCCAGGGGATCCTCGGCAACCACGAACTGTGGCTCCGCGAGGTCGCGGCGGGCGGCAAGCTCAACGACGGCATCTACGCGGGCATCATGGGTGGCCTGGCGACCATCCAGTCCTACGGCCTGTTCCGGGGCGACCCCGACCGTGTGGGTCCAGCCCTGTTCCGTGCGATGGGTGAGGCCCAGCGGCAGTATCTCCTCGACCTGCCCCCGTACCGCCGCATCGAGGTCGGTGGGCGAGTGTTCTGGCTCATCCACTGCGGGTTGTCCTCGGACACGGCGGCGGGCATCCTCCACGAGGCCCAGGGCCGACCGCTGACCGACGAGCAACTCGTCTACGTCGCCCACAAAGCCGCGCCAGACCTGTTCTTCTGGATGTCCCCGAAGATCAAGGAGAAGAGGCTCCATCGCTTCAGCAACGGGGCGACCCAGATCCTCGGGCACGTCCCGCTCTCGCAGCCCGAGACGTGGCCGGGGCACTTCCTCGCCATCGACACCGGCTGTGGGACGAGGCCGCCCTACGCGCTGTCCGCCGTCATCATCCCGCCGAACGGTCTGGGCGTGGAGATTCTGACCGTCCGGTAACGGTTCTATGCCCGCCTTCGACAGTAGGAGGGCTCATGCCCGTGGACCCCAAGCGCGTGGCGGCCCGGTTCCTGGAGGCGGCCAAGAGCCCGTTCTTCATGTCGCCGGACGAACTGGCCGAGCACAACAAGAAGCGGAAGGACCAGGGCAAGCCGTACAACCCGTGGACGGCCAAGCCGGGCGAGAAGAAGCCTGAGGAGCCCGAGAAGGGATCCTACGAAGCCTACGTGAAGCGGAAGAAGGAGAAGGGCGAAAAGCCGCTGTCGAAGGACGAATGGGCGCGGGTCATCCGGCAGCACAGGTTTCCGATCGACTGATGCCGCGTAGGGAGCGGTGGGGGACACGCCACCGTGCCACGTCAGGTCGTCATCGCGGGTCGCACGCTCACCGAGGCCGAACTCGATTGCCCCGACTGCGGGGCGATGATGATCCTGGTCGAGTTCCAGGGGAAGCCCATCTACCGGTGCGTGCGGCACAAGACCATCGGCTGCCGGGGGTGTCACAGCGCCCACCCCGACGGGAAGCCGCTCGGCACGCCCGCCCACTGGACCGTCCGCGAGGTCCGGCGCAAGACCCACGGGGTGTTCGACTTGCTCTGGAAGGGGGGCCAGAGTAGGATGACTCGTGACGCCGCCTACCGGTGGCTCCAAGGTGCGATGCAGATGACCCCCGAGATGGCCCACATCAGCCGCTTCGACGCCGCTCAGTGCGAGACGGTGTTGGCGATGCTGCGTGCGGACTTCGGGCTGGAACCCGAACGTGACCCCGGTGAGGGCCGCGTTGGGTTCTACGAACTGAGATTCTAGGCCCACGACCCTCACCGGGGGCGCTGCTTTCCTGCACGCTCTCGTCGGCTATGGGTTAGGCCCCCAGCCTTTCAAGCTGGGTAAACGGGTTCGAGTCCCGTCGAGAGCACCAGACACGCTCTCGTCGTCTACTGGCTAGGACACCCGGCTTTCACCTGGGAAAAGAGGGATCGATACCCTTCGAGAGCACCACACCACGCGCCCGTAGCTCAGCAGGACAGAGCGGCGGACTTCTAAGCCGAGGGTCGGGGGTTCGATTCCCTCCGGGCGTACCACAGGAAGGTTCAGGAAGGCCCTCCCCATGCGTACAAGGGGAGGAGGTTCCCACCATGGACTTCAACCCCTTGCAGGACGGGCTATTCGAGATCGCCCGGGGCATCCGTCGTGACCAGGAAGTCGCGCCCATCGCGTTCCTGGTCGTCATCGGAGGCATCGTCCAGGTGCCCCTGTTCCAGATCCCCAAGGACTTGTGGCGTGCCGCCATCGTCCAGGCCATTCGCGAGACGCGGGCGATGGCGGTCATCCTCCACACGGAAGCCTACGTCGTGGAAGGCAGTCAGGCGGCCTCGGCCGTCGCGGCCAAGATGGCGGGGCTCCCAAGCCTCAACGAGTTCCCCGGTCGGCGGGAGATCCTCCAGTCGAACATGGAACTGCCCGACGGCACCTACCGCACCCTCACCGCCACCATCGAGAACGGGACGTTGGGGCCGACGGAGGTGATGGACTTCCCGAAAGGCTCGACCCTCGAGGGCCAGTTCACCCGGTTCTTCGCGGGCTGATCAGGCTCCGCGAACCCGGTCGACCTCGGCGGTCAAAGCCAGCATCGTAGCCCCACCATCTTCTACCAGGGCCGCGTGTTCGATGGCCTCGTGGCGGTAGTCGTTGCCCCGGAGGAACCAGCGAAGCTCCCCGGTGGCACGGTGTAGCTGGAAACACGCGATGGCCCGAGCCGCCCACTTGTGCGCGGTCTCGGACTCGATCTCCTGATCGGACTTCTCCTGTACCTCTGCCAAGGCCCCCTCGATGTCGAGTTTGGGCGAGGCGTGGAGGTATCTGGAAGCGACCCTGGCTTTGGAGTCCATGACGGCCCTCAGTCGAGCAGGTAGTCCCGCATGTCCGTGAGGTTGTTCTTCACGGCCCAGTAGATGTGGCCGGGCTGCATCAGCGAGTCGGGCATGGCCTCGTACATGGCCGCCCGCGACTTCTCCGCCGTCCAGTCTCGAGAGAACTTGTCCCACCAGTCCTGGACGAGCTTCGCGGCACCCACGAGTTCGGGCTCCTTCTCGATGAAGGCGTGAGGGCCCTTGCGGCGAAGGGTGTCCGTGCCCTCGGTGAGAACCTGAAGCGGACGCACCAGGGCTCGTGGGATCTCGGGCCGCATGAGGAGCCACTCGGCCAGTGTATGGACGCGCTGCCACTCCGTCTTGTACTTGCCCACGTCGAGCATCGCGTAGTCCGACGTGTACGGGAGCGCGTAGGAGAACGACTCCTCGTAGGCGTTCTTGCGAGCACGGTCGAGGGCAAGCTGCGGGTTCTTCAGCACCGCCGCGTACTCACGCTTCCCCATCCCGATGATGTGGGCGAGGAGATCGCCGAACGAGTCGTCCCCGAGGCCGAACGAGCGTGGATTCCCGTGCTTCCCGGTCTCCATCCAGGTGTCGCCCTCCTCCTCCCACTCGGTCAGGGCACGGTAGAGCTTCCCGCGCAACTGGCTGAAGGTCGTCTGCATCCCGGCAGCCTGGTTCGGCGACAGGTTCCGAAGGAGTTGCTTCTTGATGGCCTTGTAGTCCGTGGTTCGCGTTCCCCAGCCGAGGTCGTCCACGATCTTCCAGAACTCGGACTCGGGCATCGCTGTCGCAGTGAGAGCCTGAATCAATCGAGGGCGAAGCTCCCGATTCATGTAGGCGACCCGGATCAGGTTCGAGCGCAGTTCGGACATGGGGTTCAGTCTCCATCTTCAACGGCGTATAGGACAGGCAACGAGAGTGTGTTAGGGTGTTCTCCATGAGCCACGTCCAGATCACGACCCACTACGCCTACCCGGCCGCCATCGCGTGCCTGGGTTGCGCCGTCGTGGGCGTGTCGTTCGGACAGGCGAAGGATCTCGAGACCATCGAGTCCAGGTGGGCGATGAGCGGCCAGCGACCCACCCAGAACCCCGGCGAACACACCGCCACCGCCGCATAGGGGACTTCCACTGTGAGGTCCCCCGGACGAAACCGAGGAGGACCACCAGCAGGAAGCAACCGAACGACCTACAACCAGATCCACGTCCTCGTAGTTCAGTGGATAGAACGCGGCTTTCCTAAAGCCGATGTCGGGGGTTCGATTCCCTCCGAGGATGCCAACCACCCACGCACGGGGGGACAGTCACAGTGTCCTAAACAGCCTATGTCCCGCGTCGATCAAGACGTGAGGATGCGCCCAGGAGGAGGGCGACCATGACCAACGCTGTGCTGCTACTCAACGCCGACTACACGCCCCTGCGGGTCATCCCGTGGGAGGATGCTGTCATCAAGCTGATCGACCGGAAGGTGCGGCTCGTCACCGAGTACTCGGGGCGGGTCATCCGTTCGGCGAGCACCGAGATGGCGTTCCCCGCCGTCGTGGCTCTGACCAAGTTCGCTCCGACGACCAAGAAGGTCCGGTTCAACCGGGCCAACCTGCTCGCTCGCGACGCCTACACTTGTCAGTACTGCGGCGTTCGTCCCCGGACGAACGGCACTCCGCCGAAGCCTCGGCTGGAGGATCTGACCCTCGACCACGTCGTGCCTCGGGCACAGTCGCGGAAGGGTGAGGTCATCCTCCCGTGGAACAAGGCTCGGGTGTCGGTCACTTGCTGGGAGAACGTGGTGGCAGCCTGCATGGACTGCAACGCCATCAAGGCCGACCGTACTCCGGAGCAGGCTGGGATGAAGCTCCGTCGGTTCCCGACTCGTCCTACCGCGTGGGACTCCGTGATGATGACGCTCCGTCGGACTCACGTTCCCGACGAGTGGCGCGACTACCTGCCTCCAGATTCCGGATGGCGCGACTACTGGGATGTGGAACTCGACCCAGACTGATGGGTACGCAGGTACGTGATGGCCACTTCCAAGAGAGCGATGTTCTCTTGGAAGTGGCCCAGCCCGCGATTGCAGTTGGAGCACAAGAGAGCACGAACCTTCCCCGTGTCGTGATCGTGATCGACATGGAACCGGTTGCCTTTGCCTCCAGGCTTGTCAGTAGCGCATATGGCACACCTGCCGTTCTGCAACAGCAAAATCCGGTCGAAGTCAGCGTTGCTGATGCCGAACTTTCGGAGCAGTTCGTTGTTTCGGTGAGCGGCTTTCCGTTCGGGTGTCCGCTTCCGCAGCAGGTCTTTCTCACGTTGTTGGGGACTTCGGGACCGGGCCAAAGCCCTCTCGCGAAAGTCCGAATCTTCCTGGTATCTCTCGCGGCGAACCTTGCTCAAACACTCCTTGCATCGAGAGTGGAAACCCCTCGGGGTGTCACTTCGACGATTGAAGGCTTCTTGTGGCTTTGCTTCTCCGCACAGGGAACAGAGCAAGGCCATCTCCCCCTCCACACAGGACGGGATATAGGACGGAAACCGAAAAGTCGTTCCTCCCAGAGAACTCTGGCTGGAAGGACTACTGGGACGTGGAGTTGGACCCCGACTAGGGTTGAGGGGCGGAGGGTGCGAATCCTCCGCCCCTCTTGTCTCAGCGCGGGGTAGAGGTGTCCCCGGAGACGCCTCATGGACGACGACCTCCAGTTCAAGATTGACCTCGGCGAGGTCGTCCTCATCCTCATCGCGCGGGAGCAAGACCCGGGCGTCGTCTACGTGTTCGCGCCCTCCTTGAACGGGAAGGTCGTGCGGAACATGACCGACGACGAAGCCAAGCTCGTCGACCACCCGCTCACCGAACAGGCCATCCAAGACTTGGCCTCCCAAGCCCACGAGAGTTGGGTCACCTGGGAGCCCATTGAGTCCATCGTGGTCGTCTACAACGTGATGGGGGCCGCCGGAACCATCGTGGGCGAGGCGTAGCCTACGGGGTCGGCAAGCCGATCACGACATCCAGCACGCACGTCTTGGCGTAGTCCTGGATCCGCTTCTCGAGGATCTCACCGAGCTTCTTCACGTCGGCGGGGCTGATCTTCACGGGAAGGTTCGACAGATGGTTGTTCGCGCCGATGTTCACCGCGATCGGCCAGCCGTGGCGTTCGTTCGTCTCACGGTCACGGATCGAGGCGCTCCCTTCGATGTAGAACAGGTAGAACCCCGGGGCACCTGGCACGATCTTGGTGATGTCCACGCGGATGTCGAACGTGGTGCTGGTGCCGTAGGTCGTTTTCGACGCCGTCTTGAGGATGGGCAGCAGGTGCTCCCGAAGCTCGGGCCGGGTGTGGGCCAGCCGAACAACCTGTGCGCGCAGACTCTCGGGCATGTGGAGGCTCCTCTCTACCTTCGAGCCCGTATAGAGCCGTCACCGACCGCGTAGGAGGGCGAGGAGGGTTGCCCATGGGTGCCGACTACTACGCCGAGACGTACCTCGGGTTCGAGATCAAGAAGGAGGACTTCATCCGCATCGACACGGTGACCACCGTGCTGTGCGCCCACGAGGTCCCCAAGGGGGCGAAGTTCTGCCCCGAGTGCGCCACCCCCGTCAAGAACCGCAGCAAGGTCGAGACGAAAGAGGTGTGGAAGGACGGCGTGCCCATCTCCGAGTCGGACCGCGAGGACGGCTGGAACGAGTTCCTCGAGTACGAGGGCAAGATCGCCGGACACAAGGTCATCCCGCTCCGGACGTGCTCCGAGGATCGAAAGGACGTGCCGCTCATCCTCGGCTACCAGATCGGTCGCGTGTGCGGGGAGTCCGGCTGGGGGTACGACCAGAACCCAGTCGAAACCTCGGCCGACGACCTCACCTCGAAGATCGAGAAGCTCACCAAGCTGGCCGCCTCCCTCGGGTTGAGTTCACGGCCCGTCAAGCACTACACCCTCTGCTACGTGAGCGTCTGACCCGCCTTGGGGTAGGGTCAGCGCAACTGAGGTGCCCCGTGAAGGTCGTCTACGCCAAGCAGCCGTTCCCCGAGGAGTGGACCTCCGCCATCTTCCTCGCGGGACCGACCCCGCGTGACCCGAACACCCCCTCGTGGCGGCCCGAAGCTCTCCGGCTCCTCGACGAGATGGGCTACGAGGGTGTGGTGATGGTCCCCGAGGACGCCGAGGGCGAGTGGGGCTCCGGGCACGACGCCTACATGAACCAGATCGACTGGGAACGGAAGGGGCTCGACCTCGCAGACGTCATCGTGTTCTGGGTGCCCCGCGAGATGGAGCGGATGCCTGCTCTCACGACCAACGTGGAGTTCGGCAGGTACGTCACCTCGGACAAGATCGTGTTCGGGGCTCCCGAGTGGGCCAAGTCCGTCCGCTACCTCGAGACGATGCTCAAGACCGAGACGGGCGGCGAACGGCACCTCGAGATGAGGGACACCCTCCGGGCGGCCCTCGAGCGCATCACGAGTTTCAGCCCCTCGGCTCCTCGGGTTGGGGGTGAGCGGGCAGTGCCTCTCCACATCTGGACGCTGCCGAGCTTCCAGAACTGGTACAAGGCCCAAACGGCCGCCGGAAACCGCCTCGATGACGCGAAGCTCCTGTGGCACTTCCGCATCCCGAAGGCGAAGGTCGTGTTCTCCTTCGTCCTGTGGGTGAAGGTCTGGATCTCCAAGGAGAACCGGCACAAGGAGAACGAGTTCATCTTCACCCGGACGGACATCTCGACGGTCGTGCTCTACGCCTGGCCCGAGAACTCGCTGGATGAGATCAACGACGCCGAGATCATCCTCGTGCGGGAGTTCCGGTCCCCGGCTCGCACCCCCGACGGGTTCATCCACGAGTTGGCGGGCGGCTCGAGCGTGAAGCCGGGCAAGGACCCGCTCCAGGTGGCTTCGGACGAGGTTCACGAGGAGACGGGGCTCATCATCTCCGCCGACCGCTTCAAGGCTCTGGGGAGCCGTCAGGTCGCGGGAACGCTGTCCACCCACCACGCCCACCTGTTCGCGGCGGAACTCACCCGGGCCGAGATGGCTCAGGCCAAACTCCTCGCGGAGAACAACCAGGTGAACGGCGTCGAGGAGGACTCCGAGCGCACCTACGTCGAAGTCACCACCGTCGCCGAGATGCTCGCCTCCGCCGACACGGACTGGAGCGTCGTCGGGATGGTGATGAAGGCGTTGATGTCGTGAAGCGGCCCTTCATCTTCGACATGGAGACAGCGGACCCCGATGACTTCATCACGCTGCTGCTCCTCCTTGGGCACCCACAGGTGGATCTTCGTGCCGTGACCATCACGCCGGGGACGAAAGAGCAGGTCGGCCTCGTGCGTCAGGCGTTGGCGTGGTTCGGCCGCCAGGACATCCGCGTCGGGGCGTTCAACATCGACCATGACAAGGAATGCGTTTCCGCTTGGCACTACAAGGCGTTCCCCCCACTGAAGAAAGTCTTGTCCGACGAGGCTGAGGTCGGCTGGAAGGTGCTCGACAAGGTGCTCGGACCCGACACCACGATGGTCTGCGGGGCGGCCCTGAAGAACCTCGGGGCGCTGTTGGGCCAGCTTCGCATCCACGACCGCACCCCGAACTACGGCCGCCTCTACATCCAGGGTGGCTTCGCGGGCGAAGGCGTCGTGCCGCCTGAGAAGCAACTGGAGAAGTTCAAGGGCAAGGTGACCTGCCCGACGTTCAACCTCAACGGGGACGTACCGAGCGCCCTCTCCGTCCTCGATCACCGGACCTGGTTCTCGGACCTCCGGTTCGTCTCGAAGAACGTCTGTCACGGGGTCCTCTACGACGCGGCACTTCATCTCCGGTACGACGCCGCCAGCACCTCCTGGTGCAACCACGAGGTGTGCAACTGCGAGTGCCATCGGCCCGGCTCTTACGTGATGCACGCCATGGAGTGCTGTTCTCCGTGCTCGCGGTGCGGTCAGAGGGTCCCCGGGTTCATGGGGGCCGCCATCAGTCCCACGGCGTTGAGCCAGTCCCTCATCTACCAGGGAATGGGCCACTACCTTCGCCGACATCCAGGAGGAAAGGCGTTCCACGATCCGCTGGCCGCCTGCTGTGCCATCAACCCCGAGATCGGCGAGTGGGCCGAGGTCGAGTTGTACCGGGAGGGCGGTGAGTGGGGGTCGTACCTCCTCGAGGGCTCGAGGGTGAAGATCATCGTTGGGTACGATCACGAGAAGTTCGTGACGACCTTGCTGGAGGCCCGATGAAGCCGCACACCTGGGAGACAGAGGAGATCGACGGAGGCCACGTTGGCGTGGAAGACTTCTGGATCTGCCGCGCCTGTGGGGCAAGCGGGGGGTCCGTGAACCTGCGGATGCCGCCGTTCTACGCGGACGGCTCGGGCCTCAAGGTGTCGGACGACTGCGACGAGGCGAAAGTCCAGATCGAGAAGCACAGGGCCACATGGGTGCCGCCGAAGCGCGAGACGAAACCCTTCGTTGGGGAGGCCCGCGTCGGTCCCGTGACCCGGGAAATCCCCGACAGCCCCGATCCCGAAATCTCGAAGCTCGGCTACGAGTTGTGGGGCCACAAGTACGACCACCTCGACCCTGACCGGATGGCCGAGTTCTCCGCCTACTGTCAGCGGGTGCCCACAGAGTAGGTTCAGGAACCGGGTCGCAGTGCGTAGCTCATGCAGGAGGCGACGCACATGCCGGACGGCCTGACCTACGACCCGAACCTCGCGATGCACCGCCGCACCCTGGCCCAGCACATCCTCAACGTGGTGCTGACGGCGGGGTTCATGGAGGAGGATCCCACCCGTCGGAACTCGCTCATCAAGGAGCGGGTGTTCTACCGGGGCGTGGACGGCATCGAGAACGTGCGGGTCCAGGTGTGGACCACCATCGTTGGCTTCGACGAAGACGCCACCGTGCGGGACTCGGGGAAGGATGCCATCCGGGTGTGCGCGGTCTACTCGACCAAAGGCGGCCTCGAGCGGGGCATCGTGAGCACGACCCGCATCCACCGCACCGGCACCATCGAGTCCATCTGCGAGCGCCTCCTGGACCGGATGCGTGAGGTCTACCGCAAGGCCGCTCGTCCGGTCCGGTGCGACCGTTGTGGTGCTCCCACCTTCATCTCGAAGAACAACAACCAGGTCTGCGCCGAAATCTGCTTCGCGCGACACGGCTGAGGTTCAGAACCCGTGCCCTCGAACGTATACCTGTTGACAGCCCTGTGGGGAACTTGTGGAGATCCCACAAGATTCAGAGAGAGGTAAGTGGGCCTTTTGCCTACCCTTCTGCGAAAGTCTTGCGGTAAACACTACACGTTTTCCGCAGGGGTGTTAAGATGAGGCACCACCTCTTGAGTCCCAAGGGGTGTGGACAAGATCAACCCGACCGAATGGATGCCGAAATGGCCCGCAAGAACCCGGAACGTGATCAGGTCGCAGCGGCGGCCTTCGTGAAGTGGAAGACCGTCAACGAGTACAGCGACGGCCAGATCGCCAAGCTGGTGGGCCGCTCGGCCGCCGCCGTCGCCACCTGGCGGAACGGCACCCGGCCGATGGCCCGGGAGCGCGACGTGCTCGAGAAGCTCACCGGCTGGAACTGGGACAGCCCCCCGGGCGACGACTACACCCCGACCAAGACCGTCGTGGCGGCCCCGAAGGCCAAGCGCGTCCGCCGCCCGTCCCTCGACTTCGTCGAGGCCCTCATGCGGGCCAGCGACACCCTCCAGTCGGCCCTGGCCTCGAAGCGCAAGCTCGACCCCGCCAACGCCGACGACGCCCTGGCCCTCCGGGTCTGCGCCAAGTCCCTCGCGGCGGAGGCGACCCGCCGTCAGGAGGAGATCGCCCTCCACCAGAAGACCAAGAGCGTCCGCGACCTCGTGCTCGGTCACCGCGACCCGAAGGAGGCCATCCGCTTCCTCCGCGAGCACTCCGCCATCGACGCGAGCCTCCTCGACACCCTCGAGCGCGAACTGCCCGCCACGCAGGCCACCGTCGCGGCCTGATCAACGGGCAGTGAGGTTGCAACCTCGGACCGCGCCGATCCCGGTTGGACCGGGATCGGCGCGGTTACCCGTTGTGCCACACCCCGTTTTGCGGTAACAGGAGGGGTCGCCAAACCCACCCCCTCTCAGTGCTTGGGGTTCTACCCCCAACCTGTCAGGGACCCTCCTGAGGTGTTCTTTGAGTCCTGCTCAACGGGAACTGATCCGCTCGCTCGCCTCTTGTGTCCCCGGAAAGGGCGTCGTCATCCCCAATCCGAGCCCCGAAGTCCAGTTCGTGTTCAACGTGTGCAAGGACTCCGGTTGGGTCGAAGAAGTCACCTCCGGCCCCATCCGCGTCTGGAAGATCACTCCCGAAGGACGCGAAGCCCTCGAGATGTTCCCCGCTCACCGCCCCCACCTCTACCTCGTCACCGCCGAGTGCTGACCCCGCGTCGGTAATCCTTCGATATAGCTTACATGGTGTAAGCAGTACGGAGGAAACATGACCGAACGACTCGGATTGGTTGGTGCGATGCCTCTCGGCAACGGCCGTTGGCGCGCACAGGGCTACCTTCACGACGGCCAGGTGGGCGGGGTGAAGTACCTCGGCACCTTCGACACCGAAGAGGAGGCCAGCGCGGTCTTCCTTCGCGAGAAGGAGCGCCTCGAAGCCGAGCGGCACAAGGCCGCCGAAGCCGAGGTCGAGCGCATCCTCTCCAGCCCCACCTACGTCTACCAGGGCGGGGTCGGTCGCGGGGCCTCCCTCAACGGCACCCGCTTCAAGGTCGTCCAGGCCAAGGATGCCCACAACGTCGTCGCCGTCCCCGTCCTCGGAGACGGGTCCCTCGCCTTCGATGCCCAGCGGGTCGTCCTCATGGCCTACCTGCGCGAAGAACCGCTCCCCGTGACCGCCGAGGCTCCCGTGAGCCCCAAGACGGCAGGGCTCACCGTCGAGACCCCCGGTCGTGGAGCCGCGCACCAGCCCGACCGCGAGTCCCTGAAGAAGGAGGTCTTCCGCTTCGTGTCTCGAGAGCACGGCCGGGACATCACCTTCGCCCTCGACTTCCTCCTCTCCCACGGCGAGCGGAAGCTGTCCAACACCCTCGCCCACATCCGTGGTGACCGGACCTTCAGCCAGCAGATCGCCTGGCTCCGGGCCAACACCAGCCTCCCCTCCGACCTCCTCAACCAGATCGAGCAGGAGGCTCTCCACGGCTTGTTCATGGGTGACGAGGCCCAGGCCGCTGCCCGCGTGAACCCTCGCGCGTTCGGCTTGTACTCGGGAGATGAGCCGACTCCGGTTGACTGGGACGCCGAGGACGATGAGGAAGCCTGATCCCGCGTAAGGGGATCATGAACCGATACCAGTGGCATTGCTCCGGCTGCGGCACGACTGAGGGTCGGCACGAGCGCACCGTGTTCTGCGACTCGTGCATCACCTCCTTGCCGAAACACCTCCCGTGGCCGCGATACCTCGCTGCCCTCCGTCGGTTCCGCGACGCCATCGCTCAAGGGCTCGAACTCGACGGCTACGACGACAACACGACGGGCAACAAGAACACCGAGGTGACCTGGGGCTTGTGCAACCAGGATCCTGCCATGTGGCCCGACGCACAGGACCACCTCTGGCCCCACAGCTTCACCACCCACGGTCGATCCGCTCCCATCTACCGCGACAAGGGCCAGATGTGCCCCTTCGACGCGAGCCGGGACAATCCGGAAGCCGAGCCGAGCGGATGCTTCTACCGGTGCGCCTTCTTCAAGACCCGGAAGTACGGCCCGCGTCCGGACAAAGACGAGATCCTGACTCGGTACGATGCTCTGATCGCCAAGGCCGAGGCCATCGCAGCCCTCGGAGAGTCGGCTGAGCCCGCGTGAAGGAACCCCAGGTCTACCACACCGCCGAACTCAGCGACTGGATGGTGTCTCACCATGCCTGCATCCGCTGGTGTGAGCGCATCGGCCAGACCACCAACACCTGGGCCGCACGCATTCTCATCCAGATCGCCCTCAACCAGGCCATCACCATCCCCAACAGGTACGCCGTCACCCGCTGGGTCGAGAAACACATCGACTCCCACACCACCCACTCCCGACGCACCGGCATCCGCTACCACATCGCCGGATCCGCCGTCGTCATCACAGGGGGAAACCGCGTCATCACCATCCTCAAGGCCACCGAAGAAGACTACGCCACCGTGTTCGTGTTCCTGATTTTCGGCTTCTGGCTCGAGGACGAGGTTCAGGAAGTTGCGAGGCCCGCGTAGTAGAGACATCGGAGGTCAGCATGTCTCTCGGCTTCGCCATCGGTCAGGAAGTGATGTTCGGTCGCCCCAACGGTGAGAAGACCCGTGGCGTGGTCGAGAAGATCAACGCCAAGTCGGTCAAGATCCGCCAGACCGAGGCCCGTGGCGGCCACCCGGTCGGCACCATCTGGACCGTCGGCCCCTCGCTCATCACCCCGATCAGCGGCGGCACCACCCCCACGACCCCGGTGACCAAGCCGACCGTCACGGCCCCGACCACCCCGGCCGACAGCCGCCTGTGGAACCAGTTCGCCCCCCGCTTCGGCCTCGCGCTCGACCTCGTGGGCAAGACCTTCAAGGCCAAGGGCACCGAGTACCGCATCACCGGCATCGCCCCCAGCCGCCCGAAGTTCCCGGTCGACTGCATCCGCACCCGCGACAACCGCCCCTTCAAGTTCACCGCCCAGGGCGTCATCGACGGGCTCAAGGCCCCCACGGCCCCGGCCCCCCGTGTGCCCCTCGCCTCGGGCCTCAACGTCGGCTCCCCGGTCAACTACCAGGGCTACCAGTGGCAGCCCAAGGTCGGCCCCGTCGCCGGTCCCGTCACGGGCGTCATCACCGCCATCAACCACCGCGACCAGACCGTCGAGGTGTTCTGCGGCACCGACACCCGCAAGTACAAGACCGTCGGCTTCGCCGACGTGACCCCGGCCCCCAAGCGCGACTCCAAGGTCATCATGGCGGACTTCGCCTCCGCCCACATGCTCCTCGAGCCCGAGAACCTCACCTGCGACGGTGAACGCTCCCGCTCCGAGTGCAACCGGATCGCCGCCATCCTCCAGCGCGCCCTCCGCGCCCTCGCCATCGAGAACGGCCGCATGGTCGATTCGTCCGAAGCCTTCCGGCTGTCGGACGACGCGAACGCGGTGTCCTGATCGAGATCAGCGGGTACAGGGGGCCATGCGAACTCAACGACCCCCCAAGAACATCCGCTGCGTCGAGTGCGGCACCCCCTGGCACGTCGAGAAGAACCACCCCTGGCCCCGCACCTGTGAAGGCTGCGGGGCCACGACGTGGATGAACCCACGACCCGTCGGCGTCCTCATCGTCCCCCTCCTCGACCACCCAGGACATGTCCTCGCCGTCCGCCGTGCCATCCAACCCGGCCTCGGGCAACTCGCCCTCCCCTCCGGCTACCTCGAGTCCCACGAACCCTGGCGCAACGGCTGCGCCCGTGAACTCCAAGAGGAGACCGGCATCACCATCGACCCCCACACCGTCACCCTCCTCCACGCCGAAACCCCGCCCACCAACCTCTCCGTCCTCCTCCTGTTCGCCTCCACCCACCCCCAGCACTTCCCCAAGCACTTCGAGCCCAACGACGAAGTGTCCGAACTCGCAGCCGTCCCCACCGACGGCTCCGTCCGCCTCGCCTTCGACCTCCACAACGAAGTGCTCGCCCGCTACCAGCGGTAGGCCCTCATGACCTCTTGAGAAGCTCCACCGCCAGCGACTCGACCGCCTCGGCAGACTTCTCCAACCGCCCCAACGTCTCCTGCATCCCCGCCGACACCCGCACCTTCCCGTCCAACTCGGTCAACAACCGATGCACCCGCTCCGTCTCCCCCTCGAGCGGCAACCGCTCCCCAGGGAAGCCCAGCACCTCACACGCCAACTCCTCCACCGTGGGGTCCTGAAACCGCTCCCGCGTCACGCACGGCACTCCCCGTAGCTCCGCATCCTCCACCGCCTCCGCTCGCAGGAACATCTCGTGCCCTACGTCCCGGATCGGAAACCCCTCCTCCCCACAATCCTCGCACCGACCGTCGATCGACCCGTCCTCGTACCGCTTCGACGGCACCACCCGACGGTGTGAACACTCTGCACTCCGCGTAGGCTCAGCCATGAACGTCTCGGGCCTCATCGTCGAATGGGTTGAAGAAGGTGCCATCCCTGCCTTCGATCTTGCTCCACCTACCCGGATCGCAGCCACCACGAGCCTGTTCCAAACCTTCCACCTGCTCGAAAACGGCCACTGGGACTTCCGACTCGCCCCGCGATCGTCCCCACGCCTCTACCCATCCCTCAACCAGACCGCTGAGCACCCCTCCGCGCCCACACTGCCCGACCACGAAGTGACGGACGGCAACTTCGACCTCGTCCTCGTCACCCGAGCCATCATTCGCGGTCACCCCGTCACCTTCGGCTTCACCCTCGTCGAAGCCGGACTCGTCGGCGACGCAGAACCCGTCCAGAACACCCAGGAAGCCCTACAACTCGCCACCCAGTGGCTCCAGGGCCTTCGAGGCGTCGACCTCCAACACGTCCACCCAGCCCTCCGCCTGGCCCTCGCCAGACACATGCACCGCCGGGAAGTCACCGAGGCCGCCACCACCCGTAGCCGCAACCTCCTCCTCGAGTGCCTCTCCCCAACCCAACGCACCGACTTCGAGAACCACGGCTACTTCCACGTCACCACCCACGTCGAAGACGGCGGAGCCGTCTTCCGCATCCTCCCCAACCACTCCCACAACATCCACCAACTCGACCCCGTGACCCTCGAGCCCATCTTCTCCTTCTGCGTCGTCGCCTCCACCTACGTCCCCGTCCACGACCAGATGCTCGTCCAGAAACTCCTCCTCGAACTCGACCCCACCACCTTCTTCTCCCTCGCCAACCGAACCACCCTCCGACGAAACACCGAGGTTCAGCCCACACCCCCTCCCGCGTAAATGCAGACAGGGAGACCCAAACCATGCCCGTTCACGTCATCATTCGGCATGAAGCCATCGAGGACCACTACAGCGCCCCCTGCGCCGTCGCCCTCACCGCTGAAGCCGCCCAGACGTGGATCGACAACACCGTCGCCACGTCCCTCCGCCTCCAGACCGCCCACGACATCGGCCGCGAAGCCGTCACCGCCTGGGAAGCCGCCAACCCCGACCCCTTCACCGAACCCATGCCCCCGCGCACCAAGTGGCCCAACGGCGTCGGCAAGAAGGACCCCCGCTACCCCGAATACCGTGCCCTCCGCGACTCCGAGGAGGCCGCCCAAGCCGCCTGGTCCGACCGCCGCGAGGCCGCCGCCACCGCACGCCACCTCCTCACCGACAACGTGTTCCAACAGGCCGTCGCACACCTCAACCCATGCCCCCGAGGAGTTGAAGATCGCCCGCCGCACGTCACCGCCGCCGACTTCCACGTCGAAGTCTGGAACACCGTCGAAGAGGACCCCTCGGTGCAAGGCTAGAGGTTCAGTTCGGCCCGCCCCCTGCGTACTAAAGACACCAGGGAGCTACGAACATGCCCTCGACCATCATCCCCCGTCCCCATCGCGTCTACCACACCCTCGGGTGCTGCGGCGGACGTGAGGGACGCATCATCGTCGTCGGCGAGTGCCCCCACTGCCAGGCCGAAGTCGACGAGGACGGTGAGGCCGTCGACCAGTGCTCCTACTCGAAGGAGGAGTGCCCCCACTGCTTCTCCCGACCCTGCGACCAGTCCTGCTAATCGTCCTCTACACCCACCCTGGCATGAGCCACTTCAAGTACGACAAGGCCCTCGTCCGACGGCTACGACCCAACGTGACCACCGACGGGAACAAGAAGATGCCCGACGAGACGGCTTCTACTCGT
>ERZ1066134.182-NODE-182-length-52808-cov-8.459178_pt1 | contig 52808 bp, 51 predicted proteins | sample MGYA00382781_ERZ1066134 | MGnify/ENA primary metagenome ERZ1066134 (study PRJEB33369, sample SAMEA5778364) | biofilm metagenome | biome: Industrial cooling water; feature: Water cooling tower basin; material: Biofilm | place: United Arab Emirates | collected... | reverse complement strand
GATAAATAAAAATTCCGGTCAATATTACTGCCACAACAGCTACTACAACATATATCTTACCTTCTGCTCTAAAATTATCTGCCATTTCTACTTCATTTTGTGCTCTACCAACAAAAGCCAACAATAGAGCCAAGAAGAATACATATATTTTTTTCATAATCATTTTTATAAAAATAGGCTAAAACGAATTGAACAGGCAAAGCCTGAGACGTTGTTTATTTGACGTGGCAAAAATACTATGTTTATTGAGCCTCTTCAAAGGTAATTTTGAAAAATGTGTAATAGAAATCTAGGGCAAGAGTAAGCTTGTTATGCTGAATTTATAAAAATCAAGCTTCTTCAACAGAATATTGAATTTTACGCTCTTTAAGCTTTGCCAAGTGCACTTCAAAGATTGTCTCACCTTTCTGACTACTTATTAAGTATACATCTCCACTTAGCTTTTTTGCGGCAATTTTTGATATATAAAGTCCTAAACCCGAGCCACTTGAATACTCATTGCCACGGTAGAACATATCAAACACCTTTTCTTTAATGGCTGATTCTATGCCTTGTCCGTTGTCCACAACCCTAGCTTTAAAGCTACCGTCTTCCTCTATAAAAATGGACACATTGCAGCTTGGTTTTACGGTGAGGTCGTTGGACCTAAACCTCACAGCGTTATCTACCATGCTGTGAATAATCAGCTGTAAAAGATTATAATCGTAGTAAACGGTTACATTATCGTCCATTTCGAAAGTAATGGAGACTTTGTTTCTATTCGGATTGTCGATTAGCATGGCCAACACTCCATCTCTTAATTTGCCGAGTGTAAAGTGCGAAGGTTTGATGTGGTTGTTTTTAATCTCGTTCACACTCAATATTCTGTTGAGGGTAAACTGTGTGTTTTTCGAAAACTTATCCAATACCAATAAATATTCTTGGCATTTTTTAAAGTCTTTCTCCATCAATGCCAAGTTACAAAGCCCCATGATGGTGGTGATAGGACCTCTGATATCGTGAGCGGCACGGTAAATAAATGTATCGAGCTCATAGTTGAGATTGAGCAAATCTCTATAAGCTTTCTGCAACTTTTTGGTGCGCTCCCTCACTTTTTCTTCCAACTCTTCGTTGATAGCCGCAATTTCTTCTTTTTGAGCAATGAGTTCTTCTGTACGCTCTTTCACCCTTTGCTCAAGTTCTCTGTTTTTTTCCTCTATTAACGATTGCCGTTCATGCTCCGACTCTATTTCGTTTTTAACCAATTCCTGCTCAATCACTTTTATCCGATTAGCAAGACCTAAAGAGAAGATGGCCAAATCAAAAATAGCGCCTATTTGGGGTGTGTATTCAAACATTTGGTTTGAACCTGTGTGGGGAATCACCCTCATCAAATAGAGTATGTATATCATCCCTGAAATAAAAAATATGGTATTCCCTATCAAAAAGTAACGGGCAGGAAAATAGTTACGAGCCAAACTCATCACTGCCACAGCCATCATAAAACATAAAGTGATGATAGCCAACACCAAAATGATAATTCTTGCCAACCACCATTCGTTTATAAACATGGGCAAATAGCTCATCAAATTGGCCCACATCAGATATTTGGCATACCTGTCGGCACGCATCACCAAATAAGAACTTTGCATATATATACGCCCAAATTGAATGTATACAATGAGCATAAGAGGCACTACCAATAGCCTCAAAACGTGGAAATTATTAACTGTTTCGGGAAAAAAAGCTTCTCTGATAAGCCCATCGGAAACAAAGTTGAAAAACAAAAAGAGGACGGCAAACACCACATAAAAAGCATACCCCCTACTGTTGAGCGAAATTGCCAACATAAGGTTATAAAAAATCATTAATAATATGCCCCCGTAAAAAAACACATTGATAAACTTCATAAGATTGCGAGTAGCATCAAATGCTTCGGGGTGGTAGGCTCTGATTTGTTCTGTGCTGTACTTGAGCAATTGGCGAGCAAAAGCAGATTTATTTTCTACTTTTACTACTATCTTTAATGGCTTATTCACCGGCAGAAACGTCCGGACAAATTCCCCTCTGCCTGTTTTCACGGCTTTCTCCGTAAGTGTATATTTAGAGCCGCAAAAAAAACTGTCTACTATTTCATTTCCGTCAAAAAGATATAAAGTAATTTTTTCGTTGCTATCACCAAAGCCAAACAGGTATTTTTTGGAAGAAGAGCTGTTAATGATGTGAAATTTGAAAAATACCTGTTCGATATTGTTTGATGAATAAAACGTAGAAACAGGCTTTGTACACAAAAAATCGCTGTGCACTGTTATATATTGGGTGAGAGAATATACCTTTTTGGTATCTGTCAACAACAATGTGTCGCCTAGAGCCAATGACTCAAAGGAAAAAATGAAAAATGAAAAGATGTACAGTAAAAATTTGTTCATCAAAATAGTTTTGAATTTCAATTGGTAAATATGAGTGTTACTTCTAGAATTTAATAACCCTTCTTTAGATTATTCATACATTTCAAAAATATTAGAATATTTAAAATAATTCTAAGATTATTACCATAATACTAACACAAGTAAGGGCAAACTGCTACTTGAAGACTGCCATTAAGCCTCTAATAAATAGAAAAACAGCTAAAAAACTACTTAAATCCGATGAATTAGATACTTGAAAATAAAAAATACAGTATAAGTGACTGATTTTTAGACTAATGTATAAAAACTTATTTACTAATCAAAGTTTTAATAAATAATTATTCTTGGCTAGTTTCAATTTTTTATTTAAATAATTATATAATATACAAAATAACCTTACGTAAATTGAAAATATATTGACGGTTATATTTGCTTAAAGAATTGAATATAAACGTTGAATCTTAACATTATCGGGAAATATCGGACCAAAATTCTGTATGCTTATTTTATTTGAACAAGATATTTGTAAAGAAATACCTTGATGCCACACACCCTCACCCCTATCTTGGTAGGATAATCTTCTTCTTTTGGAATCACCAAAAAGTTTTGTGTAGTTCCTAAGTCTTCTATGCTGTTAATATGTCCTTTGGTGATGGCCGGTGCCACAGAGTATTTTATCTCCACTGTAGCTATGGGGGTCAAACCTCTTGTAATTACGATGTCGACTTCTGCTCCCGCATGGGTACGATAGAAATACAAACTCAAGTGGCTAGGCAAGCAGGCTTTTATTTGCGCGAGTACAAAAGCCTCCCAAGAGTGGCCCATTTGGGGCGTACCCGTGAGTTGGTCAAAGTCTTCCATGCGCATGAGCCTGTGAAGCACACCTGTGTCGCTCACATATATTTTCGGGGTTTTCACCAGCCGCTTGGTAGAATTGTGAAAAAATGGTTGTAAACGGGTAACCATGTACATGCCTTCCATATAATCAATATAATTTGCCACGGTGTTATTAGAAATATCGAGCGAGTTGCTCAAGGATTGGTAATTCACCAAATCTCCGGTTTGCCAAGCCAACATTTCCCACAATTTCTTGATTTTGAGCGGTGTGGCTGTGATGCCTAACAGCGGAAAATCTTTTTCGATGTACGATTGGATGAAATTGTCGAGCCAAAGTTTGGCAGCTTGGTGGCTTTTGGCCAACAAAGCTCGTGGAAATCCACCTCTGAAATGCAGTGTGTTTAAGTCATAGTCAGGAATTTCCTTTAAATAGAAGGGATACATCTCTATGTATGCAATTCTTCCTGCCAAGCTTTCTGCCGAACGAATGAGAGAAGGACTCACTGAACCCAATAAAATAAATCTGAGCCGCTCTCTGTTTTCGTCTACCAACGCACGTATAATGGGAAACACATCGGGGCGCACTTGCACCTCGTCAAGTATGATTACTTTTTCGCTATGCTCTGTAAAAAACAATTCTGCATCGCCCAACTTGGCGTTGTCCGAGGGCTTTTCTAAATCGAGATAAACACACTCATTTTCTTTGTGCATCAAAAAATCTTTTGCTAAAGTGGTTTTGCCCACTTGCCTAGCACCCGTGAGGCACAAAACCGGAAAATCTTCTGCATATTCTTTCAATTTCTCAAACGAATGCCTGATAATCATCTGAAACAAGGTTAATTATGTATTAAATGGGCAATATTGATATTTTAAGGAATATATATATCAAAACAAAGTTACTGTTAAATAGTGAATATAAAAAATATTTTACCTAGATATTTTGAATTTACTTTTCATATTTTCAAGGTAAAAAATCTTTTAAATAACAAACAAACGGAGTAAACTTATATGAGATTTTACCTAGATATTTTGAATTTACTTTTCATATTTTCAAGGTAAAAAAACTTTTAAGTATATTCATTATTTAATACTCTCTGTTGATAAACTCTCCACCTTTGGGGATAACTTTTAAAACCGCTGCCATTACTTTACTCTTTGTATTTTTAAGAAAGTGACACATGCAACTCGCACGATTAGAGGCAAAAGGGTTTAAAAGTTTTGGAGAGAAAATCACCATACACTTTGAAAATGGGATTACGGGAATCGTAGGCCCCAACGGGTGTGGCAAATCCAATGTGGTAGATGCTATCCGATGGGTATTGGGCGAGCAAAAAACCCGAAACCTGCGCTCGGAGAAGATGGAGGATGTGATTTTCAACGGTACGAAAGACCGCAAGCCACACCAAATGGCCGAGGTATCCATCACTTTTGACAATACAAGAAACCTTCTTCCTACAGAATATTCGCAGGTGACCGTCACACGCAGGTATTACAGAGCCGGAGACAGCGAATATGAGCTTAATGGCGTGCAATGCCGCTTGAAGGACATTACCAATCTGTTTTTAGACACAGGAATAGGCTCCGATAGCTACGCTATTATAGAACTAAAAATGGTGGAAGATCTGCTAAACGACCGTGAAGGCTCTCGTAGAGAACTTTTTGAAGAGGCTGCAGGCGTTTCTAAATTTAAAATACGCAAAAAGCAAACGTTGCGAAAGCTCGAAGAAACAGAGAAAGATTTAGCGCGTGTAGAAGATTTGCTTTTTGAGATAGACAAAAACCTAAAAAGCCTGGAAAAGCAAGCCAAGCAAGCCGAACGCTACTATGAACTGAAAGAAGAATATAAGAAATTCAGCATACAGTTGGCGCATGTGAGCATGGCAAACCAAGCTTTTGAAATGGCTTCGCTCCAAGACCAATATACCAAAGAAAACGATAGGAAAGTAACACTTACGGCACAAATCACCAATGCTGATGCCGAAATAGAAAAAATAAAAGCAGGGATAGTGGGTTTTGAAGCTAAACTGAAAGAAGCCCAAACGGTGCTGAACAATCACATGGGCAAAATAAGGAACTATGAAAGCGAGAAAAAGATAAAAAATGAGCGACTGAAATACCTTACCGATACCCAAGATAGACTGATTCGCCAACTGCAAGCCGACAAAGAGCAAAAAGACAAAGCGGAAATCATTACCAAATCCATTGGTCAAGAAATAAACGGAATAGAAAAACAAGTAAACGAGCAGGAACTAAGGGTAGAAAAACTAAAAAGCGAAAGCACTGCGCAAAAAGAAAAAGCTACATTGCTACAAAGCAGGCTCAACGAACTCAATGCCCAGATAAAATCAAGGCAAGAGCTGGTGTTCAATCTCAACAAATCGCTTGAGATAAACAGCTTTCAAATATCATCTTTGAAGCAAGAATTAGAAAAAACCGCTACCGATAGCCAATCACAAAGCAGCGAATTGGCTTCTTTTGAAGGAAAACTCAATGAATTGACTTCATTATTGAACAAAAAAGAAGCAGAGCTGAGCCAACTGGTAAACACCGAAAATGCAAATAATGAAAAGATAACATCTCTCGAAAAACAAATTCAGGAGTTGAAAGATGCCATTTCGGAAACAGGTCGCAAAGTGGATGCCAAGCAAAATGAATATAATCTCACCAAATCGTTGGTAGATAATTTGGAAGGCTTCCCCGAGGCTGTGCGCTTTTTGAAGAAAAACGCCAATTGGGTAAAAGATGTTCCGCTCCTTTCCGACATCATTACTTGCGATGAAAAATACCGCATTTCGATAGAAAATTTTTTGGAGCCGTTTATGAACTACTATGTGGTGCAAACGGAAAACGATGCTGTGATGGCTGTGGATTTGCTCAGCAATGCCACCATGGGTAAGGCCAATTTTTTTGTGCTAAAATCTTTTGAAAGCTATAAATCTACCCCTGTACAAACAAAAGGGAATATGATTCCTGCGGTGGATGTGGTAGAATATGACAGTAAATATGCCCAACTGGTGAGTAATTTGCTTGATAATGTGTATATCATTACCGATAACAAAGAATCGGAAACACAGCCCGAAAATGCTACACTCATCACCATCAACGGGAAAATTATCAAAAGAAGGTATAGTATTTCAGGCGGCTCGGTAGGTCTGTTTGAAGGGAAAAGGATAGGCCGGGCCAAAAATCTTGAAATACTCGAAAAAGACATAAAACTACTCACTTCAAAGCTGAATGAATATAAACAAAAGCTCGAAAAAAGTCAAAGTGAGCTCGAAAGTCTGAAATTAAAATCGCAGAAGACCTTGATTGAAGAACTGCAAAAAGAATTTAACACCATCAAGCAAGACCACATAGCCTATGCTACTAGAAAAGAGCAGCTAAGCAGCATTTTAGAAAAAAATTCGGGCCGAACAGAAGAGATAACCGAACGCATAGCCGCATTATCAGAAGAAATAAAAAACGCACAGCCTCAAGCGGCCAAAGCAGCCGAAGAATTGAAAGCTTTTGAAGAAAACATCACCGATTTACAAGCCGAAGCCGAAGAAGAATCGACACTAGCTGCCCAAAAACTGGCGGTGTTCAACGAGGAAAACATGAAGCTTTTCCAAATGAAAAGCAAATTTAATTCGCTGCAACAAGACCTTGACTACAAAGAAGAAAACCAAGCGGCTACAATAAAGCGCATAGCCCAAGCCACCGAAGAACTTGGCAAAGCCGAAGCCGACATTAAAATAATTCTTGAAAAAAGTGAGGTAAATGACGAGGAATTGACCCAACTCTACTCGGTAAAAGAGACCTTGGAAACCAACCTCAACGAAACAGAAAAAGAGTATTATGCCGTGCGTGGAGAGGTGGACAAAACCGACAAAATGGCCAAAGAACTGCAACGCCAACGCGAAATTGCCGACACGCTCATTCTTGAAATCACCAATAAATTGAATGAAGGCAAGCTGCGATTGGCTTCTATTAAAGAACGGTTATCGCTTGAGTTTAATATAGACTCTGATGCGCTCCTCTCGGAAGCTCCGCCCGAAATAAGCATGAATGAGCAAGATTTACGCACAAAAATAGACCAACTGAAGGCTTCAATCGAGCGTTTGGGGCAGGTGAACCCTATGGCGATGGAGGCTTATCAAGAAATTAAAGAACGCCACGACCTCATCACCGTGCAGAAAAACGATATTTTAAATGCTAAAAATTCGCTTGCTGAGACGATAGCCGAAATAGATGCCACAGCAAGAGAAAATTTCTTGACTACATTCAACGAAATCAAGACAAATTTCATCAAGGTGTTCCGCTCGCTCTTTACAGAAGACGATAACTGCGATTTGCAACTCATAGACCCAAACGACCCTTTGGAATCGGACATAGACATAATAGCCCGCCCCAAAGGGAAGCGTCCGCAAAGTATCAATCAGCTTTCGGGTGGGGAAAAAACACTCACAGCCATTTCGCTATTGTTTGCCATATATCTGATAAAACCTGCTCCTTTTTGTATTTTTGATGAGGTAGATGCTCCGCTGGACGATGCCAACATAGATAAGTTCAACAACATCATTAAAAAATTCTCTACCGATTCACAGTTCATCATCGTCACCCACAACAAACGCACCATGGCGAGTACAGATGTGATTTATGGTGTCACCATGATAGAAACAGGCATTTCTAGAGTAGTTCCTGTAGATTTGAGGAGTTTGGCGTAGAAATTAGGTCAGTTGATTTTTCCTTTCTCCAAATAATCTTATTCTTCTTGCTTTATTTACCAAACTATATGTGTACAATATACCAGTGAACTTTTTGGATAGGTATGTGTTTTGGTTTTAAAAATTTACTGCCATGAAAATTTTATTTTCACTGTTCATCTTTATGCTTTCAAAAGAGGCATTTTCTGCTACTATCACCGGAATGGTCACTGAATATGCTAATAAAAAAATCACATTTACAAAAATAGACTACGATACTCGAAAAGATACTGTTGTGCACGAGTCTATCATAAAATCAAATGGGGCTTTTTATGCCACATTTACATTTCAAGAATCGATTATTGTAAGCATTGCTGTGGCAGAAAAGCAAGTGCTTCACGCAACAGTTCACCCTCAAGACAACATTTCCTTGATAATAGGTAAAGAAAGCATACAGGTAAAAGGTTCTTCCGAAACAGAGCTATTGATTGAATACGAAAAATATAGAAAAGGTCTTTTTGATAAATTTTTGAAGCCGGTTTATGACTCTTCTGCCAGCGCAGAAAAAGTAGGGAATAAAGAAAAACTGGAGTTTTGGAACAAGCAACAAACCTATGCTTCGGACAAATACAAGCAGGAGTTGAGTGCATGGGCCATGAAACCTAGTTTCTTAAATTCTTTTGGGGCTATCCATGCCAGCTTAAGATGGCATCCGGATAACGATGGGTTGCTCATGGATAGTATGTTGGCTTATTATAAAAGAACATATCCCAAAAACACTTATACTACCCAGCTGGAAAACAAGGTTTTGAGAACCAAACGAACAGCTTTAGGAGCTATGGCTCCCGATTTTTCGAGCTTGAACCAGTATGGAATGTCGTCTAAGCTTTCAGACACCAAGGCAAAGTATATACTGCTTGACTTTTGGGCTTCATGGTGTCCTCCTTGTCGACAAGAAAGCCCTACACTGGTACGATTATTTAATAAATACAAAAATAAGGGCTTTGTTATCGTGAGCGTGTCGGTAGATGATAACAAAGAAAATTGGATAAGAGCCATTGAAAAAGATGGCTTCATATGGCCGCAAGTTTCAGATTTAAAGGGCTGGCAATCGCCCTCAGCAACACTTTACAATGTATCGGCTATACCTACAAGTTTTTTGCTGGATGAAAATAGAAGAATCATTGCTAAAAACCTGAGAGGCGTTGATTTAGAAAAAAAACTGGAAGAATTACTGCCATAAAAGCAACAGATTGTCTAGATTAAAGTATTCTCCTTATTTTTGGGGTTAAAAGTAAGAACCAATGCCCCTCTCCCAAAAAAAATACTTCATTACCCATAGCGGAAAATCATTAATTGATATCTTTTTCATATGTTGGAGAGCTGTATTTTTATATGCAACACGAATTTCCCTACTTTTTATAAGTTTTATTGGATATTCTCAGCATAACCGATTAGAATTACCCCCACCAAAGTATTATATCTTTAAGCTATCAAAAGAACAAATAAAAAAATATTACGATAAGAAATTAGATTCTATATCATATGTAAGCGATTTTCACACATTAGTAGATAGCGGCTCAACATACGACTTATTTAAAAAGCCACTAAAGTATGGCTATTATATCTTTGCTACTCTAAACAATACCGATTTAGCATGTCATATTGAAATAGTTCAGAAATACAAGATTTCGCTATTAAACAATAGTAGCGATTTAAGAATATTGGTTTCTGATAGCTTGGGCCGCCCTGTACCAAACTTAAAAGTAAAAGCCAATAATCGAAAGCTGCGTTTTGATGAAAAGTCGCAAACATATTTTATAAAAAAACATTTTTCTGCCCCCAAAATATCGATTGAAGACACAGAAGATTACTATTTTGAAGTAAAAGCTACAAATGCAGAATTTTTTTCGCCTGCAAAAAAAATATACAATTCAATATTTTTAAAGTCGCCTTTACGCTTTGTTTATAAGCCCATTCGCTACTTGGTGTGTTTGCCTTATGGGGTAGTAAAGTTGATTGTAAAAGGTAAACATACAAGGGAGATATATCAAACCAATTATTTTTTTAACAAGCTATCTCGTTTTCACCTATATAAAAAACAGAGCATTTCAATATTTAACGGCTTTATATTATCGAATAAGCCTGTTTACAAACCCAACGATACTTTGAAAATCAGTGCTTTGATATTTTGTAAAAAAAATAGGCACTACGATAAAAATGATGTGCTATTTACATTATCACAGTATAATAATCGAAAAGTTTATACTTTCAAGGGGATAAATATGGACAAAGGAATTTATGAGTCTCATGTGGTTTTGCATGATTCTCTTAATTTAAAACTCGATGAACCCATCGATATTGTTTGTTCTAACAATGAAAATAGTATTAGTGGATATAAAGTAAAATATAGCCATTATCAACTAAAAGGGCTCAAACTCGATGTGAAAGCCCCTGAAAGACCCGGTGTAAAAGAAAAGGATAAAAATTTATTCATCCGATTAACAGATATCAATGGGTTAAATGTGCTTGACGGTAAAGTAAAGATATTGGTTAAGTTTGATAGGCTTTATAAGATGTATGATAAGCAAATTACTTTAGCAAATGATACTTTATTGTATATTGAAAAACCCTTAGAGTCTGTGGGTGATACTAAATTTACCATAAAAGATTCTTTGTTCCCCAAAGCTGATGTAGAATATTCGGTACACATAGAAGCATTCAATGCAGAATATGAGAAACAAGAGTATCATAAGACTTTTACCTACCATCATATAAAAAATTCGATTACCGTAGAAGACCCAAATGATTCTCTATTTGTAAACTATTGGAGAAAGGGCTTAAGCGTTTCTAAAAAGTTTACGGTAACATATTTTGATGATTTTGATAGAAAGCGGGAGATTGCTACGCTTATAGCACCCTGTAAAATTGCTAAACACCATACATTCAAAAAACTACTTATCAAAGCAGACTCGGCTGATGATGTCACAAAACTTACTTCTATCAGTAACCTAGCACCTGAATTTAGGGTAGCCTATTTCAAAGGAAAACCTTTTGTACTTTACTCCTTAAAAAAAGCTACAACAAAGTTTAGTTATGTCATCACAAAAGATAATAATATCATTCACAGAGGCTATACCGATTCTATATATTATCAACTTCCTTTTAGAAAACGTGGATATAATCTCCAATATGCCTATACTACTTCTACTGAGCAAGTTTCAAGCAGCTTATTAATATTAAAACCTTCAGAAAAAAAATTAAACATTAATGTAGTGCATCCTGAGAGTGCTTTCCCAGGTCAAGAAGTAGAATTTAAAATCAAAGCATTGAACGAAAAAGGAAAACCCATCCCCGATTTGAATCTTTTAAGCCTGGGGATAGATTCAAAATTTGAGACTACGGGCTATAAAATTCAGCTTCCAAGTGCAGAAAACCATTTTATTCCTGTTTATGTCAAACGATCTCGCCAAAATTATAATAGTCGTTTTCATGAGACAAATGTAAAAAAAAGTATTGATTTTAATTTTGGAAGGCATTTTGCTTTTTTTGATTCGTTGTCAAACTTAAAGAAATTTGAGATTTATAAATTGCAATTTTCCGATTCAGCAATGAGCCAGTACAGAATAAAGATTGACAGTGACAAAATAGAATTCGCTCCCTACGTGTTTTTTGAAGGCAAGCCTGAACCTGTTCAGTCGGTGCATATCAATAGCGACCCGGTATTTTATAGTTTTTGCGAAAACCAACCATACTCTATATTAGTAGATAAAAATGAGATTTTTGGATTAAGCATTCGCACGAACAACCACTACTTATATATATCAAAGATATTGCTGGCTAAAGGTTATAAAACAATACTTTCATTTAACCTAAGTAAACACCAAGCAAAACATTCAAATTTACTCATAACTAAAACCATCCCCTATTTTAGTATAAAAGAGTTATATGATATTAATAACTCAATAATAAGATTTAGATACCTCAAAGATTTATATAAAATAGTATACCTCAAAAAAAATGATGTATACTATCCTCTACCCTCAATCAGACATACAGGTAACATAAATAATTGGGAATATTACACAAATGATTTTATAATGGGTCCATTTAAAATAAAGGATAAAATTTCTTTTCATACAAAGTTAATTGAAAGAAATATTCCATTGGAAGTAGTTCCAAAGTGTATTCAGCAGATAGAATTTGAAGGGTTAAAAAAAATACTTCTACACCCAATAAACCCTCGGTTTGATTTTAAAAATAAATTTAATGAACAAAATATTAATGAGATTAATATTGACTTCGATTCATTAAATAAATTAATTGTAGGTAGGCCAAACCCAACCAACAATTTACTTGACAGCTACGAAAACATTCTAGTAAAAGAAATAAAATGGGATGGAAACAAATTAATCCTTTTATACCCCAAAACTAACGAATCTAGTAAGTTTATTGTTATGTTTCTTGAAAATCAAAGAGCATTATACAAAATATCAAATTACAATACATACGAAGAAATAAAAATAAATAAAGGTAGTTATAGGCTAAAAATTTTCATCAATCAACAAAAGGCAATTGTAAGTAAAGAACTAATAGAAATTAACACAAAAAATAGAATTAATTATATCAATATCGACAGATACAAATTTGATACTATCCCTATTCAAAATGCTTTATCAAATAATTCATACATAATAAATTTAATTTCAGAGAAAAATAGTGCCCATGATAATAAGGCGAGATTTGATAATGAATTAAAAGAAAACGTAATAAAAGGAAAAATTATAAGTGCAGAAAACAGTGATGGAATTTCAATTGGCGATCCTTTGGTAGGAGTGACAATAGCAATAAAGGGTACTAATAAGGGAACTGTTACTGACATAGATGGAGAATTTGTGCTTGAAGGAATAAATAAAGGTGATAAAATAATTGTTAGCTATATTGGATTTGCAACAGAAGAGATAAAGTATGATGGCTATAAAAATTACTTCGATATAGAGCTAGAAGTAGATAGTAGAGAATTGGATGAGGTTGTAGCTGTAGGATATGGAACTCAAACTAGAAAAAATTTTGCATTATCAGTTTCTTTGGATGACAAGCAATTGCAAACGACTATATATTCTGACCCTTCTCAAGCACTTCAGGGCCGTACTCCCGGAGTTAGCGCCTACAACCCTTATGACGTAAATATCAGAGGTGTGGGTTCTATAAATGGCGCTCAGCCTTTGTATGTGGTAAATGGAAAGCCACTTTCTCCTGAAGAGGTATCAAAAATCAATCCTGATGAAATTGAGAAAATGGAAGTGTTAACTCCAAAAGATAATATCTATGGAAAAGCGGGCGAAAACGGTATAATGCTTATTACATTAAAGAAAAATTCAATGTATTTGGCACAAAATCCATCTCAAAATGGAGTTAAAAACAAAGAATTGGGCTTTACAAATGAACAATTAGCTGAATCGTTTAAGCACTCCGGCATCAGAAAAAACTTTAGGGACTACGCTTTTTGGAAACCATCGCTCTTTACGGATAAGGATGGAGCTGCCACTTTCAAAGTGAAATTGCCCGATGATATCACCAAGTGGCAAATACACACCATTGCCTATAAAAATCCGCAATTGGCAGAAATAGTGAATACCCAAATTCTTTCTGCAAAACCACTGGCGGCAGTGTTGCCTTTGCCTCAATACCTCACCCAGGGTGACACCGCAATGCTTGTGGGCAAAGCACAAAATTATTTTCCTCAAGAAATAGATGTGACAACCAAATTTAGCATAAACGACAGCTTAAGAACTAAAAAATCGTTTACACTTTCTTCGTCTCATATAGACACTTTATTAATCTCATCCAGTAAAAAAGATTCGTTGAAAATTAAATATGAATTGATAACCAAAGACAATTTCAGTGACGGAGAAGAGCGAACACTTGAAGTTTTTCCAAAAGGGTATGAACAATACAAAAATCAATTTCATAAACTCAAAAGCGATACTTCTTTTACTATTAAAGCCATAAAAGGTAAAAAAATAGCTTTCAAAGTTCTAAGTTCTAAAATCGGGCTAATTGAACACCAAATTCAAGACATTTCCAGCTACAGATATTTGTGCAACGAGCAGTTGGCTTCAAAACTCAAGGCACTACTTGTTCAAAAAAAATTGTGCGACTACAAGAAAACGAAGTTTAAAGGAGATGATAATGTAAAATGGATTATAAACAAACTTTTACAAAATAGAACGGAACAAAACCTTTGGTCTTGGTGGTCAAAAACAGGCAATTACAGCATTTGGATAAGCAAACATGTGACAGAAGCTTTGTTAAATGCCAAGAGTGCCGGATATAGCGTAGCTATGCAAACTGATTATTTGAAAGCAAATGCAGAAAGATTATTGTGGTATTCATACAAGAATATAGAAGCAAGAATAGAATTATTGGATTTATTGTCGTCCCTTGATGTTGAACTCGACTATAAGCTAGAAATAAAAAGCATCGATTCCGTAAGTAGAAAGCCACTTAACATCGAACTTTCTCTATTGCGACTGAAACAAAAGCTCAATCTTCCTTACACTCTCGACACAATATACAAATACTCAAAAGTGTCTTATTTAGGCAATCTATATTGGGAACAAAAAAATTCAGTCTACGAGTATTTTAGCCATTCTCTTATCAATACAATTCTTGTCTATGAAATAGTAAAGAACCACAAAGGCCTTCTTGCTGATAATCTAAAAGCGGAACTAATTGAAGACTATATAGTAGAATATTTCCAAAATAACACTATAAATACTTATGAGTCGTCTTTGATAATAGAGCGAATGCTGCCTTATTGGATTTCATCACCCATAGACACCAAGTCGAGTTTATATATAGAAAATATCACACCTGATACTTTGAAAAGCTTCCCCTATGAAAAAAATGTTTATCAGGCCAAAGATGAATATCGAATTACTAAAACAGGCAAAATGCCATTATACTTATTCATTTCGCAGAAATATTGGGAAACAGTTCCAAGTAAAAAAGCAGACGGCTTTTCATTGAAAACACGCTACAATTATTCCACAGATTCTGTAAAAGTATTTCAGCAAGGCAAATCGGTAAAACAAAATGTGAGCTTCAAAACAGAGCGCGATTACAAATATGTAATGCTCGATGTCCCCATTCCGGCAGGCTGCGAGGTGGTAAACAAGAATTCATACTCCAATGGCAGGCCATATCATGTAGAGTACTACAAAGAAAAAGTGTCTATTTTTTATGAATCGTTGCCCAAAGGCAATTATAGTTTTGAATTAGAACTTTTGCCAAGATACAAAGGAAAATATGTAGTAAATCCTGTTTCCATCAGTCTAATGTATATGCCGGAAAAATATGCACAAACAGGCACAAATACCGTTTCAATAAAATAAAATGCACCTCTCCCCAAAAAAATACTTCATTACAGCCATCGGCACCGGAAGCGGAAAAACGGTGGTTTCGGCCATAGTTTGTGAGGCTTTGAAAGCTGACTATTGGAAGCCTGTGCAATCGGGCACAGAAGAAATAGACTCTGAGACTGTGAAAAATTTGATATCCAACAATCAAACTAGCATACACCCCGAAAATTTCAAATTGAAAATGCCAGCCTCACCCAACATTGCAGCCAAAGCCGAAGGGAAAACCATTTATTTAAAAGCCTTTTCTATGCCTGTTACTCAAAATACATTGGTGATAGAAGGTGCAGGAGGAATATTGGTTCCTATCAACGAGCAAGGCGAATATGTGATAGACTTGGCCGCCAAATTTGAAGCCGAAGTGATCTTGGTAGTAAACATTTATTTGGGCTGTATAAATCATACTCTGCTCACTATCAGTGAGTTGAATCGTAGAAACATAAAGATAAAGGGCCTTGTTTTCAACCAATCTATAGGTGGAGAAATAGAAAATACCATTTTGACGTTGTCAGGCTTACCGTGTTTATTGCAAGTGGGGAAAGAAGAAATTTTAAGCAAAAAAATAATATCCCACTACGCATCAATGCTTACACTCAAGGATTAGCTTATTTTGCATAATAAAACAGAAAAAAGTAAGCATTGAACAAACTAGACAAAGACAAACTTTATGTGTGGCATCCATTCGATGTGCTGCAACAGGAACATAATATTTTTATTAAAAAAGCCACAGGCGTTTTTTTACATACCCACGATGGGCGAAAAATCATAGATGCCATATCAAGTTGGTGGGTCAATATTCATGGTCATAGAAATCCATATATTTCAAAAGCCGTTGCCAAGCAATTGCGCCTGATGGAGCATGTGATTTTTGCCGGATTCACCCACGAACCGGCCATAAGACTGGCAGAAAGCCTGGTAAAAGTGCTTCCCGGAGATATGAAAAAAGTTTTTTTCTCTGACAATGGCAGCACAGCTACCGAAGTGGCCCTTAAAATGGCCATTCAGTATTGGCACAATAAAGGTGAAAAACGAAATAAAATTATTGCACTAGAAGGGGCTTATCATGGAGATACTTTTGGAGCTATGTCTGTGGGGGCCAGAGGCGGCTTTAACACGCCTTTTGAACCCTATTTGTTCGAAGTGGAGTTTACGTCAGTTCCCGCAGAACAACATTTAGCTAAGTTTGAAGGCATTTGCCAATCGGGTCAAGTGGCAGCCTTCATTTACGAGCCATTGGTACAAGGCAGTGTGGGGATGCGAATGTACCCTGCCGAAGTACTCGATAAGATGTTACAAATAGCACATACACATGGGGTTGTGTGTATTGCAGATGAAGTTTTTACAGGTTTTGGGCGCACAGGGAAAAATTTTGCATCTGAACATTGCACTGAGCAGCCCGATATCATTTGCCTTTCCAAAGGTCTTACCGGAGGTTTCTTACCCTTGGGCGCTACAGCAGCCAACGAGCGAATTGTAAAAGCATTTGAAAGTAAAAATTTAGCCCATATTTTTCTTCACGGCCATTCTTATACGGCCAATCCACTGGCGTGTGCCGCTGCCAATGAAAGTTTGAGGCTGTTGCTACACACTGATTGTGAAGCACAAAGAACAAGGCTTTCAGAAACATTTGCTGTTTGGACCAAAGAATTGGCAAGTTTACCTCATGTAAAAAATGCGCGCAGCTTGGGCTGTATTTTTGCTTTTGAAGTAGAAAATGAGCAAGATTCCGGCTACTTCAACAATGTGAGAGAACAGCTTTACAAAACATTTATTGAAAAAAATATCCTTATAAGACCTCTGGGAAATACTGTCTATGTACTTCCGCCTTATGTCATCAGCCCCAAAGAGCTTAATTATATAAAAAAGAGCATAGTTGAGGTAATGAAAACTTTTTAGGAATTTATTTATCAAGCTTATATGCAAAACCAAACCTTAATCTATTACTGTAACCAAATAACTCTGTTTTATTTAAATTATGATTTGCTTTGAATTCCCATTGGTTTGTCTCAATATCCTTTTGCTTACCTGTATTAAAGTCCAAATACAGATTACCAACATCAACCAAGGAAATATCTATCAAACATTTTTCTGAAATATAATAAATAAAACCTCCATTTATAACACCTATCCTCATTTTCATACCATCAAAATAATCAGTATAATGGTAATAATTAATGGAAATGCTTGACCCTAACCAAAAATTAAGTCTTTTTTTATAAAATAATTTAAGCCGTGTTTCATTTCTAATACCTAATAAAAAAGTTGTTACATACTTAGTTTGTATATATGGTTCGTAAGGAATGTAAGAAATATTTACTAAGCTTTTATTATAATCAAGATTTATGTTGAGTTGATTGTCTATATACTTCTTTCCTTTTATATATAGTTCAGGCCTCAAAGATTTTATATCATAATACTCTTTAATATTTCTAATGTCACTAATATATAAACCCATTGAGCATTTTGCATAATAAGTTCGGCTTATTGTATCTTTCGGGGTTTGTCCTAAAGAATATTGTGAAATTAACAGTATAAACAACCGTTTTACAATATTTGGGTTTATCATCTATATATGTGCAGTAAGGATATTTATCGCAATATATAAACAACACCTGATTTTTGATACAGTGAACTTTTATCGGCTTATTGTAGTTGTTTTATAGCTTGTAATTAATTTTACCAACCCTTGAATACTAAACGCAAAAATACGCCCCCTTCGGGGGTTGGGGGCTTTTAAAACAATGAAAATAGGAATAGTTTGTTATCCTACATTTGGCGGCAGTGGGGTTGTGGCTACAGAACTTGGAATAGCACTTGCCAAAAATGGCCACAAAATCCACTTCATTACCTATGCACAGCCAGGTAGGCTCGATTTTTTCAATGAAAACATCTTTTATCATGAAGTAGCTATTTACAAATATCCACTTTTTGATTATTCCCCCTACGAACTGGCGCTGGCCAGCAAGATGGTAGATGTAGTAGAGCACGAAAAACTTGATTTACTGCATGTTCACTATGCCATTCCTCATGCATCAGCGGCCTACATGGCCAAACAAATATTAAAAACTAAAGGAATAGAAATACCCGTAGTCACCACTTTGCATGGCACAGATATTACTTTGGTAGGGAAAGATGCCTCTTTTGAGCCTGTAGTAACTTTCAGTATCAACCAGTCTGATGTAGTCACAGCGGTGTCGGAAGATTTAAAAAAAGATACTTATGCACACTTTAGCATTAATAAAGACATAGACGTTATTCCCAATTTTATTGATTTAACCAAATTCAGTAAGCAGAAAAAAGACCATTTCAAAAAAGCCATTTGTCCTTTTGATGAAAAGCTCATTGTGCACACATCAAATTTCAGAAAAGTAAAAAGGATAGATGATGTGATGAATATTTTTAAGCGTATTCATGAATCTATTCCCGCCAAGCTACTCATGATAGGCGATGGCCCTGAAAGAAACATGGCCGAAGCCATGTGCCGCGACTTGAATATATGCAACGATGTGCGCTTTTTAGGCAAACTCGATGCTGTGGAAGAGGTACTTTCGGTTGCCGATTTGTTTCTGTTACCTTCCGAAACCGAAAGCTTTGGGTTGGCTGCACTGGAGGCAATGGCATGTGAAGTGCCGGTGATATCATCAAATGCAGGTGGCATTCCCGAACTAAATATCCATGGCAAAAGCGGTTTTTTAAGCAATGTAGGCGATGTGGAAGACATGGCAAAAAATGCACTAACCATTTTGAACAAAGATAATTTGGCAAAATTCAAAGCCGGGGCCTTGGCACGGGCAAAAGAATTTGACATTACAAAGATTTTGCCGATGTATGAAGGTATTTACGAGAAAGCACTTGCTTTTGAAGTGGTTTAAAACTCCAGTTCCAAGCCCAATCTACGTTTCAATTCCTCCAAAGCAGGATATTTTTCAGCTAAAAACTTAAATTTATCGGTAGGAGTGTAGAGAAGCTTCTTTTCGTCTTGCTTAGTTGCTTCTATTACAGTATCAACTGGTATACTTTGTCCGAATTGTAACCTCAAATACTCTACAAAACCACTTCTATAGGTTTCATATTGGGTTTTGGTGTATTCACTGTCAAGAATCAAAACCAGTTTTTTGTCTTCAAGTCTGCAAGCCCGCTCATTAAACATCACAAATTCCAGCATACGGTCTTGCTTTTTCATCAAATTAGCATACGCTTGAATTTTCACTTTTAATTCGTCCAACGTAGGAAACGACAAGTTGGTAACCACAGGGGTTTCCTGTTTTTCAGGTTCGCTTCTAGCAGATTGGACTTGTACAGGTGCTTGACTGCTGATGTTTTTCAAGGAAGGCAACACAGGAATAGCATTCTGTGGCATGGGTTTTATCACCACATTTTGTGTCGCAGGCTTTTCTGTAGGTTTAGAACCCCCACCCGACTCAATGGCTATTTTTTTTTTAATGCGTCCGGGTCGGTGAACACTTGAGCCAAATTGAAGGCCGATTGCAGATGAGCCATTTTCATCAATGCCAACTCAATATGTAATCTCGGACTCTTGCTACTACGATATTCTATATCAAATTTATTGGCTATACTTAGTGCTGTAACTAAAAATGGCAGTGAGATTTCTTTGGATTGCTCAAGATAGCGTTTTTGAACAGATTCCGATACAGGGAGCAACTGCACGGTATTAGCATCTTTACAAACCAATAGATTGCGGAAATGCTCCATAAGCCCAATTAAAAAATTATGCCCGTCAAAACCTGCCCTTAATATCTCATCAAATATCAAAAAAGCTTGAGGCAGCTCGCCTTTGTACAAATGCTCTGCTATGCGGAAATAATAGTCGTAATCAAGAATATGCAGATTCTCAATTACTGTTTTATACGACAGTACACCGCCAAGCGAGAAAGTCACCATTCTGTCAAACAATGAAAGTGCATCGCGCAAACCTCCATCGGCTTTTACAGCCAACAAACGCAGGGCTTCGTCTTCAAAGGTTACATTTTCATTTTTGGCAATTTTTTCAAGGTGTGCCGATATGTCTTTGGGTTGAATACGGTTGAAGTCAAATATTTGACAACGAGAAAGAATCGTAGGGATGATTTTGTTTTTCTCTGTTGTTGCCAATATGAAAATAGCATACTTTGGCGGCTCTTCCAATGTCTTCAAAAAAGCATTAAAAGCAGCTTGCGAAAGCATGTGAACCTCATCGATGATGTAAACCTTATAGTTTCCTTGCTGTGGTGGGTAGCGCACTTGGTCTACCAAGTTTCTGATATCATCTACTGAGTTATTTGAGGCTGCATCCAGCTCATGTACATTGAAAGAAGCATTGTTTTGAAACGAAGTGCAGCTGTCGCACTTGCCGCAAGCCTCAAAATCAGCCGTAAGATTGGTGCAGTTTATGGTTTTGGCTAAAATTCGTGCACAGGTAGTCTTGCCCACCCCCCTAGGGCCGCAAAATAAAAAAGCTTGGGCCAAATGGTTGTTTTTGATCGCATTTTTGAGCGTCACAGTGATGTGCGATTGCCCTACCACGCTATCAAATGTTACCGGACGATATTTCCTTGCTGATACTACGAAATTTTCCACTGCTGCAATTTAGCAAATCAGAATAATAGCACTAAAAATATTTTTACACTTCTTTCCACACAGCCCAAGCCAGTAGCAACCAGCCTGCGATAAATGCTACCCCTCCTATAGGTGTGATGGCACCCAGCCAACGAATACCCGTAAAGCACAAAGCATACAGGCTGCCAGAGAAAACAATAATTCCGGCTAAAAACAACCATCCGGAAATGTTTAAAAGCGAATTTTCACCTTTTTGAAGCAATAAACCCATCAATAAAATAGCAAAGGTGTGGTAAAACTGATATTTGACTGCCGTTTCAAAAGTATCGGTTCTTCCTGCTGTTTCGAGCATAGATTTGAGTCCATGAGCGCCAAATGCGCCTATTGCCACAGACAAAGCTCCAAACATCGCCCCTATCAAAATGAATGTTTTATACATAGTTAATGAACTTAATATTTTCCTCTTTTGCCAAATTTTTAAGTAATGAAGTGTGCCCACTATCTAACACATAGTGTTTGGCATTTTTTATTTTGTCGGCAAATGTAGCAATATCTTTGCTTTGCATTATTTTATCGTAGCGTCCCGTCACAAATATTATCTCTGTTGACGATGCGTTCAACTTTTCTACAATGATTTCTTTTGAAGGAATAATGTTTCGGTGAATCATCCAAGAAAAATACACCCGTTCTCGCTTTGAAGGTGAATTCATTTCGTTGTCGGCAAATTTCAATATCCCTTGGTCTATCAATTTGAAAAATTTGAATACTTTAAGAATTTTGAAATAATAAGAAGGGTTGTAAACCGTAAACTTAAAAAATTTGCTCAAAATGCCGGGATAGGTGGCTGCGCTGTACCAAAAACTGGTTTTTATGCCATCCGGAGCTATTAGAATTAGTTTTTTTACTCTTTTTGAAAAATACTCATAAGCTGTCAGTGCCATTTTCCCCCCCATGCTGTACGCCATGATAGAAAATTCATTTATTTGCTCTTGTTCTAGAAACTCGTCAATCATTTCACTCCATACTTTAGGTGATAAAGCCGAATCACCATGCCCCCACACACTTTGTCCATGCGCAAACAAATCAAATGAATATAATGTATATTGAGCACCGAGGCAGTTTTCAAACATCAAAAAAGAGTTTTTGTCAAGCCCGTAGCCATGAAAACACAGCAATGGCTCGCGACCTTCGCCAAACTTGATACAAGCCAGTTTTGAATTTCGATAGTGTAAGAATAAAGTTTTCAATTATTTGGAAGCTTTCTAATTAGTTTGAAATTTTGTAATCGTATCAATAAGCCATATTTTTGTGAAGCTAATTTACAATTTATAATATTATGAGTTTGCCAGCGGATTACTTTCCTATATTTCTTCAGTTCTTATTTGCTATGGGTTTTGTGGTTACCACCATGGCAGGAACGCATTTTTTAGGCCCGAAAAAGAAAACGGCCAATAAGCTTGAAAATTTTGAATGCGGTATAGAATCGGTAGGCAATGCCCGCTCGCCTTTTTCCGTTAAATATTTTTTGACAGCCATTTTGTTTGTGTTGTTCGATGTAGAAGTTATCTTTATGTATCCTTGGGCGGTAAATTTCAGAGAGCTGGGATTTTTCGGCTTTGTGGAAATGTTGGTATTTATGGTGTTTCTTCTCTTCGGCTTTTTTTATGTGATAAAAAGAAAAGCGTTGGATTGGGAATAGGGTAAATGAAATTTGAGAAGGAATACATAACAGAACGAGCCAAATTCTTTGATGGGTTGGCTAAATATGCTTTTGCGTTCACGGTACTGTTATCGTCAGGACTCGGTGCGTTGCTATTGGCGAAAGAAAAATTAAGTCCATCTTATTTTGTAGGATTATTTATTTTAGATTCGATTGCCATAATATTTACAGGGCTGTTTTTATTATTTATAGTGTTAAAATACTATCAGGAAATAGAAAAATTACGATAATGGATAATTTAACGTTTTATATATTGGCCATTATTATCATGATGATACCTACTGGATTGGGTTTCATCTTAGGTTACATTGAGTACCACGATAGAAAGAATGCCAAACAAGAAACCCTTTTGAACAACGCATAGTTATTAATTATATATTACAAACAGCAATATTTTAAATTCTCTATTAAAACCGGAGAGATTTATATAAATAATTTATGGCAGAGAAAATTAAAACATTAGATACGCCACCGGGTGTAGAAGGTCCTGGTTTTTTTGCTACCTCTTTAGATTCGGTAATAGGCGCAGCCAGAGCCAATTCGTTATGGCCATTGCCCTTTGCTACTTCTTGTTGTGGCATAGAATTTATGGCCACCATGGCCTCTACGTACGATTTTGCGCGTTTTGGCTCAGAACGTGTTTCATTTTCGCCTCGTCAAGCCGATGTGCTCATGGTGATGGGCACAATTGCCAAGAAAATGGCTCCTGTTTTGCGCCAAGTTTATGAACAAATGGCCGAGCCAAAATGGGTAATTGCTGTGGGCGCATGTGCTTCGAGTGGTGGTATTTTCGATACCTATTCGGTATTGCAAGGCATTGATGAAATCATTCCCGTAGATGTATATGTGCCGGGTTGTCCGCCAAGGCCGGAGCAAATCATTGATGGATTCATGCAAGTGCAGCGTTTGGCCTCAACAGAATCACTCAACAGACGCGAATCTGAAAAATATAAGCAGCTTTTAGAAAAATACAATTTCCTAGAAGCCTAATTTAAATTTTATAATTCAACATTTCCTGACGTGGCTTTAGAAAATAAATGGGTATTGGAACGCTTGCAGAGCAAATTTGGCGATAAGATCATCTCGTCCGAAGAGCCTTATGGATTGCTTACCATCACGGCAGCCAAAGATGCCAATATTGATATTTTACAATATTTGTATGATGATAGCGAGCTTAAATTTCAGTTTTTGACTGATATCACAGCCGTGCATTATCCCGATGCGCTTTTACCTTTATGCGTGGTTTATCATGTGCACAGCTTGGCTACCAACACCAGAGTACGGTTGAAATTTTACCTTCCGGTAGAATCTCCGGTGATAAAAACAGCTACTGTTTTGTATGCAGGTGCCAACTGGATGGAGCGCGAAACGTACGATTTCTTTGGAGTGATTTTCGAAGGTCATCCAAATTTGAAACGCATATTGAATGTAGACGAGATGGAAGTGTTCCCTATGCGCAAAGAATATCCTTTAGAAGACCCCAACAGGGTTGATAAAAAAGATTCATTCTTTGGCAGGTAGTGAATGAAAAAGTTCTTAGAGGAGAATATAAAATTTGACACAGCTGTTTTTACATCCGGATTTTATGCTACCTTATTGTTGATTGGTGGAGAAATTGGCTTGTTTATAAATGGCAATTTAGAAGATAAAAGAGTTATTATTAGTTTAATTGCTGGTATTATACTGATGATTGGCTCAATAATAGCACTAATTATCATGTATGCGAGTATTAAAAACGACATTAAGAAACTGAGATAACATGACAAATAATGAAGTTTTTGCTAGCATTTTGGTTTGTATAGCTGCTATATCATACTTAGTCTTATTGGCGTATATGATTGTTAAAAATAAGCAGATACATGAAAATGTTGCTTAATGAAAAAGTTCTTAGAGGAGAATATAAAGTTTGACACGGCCAAATTCACATCAGGGTTTTATGCCACGGTATTGCTGATAGGTGGGGAAATAGGGCTACTGTTGAATGGAAATCTCAAAGAATCAAAGATTTTACTAGCTTCATTTTTTGGGTTTTTAATAGTAGTGGGTGCAATAATATACTTGCTATTTTTAAATCAAAGAATTAAGAATAATATTAATAAACTGAAAGAATATGAATAATGAAGTTTGGGTAATGATTTTGGTATCTGCTTCAGCTTTATCGTTTGCAGGATTATTGGCCTATTGGTCGTTTCAAATGGCGATGGAAGCTAGAGAAGAAAAGAAATTGGCTTTGCAGAAATGAGTTTAGAAAAATTTAGAGAGGAGAATACTAAGTTTTACACCCAAGTATTTACTACAGTGGTGTATGGTACCATCCTTATTTCTGGTGGAATGATTTCTCTTTTCTTGAAAAATGATTTTGGAACAGATAAAAAAGAATTGTTAGTATTTTTTGTGGGATTTATACTACTGATAGTGCTTTCAATAGTGTCGGTTTCATTATATTTTACTATTAGAAAAGAAATAAATTTTATAAAAGATGAGCCTTGAAAACTTTCAATTATTTGCAATTGCAGCTATTGGATTGGCTGTAATTACACCATTTGTAGTTATTGGCTATACAATCATTAAAGATTTCTACGCCAAACCTGTGTAAGATATTATGAGCGAACATAAACACATACAATTGGTAAACGAACTCGAAAAAGAGACGGTTACCATCAATTTAGGTCCTACGCATCCGGCTACGCATGGCGTATTTCAAAATATTTTAGAGGTCGATGGCGAGAAAATCGTGTCGTGCGAGTCTACCATTGGCTACATCCACCGTGCTTTTGAAAAACTGGCAGAGCGCAGACCTTTTTATCAAATCACACCTATTACAGACAGGTTGAACTACTGCTCATCGCCCATCAATAACATGGGCTGGCACATGACAGCAGAAAAACTGCTCGGTGTGGAAGTGCCCAAAAGAGCGCAGTACATGCGTGTCATCATCATGGAATTGGCTCGTATTGCTGACCATTTGATATGCAACTCCATCTTGGGTGTGGACACGGGTGCGCTCACAGGATTTTTGTATGTGATGCAAGAGCGCGAAAAAATTTATGAAATATATGAAGAAGTGTGCGGTGCTCGCCTCACGACCAACATCGGCAGAATCGGTGGTTTTGAGCGTGATTTCAACGAAAATGCTTTCGCTAAAATTCGTCAGTTTGTAAAAACTTTCCCAAAAGTGTTTGAAGAGTTCAATGGAATGTTGGAACGTAACCGCATTTTCATGGACAGAATGATAGGTTGTGGTCCTATATCAGGCGAAAGGGCATTGAATTATGGCTTTACCGGCCCGAACCTGCGTGCCGCTGGTGTAGACTACGATGTGCGTGTCATGAATCCTTATTCGTCTTACGAAGAATTTGATTTTGATATTCCCGTAGGTCAGCATGGCGATGCTTATGATAGATTTCAGGTAATGGCAGAAGAAATTCGTCAATCGGTACGAATCATAGAGCAAGCTTTGGCAAAAATTGAAAAAGAACCTGCCGGAGTGTATCATGCAGAAGCCCCGGGCATATATTTGCCTAAAAAACAAGATGTTTACACCAAAATGGAAGCTCTTATTTACCATTTCAAAGTGATAATGGGCGAGATAGATGCTCCAGCAGGCGAAGTATATCATTCGGTAGAAGGTGGCAATGGCGAGTTGGGCTATTATTTGATTAGTGATGGAGGACGCACACCTTACCGATTGCATTTTCGCAGGCCATGCTTTATTTATTACCAAGCGTTTCCTGAGTTGTGCAAAGGTTCGGTAATTTCTGATGCTATCATCACCATGAGTTCGCTCAATGTGATAGCCGGGGAGTTGGATGCGTAGTAAATGCAGAATTTATAATTTAAAAATTTATAATGTCAGCACAGCCAAAGATATTATTATCAGTAGAAGAATATCTCCAAATGGAAGATGAAGCTCCTTACAAGAGTGAATATTTCAAAGGAGAAGTGTTCGCTATGGCTGGTGCTAGCCCTGTACATAATAGAATTGTAGGAAATTTGAATTCAATTATCGGCAGCCATCTTTGGGGAAAAAAGTGTCGGTTTTTCCCAAGCGACCAAAGGGTATTCGTGGATAAATATCCATATTTCACGTATCCCGACCTAACAATCGCTTGCAACACACCGGAATATTTCGGAGAAAATAAATATACCTTGACAAATCCTACTGCAATTATTGAAGTATTGTCTCCTTCTACAGCCAATTATGATAAGGGAATAAAGTTTGGTTTATTTCGGGGTGCATTAAGTAGTTTGCAGGAATATATTATGATATCATCCTTTCGCCATCATGTAGAAATTTACTATAAAATAGAGGGTGAGTTTTGGGGCTTAACAACAGATTGTACTGACTTAAATGCGGAAATTACTATAAAAAGTATTAATTTAAAAATACCTATGAAGGACATTTATTTTGATACAGAAATTGAGAATTTTGATAATGTAATTGATTTTAGAAGTTAAATATGAGCGGTTATTCACACGACACCCACACGCTGCAAGAGAAAGAAGTAAAGTTTTCACCCGAAGCCATGAAGGTGGTGGAAAAGCATCTCTCTAAATACCCACAAGGTCGCCAAAAGTCGGCTATATTACCGTTGTTGCACCTAGCTCAACAGGAATTTGGTTGGCTGAGTGCCGATGTAATGGACTATGTAGCCACGCTGATGGACATAAAACCGATAGAAGTGTATGAAGTAGCTACATTCTACACTCAGTTTTATACCAAACCCGTGGGAAAATACGTATTTGAAGTGTGCAGAACTAGTCCTTGTTGGCTCAGAGGTGCTGAAGAAATAGTGGAATACATTGAAAATCGTTTGGGAATAAAAGACGGACAAACGACTCCTGACGGAATGTTTACATTAAAAACAGTAGAGTGCTTGGCTGCTTGTGGCACAGCACCTGTGTTGCAGTGTGGCCTCAAATATCATGAGCAATTAACGCCTGAAAAAGTAGACCAAATCATAGAGGAAGCCATAGCTGAAAACAAGGTGAGCAGACCGTGGTTTTAATATATGAAAGATTATTTAAAAGAGAATATCGGGTTTAATAAATTGCTATTCTCTAGCGTAATTACAATACTCACTCTTTTGATAGGAGGTACGCTGGGTTTGGTTATTTATGCCGAGGTATCAAAAAATATAAAGATAATATCATCTTTAGCTGGGGTGATTTTGACTATTAGCCTAGTTATTTATTTAATAATCATATTTAATGATATAAAAAGCGATTTATTATCCCTGAAAAACCATGAATAATTATCCAGAAATATATAGTATAGTTACTATCATAACGATAGCAGCATTATTTTTAGCTATGATTGTTTCATTCATAGTTATAGATAAAAAATTTGCCTTAAAACGTAATTAATAAGCAGATTATGCCCATTAAAATTTTAACTGAACATATTAACGAACCCGGTATTGACACATTTGATGTGTATCGTGCCAAAGGAGGATACCGTGCCGTAGAAAAGGCCATCAAAACCATGAGCCCCGAGGCTGTGGTGGAGGAGGTGAAAAAATCCGGCTTACGTGGCCGTGGTGGTGCTGGATTTCCTACGGGGATGAAGTGGAGCTTTATAGCCAAGCCCGAAGGTGTGCCACGTTACTTGGTATGCAATGCCGATGAAAGCGAGCCCGGTACGTTCAAAGACCGCTACTTGATGTCAAAAACGCCTCATACGCTCATAGAAGGCATGATTGTATCGTCTTTTGCATTGGGTGCAAACTCCGCATATATTTATGTAAGGGGCGAATTGATGTATGTGGTGCGCATATTGGAGCAAGCCATCAATGAAGCCTATGCCAAAGGATTTTTGGGTAAAAATATTTTGGGTTCGGGCTATGACCTTGATTTATATGTGCATTGTGGTGGTGGCGCCTATATTTGTGGTGAAGAAACAGCACTAATCGAATCATTAGAAGGGAAAAGAGGGAATCCACGCATAAAACCGCCATTTCCTGCTGTAAAAGGCTTGTATGGCTGCCCTACAGTAGTAAACAATGTAGAATCTATTGCGGCTGTTTCATGGATTGTGAACAATGGCGGTGAAGAATATGCCAAGATAGGTGTGGGCAAATCCACGGGAACAAAATTGATTTCTGCCGGGGGCAGCATCAACAAACCCGGGGTGTATGAGATTGAATTAGGCTTGCCCGTTGAAGAATTTATGATGAGCGATGAATATTGTGGTGGTATCTGGAAAAATAGAAAATTGAAAGCCTGCGTACCCGGAGGCTCATCTGTACCTGTTCTTCCTGCCAATTTATTATTCAAAACGGCCAATGGCGACACCCGCTTGATGAGCTACGAATCGCTGGCTGATGGCGGTTTTGCCAGTGGCTCCATGCTGGGCTCGGGTGGATTCATCGCTTATGATGAAGAATCGTGTATGGTAAAAAATCTTTGGAACTTCTCTCGTTTCTATCACCACGAGTCGTGTGGACAGTGTTCTCCTTGTCGTGAAGGCACGGGCTGGATGGAAAAAGTTTTGCATAGAATAGAGCACGGTCATGGCCATGCGGGCGATGTAGACTTACTCGTAGATGTAGCTAAAAAAATAGAAGGCAATACCATTTGTCCACTGGGCGATGCTGCCGCTTGGCCTGTAGCAAGCCACATTCGCCACTTTAGAGACGAGTTCGAATGGCACATTAAGCATCCGCAAGAAGCTACCAAAAAGGGAGCGGTTTATAGAGGTCAACCAGTGGGTGCATAAAACAAAAAAGAGGCTGATTTTTAAAACAGCCTCTTTTTTGTTTATCAAAATCAGAGTTATACTCAAAATACACACTGAGTTCCAATTCTTTATTTTCTTATTGGCGTCATTTTTCGTTTCACTTAAACATATAATAAGACACCAACTTTTTCTAAATAAAGCATTCCAAAAAAAAGATTTGTATTTAGCAATCAACACTTTGATTGGCTATTTTTGGACTTTTAAAGCAATGAAGAATTTAAGAATTGTATATATGGGCACTCCTGAGTTTGCAGTGCCCGGCTTAAAAATATTGGTAGAGAATGGCTATAACGTAGTAGCAGTCATCACTGCACCCGACAAGCCCCAAGGCAGGGGGCAAAAGTTGGGCATATCGCCTGTCAAAGAATATGCACTATCGGTAGGGCTTTCTATTTTGCAACCGGAAAAACTCAAAAACCCTGAATTTATCGAACAACTACAATCCCTAAACCTAGATTTGGGAATCGTAGTGGCCTTTAGGATGCTGCCTGAGGTGATTTGGCAAATGCCCCGATTGGGGACATTTAATTTGCACGCATCTCTTTTACCGCAATACAGAGGAGCTGCCCCTATTCACTGGGCCATAATAAATGGAGAAAAAGAAACAGGGCTCACGACTTTCTTTTTAAAGCATGAAATAGATACGGGCGACTTGATTTTGCAAGAAAAAGAACCAATTTCCGACATAGACACCATAGGAAGCCTTTATGAACGACTTATGAATAAAGGAGCATCCGTCATTTTAAAAACAGTTAAAATGATTGAGACAGATACCGTAAAACCAATTCCGCAACCAACACTGTCAAATTTAAAATCTGCTCCCAAAATTTTTAAAGAACACTGTAAAATTGATTGGACTAAATCTGCAGATGAAATTTACAATTTTGTTAGAGGTTTAAATCCTTTTCCTGGGGCATATTGCTTTATAAATGGAGTTTATTGCAAGATTTATGGAGTAGAAAAATATGCTGATTCAAAATTTGGAGTAGGCGAATTTCAAGTCAATACCAACACTTTATCGGTTGGAACAGGTCTTGGCAAAATAAATATTACAGCTTTACAACTTGAAGGCAAAAAGCTGATGGATATAGGTCCATTTCTTATTGGCCATAAAGTAACTTCAATAAGCTGATATAATTAAAAATTACTCGTACATCTGTTACTCTCTTTCTTTTATTTGTATTTTTGCTCTACAAACATCATTCCCAGGGGACATTTCCCAAAAATATAGATTAAACTTATTTATGAAGTATTTATTAATTTCTGTTGTGGCATTGCTTGCCATGAGTTGCGACAAAAAAAGTTCTCAAAATTCTGAAATAAAAAAAGACACAGTAGAACTTGGAGTAGGAAACCAGTCTTATGGCCGATTCTTGTTTGAAGAAAGCTCTTTCGACTTTGGTAAAATCAAACAGGGCGACATTGTTAAACATTCTTTCAAATTTAAAAATGATGGAGAAAATCCGTTGATAATCACAGCAGCCCAAGCATCATGTGGCTGTACCGTTCCTGAATATCCCAAAGAGCCTATAGCACCGGGCGAAAGTGGAGAAATATTAGTACAGTTTAATAGTACCGGAAAAATGGGAGCTCAAAACAAAACGGTTCAAATTACAGCAAATACACTACCCAACACCACCACTTTGGTGCTAAAAGGCGAAGTAGAAGCAGTAGAAAAAGCTAAAAATTAATTTACAATATCCACATTTAAACCCTTTGGATAGGTATAAAATAAAAAACTCCCCACTAAGGGTTTGGGGAATAACTAACAAAAATGAATCTAAATTATATCTTTTTGCAAGCATCGCCTTCGGCCGGATTGATTCCAAACCTTATTTTTATAGGGTTGATTATTGTTGTTTTCTATTTCTTTATGTTGCGCCCTCAACAAAAGAAACAAAAGGAACAAAAGAACTTCAGAGAAAACCTAAAAGTTGGCGATAAAGTGGTGACGATAGGTGGCGCTCACGGTAAAATAGTAGAAATCGATGGCGACACTGTTGTTATTGATGTAGACAGAGGCGTGAAAGTAACTTTTGAAAAATCGTCTATTTCAGATGAATTGAGCAAAAAATACCAATTAAAAGCATAATAAATCGTTATGTCGAGCCAACAACACCATAAGCAAGCACGCATCAAAGGCAGGCGCAGACAGAAGCTGCTCACTATCTTTGCTTGCTTGGTTATTGCTATGGTGTTTTGGTTTTTCAATGCGCTTAACAACGATTATGCAGCCATTATCCGCTATCCGGTAAAAGTCATATACGACAAAGAAAAATATACACTTAATGCAGACTCCGACAAGCATATAAAAATAAGTGCTACGGGCTACGGTTGGTATTTGCTTTACTACAGTTTGGGCTTAGGCGTAGAGCCTATTGAAGTACCTATCGACTTCATACAAAACAAAGGTTTTGTACCGGAAAATAAACTTTTAGAACTGGCCAAAGCCAACTTAGACAATGTGGATGTCAATGCAATAGTTTCAGATACATTCAAAGTGGACGCCCAACCACTTTCAAAAAAAAAATTCTTCCTAAAGCTAGACACGAAAAAAATAAGTCTTCCTAGAGGAAAAACGATTGCAAATGTGGTGGTAAATCCCGGCTATATAGTATGCAAAGGCCCATTTTCTCAACTGAATCATTTGCCTGACACCATTTATTTCTCTATTCCAAACAAATACATTGAAACCGACTTCAATGAGAAAGTTGCCGTTTCTTATCATCCCAGTACCCAAGTGGTGCAAGACATCAGTAGGGTAAATGTGAGTTTTTCTGTAAAATAATTTTTCTGTAAAATGCTGAGAATTGGAGTAACCGGTGGCATAGGTTCTGGTAAAACGGTCGTTTGCAGGGTTTTTGAGGCCTTGGGAGTGCCGGTTTATTATACCGACTTACGCACACGAGGAATTCAAATTTTTGATGAAAAAGTGGTAGAAGGCATAAAGAAGCTGTTTGGAGAAGAAGCTTATTCATCCCCTTTAAGACTAAATAAAGAATTTATTGCCGGCAAAGTATTTGAAGACAAAGAAAAACTTGAAAAACTCAATGCACTTGTTCACCCCAAAGTATTTGAAGACTTTGAAGAATGGTGCTACGACAATAAACATCACCCCTATATAGTCAAAGAATCAGCTTTAAGTTTTGAAACAGGAATATATAAAAAACTAGACAAAACCATATTGGTGACCGCTCCTGAAAATATACGGATTAAACGCGTGCTTACCAGAGACACATTCAGAACAGAAGGCAATATCAAATCGATAATAGACAAACAAATGCCCGAAGAAGAAAAGATGAAGTTGGCAAATTATGTTTTTATCAACGATAACTCCACTCTTTTACTACCTGAAATCCTAAAACTTCACCACACATTCAGCAATTCTTCTACAGATATTCGATGAAACCAAAATAGGAGATAATTGCTAGTATTGCTACAAGTATTGCTTTGATAATGGACGTTTTAGCAAATTCTTTTGAGTTGTTAAATTGAGAAATATACATGGGTTAATATCAAACTGTAGTACAAACATAAGTTACGATTTTGTTTATGAATTTATTACTTGTTGAACTGGGCTTGATTATCGATGGTATACATATATCTTTTCGATAAACCATTTCTAAACTTTAGAATATTATCATTTTGAAATCCGCTATTTCATTATAAATTTGCTACACTTTAGAATTAGTCTAATTTGAAGACAGTAGCAAGTTTACGCACAGGCCAAAAAGGAATTATTACAGGTTTTGATAATTCCGGACTTTCGTTGAAATTTTTAGAAATGGGTTGTATCCCCGGCAATGAGATAGAGGTTTGCTGCAAAGCTCCGCTAGGTTCGCCCTATTGTGTGAGGGTGAGTGGCTACCACTTGGCGCTAAGAAAAGATGAAGCTGCTCAAATTTTTATAAGTGAATAAGACTGTGGGCTATGGGCGAAGAAAGAATTTATAAAGTAGCACTCATAGGAAATCCTAACAGTGGCAAAACCACTCTATTCAACCAATTAACCGGGCTCAATCAAAAAGTAGGTAATTTTCCCGGAGTCACGGTAGAACGCAAATCTGGGCTTTGCAAAATATCAGACCGACTGACAATACAAGTCATAGACCTGCCCGGCACCTATAGCATCTATCCCAAGTCTTACGATGAAGAGATTGTTTTTGATGTACTCACAGACCCATCGGGTAGCGACTACCCCGACTTGATAGTGATTGTAGTAGATGCATCGAATCTCAAAAGAAATTTACTTCTGTTTACACAAATTTTTGACATGGGCTTGCCCGTAATTTTGTGTCTAAACATGATAGATGTAGCCCAAAAGGCAGGGCTGCTGATTGACACATATAAAATGAGTCGATATTTAGACGGTTGTCCGGTGCTCTCGCTTAATGCCAGAAAAGGGCAAGGAGTGGAAGACTTGAAATCTGAAATAGCAGAAACGATCAAGAGTTCACAACCAAAGCACGGAATAAAATTTATCAATCCTGAATTTGCCCACCAAAAAGCATTTGAGGAAATAGCACACGAAATCAAGTGCTCCACACCTTATATAGCAGAACTAGTAGCACATCAATACAAAACTGTGCGTTGGATTCCTGCATTTCAAAAAATAAAAATTACTGAAATATTAAAACGAAATGGTTTTGACAGTGTGAAAATTCAAACACTCGAAACCATACAACGCTATAAAAAAATAAACGAGCTTTATGATGCTTCGGTAAATGCCGAAGCCTACAATGCCCGCCACAGAGTATCTGAGAAACTGGATAGACTGCTTACCCACCGGGTATTTGGCTATTTTATGCTCATAGCTATTTTCTATTTGATTTTTCAAGCCATTTTTTCCTGGGCTTCGTACCCAATGGATGCCATAGACAATAGTGTGTCGTTTGTAAACGGACTATTGCAATCTTGGTTTCCGGACAATGTGATGATAAATCTTTTGACAGATGGTATCATAGCCGGATTGGGAGGAGTATTGGTTTTCATACCTCAAATAGCGTTTCTATTTGCATTTATTGCTATTTTGGAAGAAACGGGCTATATGGCTAGAGTGATGTTTCTGATGGATAATATCATGAAAACCTTTGGGCTCAACGGCAAAAGCGTAGTACCCTTATTTTCGGGAGCCGCATGTGCCATCCCTGCCATCATGGCTACCAGAAACATTGGTAATTTTAAGGAAAGACTTATCACCATTTTTGTTACTCCGCTTATAAGCTGTTCCGCTCGCATACCTGTATACACCATTTTGATAGCATTAATTATTCCCAACAAAACCATAGCAGGAGTTTTAAACCTTCAAGGATTGACAATGATGGCAATGTACGTACTTGGGTTTCTAATGGCACTTGTGTCTGCTTTACTCTTGAAAATATTGGTAAAAACAGGAGAAAAGAGCTTTTTTATCTTAGAAATGCCCGATTACAAAATGCCCAAATGGAGAAATGTAGGCTTGGCTGTGGTCGAGAAAGTGAATGCTTTTGTATTTGGGGCCGGAAAAATAATTATTTCTATCTCGGTAATTTTGTGGTTTTTGTCTACCTACGGACCAACCGAAGCCATGAAAAACGCAGAAAAGAACATAGTTGAAAGCTATGAAAAAGGAATCTTTACCGATATAAATGAAATGGACGCAAAAATAGCAGCTGCTAAACTGGAAGCATCGTTTGCAGGACATTTTGGCAAATTCATCGAACCTATATTTAAACCCATTGGTTTCGATTGGAAAATAGATATAGCCATTATTACCTCTTTTGCTGCAAGAGAGGTATTTGTGGGCACTATCTCTACAATATATTCTGTTGGAGACGATGCAGAAGTCGAATCGTTAAAAACAAAACTATCTAAACAAACCGATCCAATCACGGGAGAGCCATTTTTTGATTTTGCCCGTGGAATGTCTATTCTCATGTTTTACGCATTTGCATTGCAATGTATGAGCACCATTGCTGTAGTGAAAAAAGAAACAGGAAAATGGAAAATTGCAGTTTTACAGTTTACCTACCTTGGCTTTTTGGCATATATGGCTGCATTTGTAGTTTATCAGCTGTTGAAATGATTGTCTAAAATTCATATGAGAATATAAGTCAATAATCTTTGGAAGAAAATATTATAAAAAGTATATTAAAATATCATTAAAACCTTGCATGGTTCGCTATTAATACTGATTTTTGTAGGTAGCAGTACCATATTCATAGCCAATAAAACCTAAATTACTATCGAATACATGAGCTTAGTGCTTTGTTTCTTACTAATCAATACATTTTTTACGGAAATCACCACTTCACAATCATTGGTTGTTACGGGAAATTATCAAGGTAAAAACCTGTATGTACAGAATCCTTTTACATCAAACATGAAAGATTTTTGCACAGATGAGGTATACCTGAACGATGTAAAGGTGATGGAATCTATTAAATCGAGTGCTTATGAAATAGACCTGTCGAAGTTATCGCCAAATGACCCTGTGAATGTTAAAATCATTCACAAAGACGATTGCAAGCCCAAGATACTCAATGCTCAGGTAATTCGCTCGGGTAGTAATTTTGTATTTGTTTCTTTCAATGTAGAAGACAACGAAATTACATGGTCAACCAAAGGAGAGAAACAAGGAGATAAAATATATGTTGAGCAATTTTTATATAACAATTGGGTTGTGATAAAAGAAATGCCTGCTAAAGGGTCTGCTTCTAACAATTTATATTCACATCCTTCAAACCATCACTCAGGATTAAATAAATACAGAATAAGAGTATTGGAAAAAGAGGGTACTTCGTTCTATTCAAAAACATATGAATACATGGCTACTTTGCCTGAGGTTACTTTTTTCCCTAAGCGAGTTGCAAACAAAATATATCTTTCCAGAGCCAGCGACTACGAGATAGTAGACGGATATGGCAATCCTTTGTTAAAAGGAAAGGGAAAGGAAATAGCATGTGAAAATCTTTCTGAAGGTGTATACTATTTGAATGTAGATAATAAGACAGAAAAATTTTTAAAGAAATAGCTTTTTTACAGCCTGCTTCTTCCTACTTTTTTCTATTGTTCAAAACATATCTCTTAAGTCAAATCTGAACCGTTCCATCATTTTTTGACCAAACTAATTCAGCATTTTATTCGATTCATTTCAGTAATTATTCCTATTAAAAATTCCTTCGGGTTTAGCAACACGATATCGCCTTTAGTTAGGGCCGCTTTTTAGCTATGGGAGGACAGGGCTAAAATTAGAGACTCTGTTTAACTAAACGTCATTAGTTCTGAAATGTATACCCAATATTTACTTTATTATAAAATGCTAATCATTTTTTGCATACCTGTCCGTTTCGGATAGGCTTGGCTAAGCTGTAGCGCCCTAATTTTGTTAAAGGTAAAATCCAATACCTTCATACAAAACAATGAAAAATATATACACACTAGCTTTAAGTATAAGCCTAATAAGTTTATCTCTCTCAAACGCATATTCTCAAAATATCTACAGCCACATAGCTTCATTTGGCGGAGCGGGCAACACAGATGGTAAATTCAACAACCCATTTGATGTGACAGTGAACTCTGCCGGACGAATCATTGTGTCGGACTTTAATAATAATAGAGTCCAAATGTTAAGTTTTGACGGTATAAATATAGGCTTTGTAACTAAATTTGGAGTGATGGGTACGAACCCTAACATACCTAATAATTATAGATACCCTATGGGAGTACATGCAGCTGCGGATGGATACATCTATTCATCCGCACTATACGACCAAGGTGTGGTACGGCTACTCACTGCAACTGGAAGCACCCTTAGCCACTCGCATGATTTAGGATGGTCGGGAATATCGCAAATATATGATGTGTTCAAATCGCCCACACGGTTGTTTTTATCATACCAAAGTTCACATAGAATACTCACTTATACCGTAGCCGGATTTATTGGAACTACTAATTTCTATAATTTTCAACCATCGCAAGTAATGGGGACTTTCAATACACCATCTACTGCAAACGGGCAATTCGATACACCAAAAGGCTTATTTGTTGACAACGACAATAAACTATATGTAGTAGAGGCAGGAAATCATAGGTTGCAAGTATTCACTTTTGATGGAGTAAATCATAGTTATTATACAAAATTTGGTGGAACAGGCTCTACCAATACAAATGTTGGTTTTAGTAGCCCTGATGGTATTTACGTAAATACGCAAAACAGAATATTTGTATCGGATAGAGCTAACCATAGGGTAGTGATATTGACCCAAAGCGGTACAAACATGGGCTATGTAGGACAAATAGGTACAGGAACAGCCGGAACAGTGCCGGGAACATTAAACAATCCTTGTGGCGTTTCAGGCGACAGCCAAGGTAGAATTTATATTACTGATCTTAGTCAAAGAGTACATATTTACAGTCCTGCCCGACCCACAATCACCGGATTTACAGTTAATAACAGTGGGGTATGCGTAGGTGGTAGTGCCACATTTCAAGTTTCAGAAACCAATTTAGGGAATGGGGCTTCTTATGAATGGTATTTTAATAATCAGCGTATATTGGGGGCAACGAGCAACAGCTACACTGTTAATAGTGCATCTGCGTCAAATGCAGGAAGCTACTATGTGATAGTAACAGACAATATAAGCGGTGGCCGAACTACCAGTACTTCTATTCAACTTTCTGTTAACACAGCACCTGTGATAAATGCGGCTGCCACTTTGAGCCAATGCGAAGGCGGACCACTTACTATTTCCACCAACACCACGCCTAATATAGCCACCACACACAAGTGGTATAAAGCAGGGGTGGAAATAGCGGGTGCTACAGCAGCAGGCTACAATATAGCTTCATTATCGGCTGCAAATACAGGAAGTTATTTTGTGGTTCAATCCAATGCCTGTGGCACTTCTACTTCATCAGGAATTAATGTCACTGTAGATAACTCTTTAAAACCTGCTATTTTGACCCAAAGCAGTGCTACACAACTCTGTGTGGGACAGCCGCTTACTTTGAATTTCACCTACAGCACGGGCAAACCTGTGACCATTTCGTGGAGCAAAGACAACCAGATTATACCAGGAGCTTCCGCTATGAGTTATAGTGTGACTCAAATTGCAGCCAACCAAGCCGGTGTTTACAAAGCGCAAATCTCAAACGAGTGTGGCACGGCTTCCACTTCAAACATACAAGTGACCATAACCACCTGCACTACTTCTTCTATTGCCGAAGGAGAAAAGGGTGTTTTGTTTTATCCAAATCCAAGCAACGGGGTTCTTTATTTTGAAAATATAGAGCCATCGGAAGTGAAAATTTCTGATGTGGTAGGCAACACTGTATTTTATGCTTCAAGCATCACAGATAATAAAATAGAAGTGAATTTGAGCGAAGGAATTTACATCTTGATCATTACATCTGCCAATGGCTACAAGGCCACAAGGAAACTCCAAATCACTAAAAATTGACGGATTTAATTCTTCACTTTTGACATACAAATAGCCGAACCAAGAAAATGCTCGGCTATTTGTATTGTAGGGCAGAAATTTCGGAATCTGTACATTCTATAAACTTTCGAGCTATCACAATAGTAAAAACCAACTTAAAGGAATTTGAATAACAGGCATAACGTTCTTATCTAAGAGCTCCTATTATCATTTTTATGTAGTTTAATAAACAAAAGCTACTTACTCACCAGCTCAGTATTAAGGCCACACTCGGTTTTATTGAGGCCATACCAGCGTACTTCACGCTCCGAAAGGTCGAGGCTGAATTTGCGTGTGCAAGGCTCACAACCAATCGAAAAATACCCTTGCTCTTCAAGCGGATGCCTTGGAATGTGGTTTTGGCTTAAATAACGCTGAATTTGCATATTGTTCCAGTCCAACATGGGGTGAAAACGAGTGACACCATGTGGGGCTTTTTCTTCTACCTTAAACGATTTGCGCACTGCACTTTGGTCGGCACGCACACCATTGATCCACACATCATATTCGGCCATGATGGGCTCTAAAGGCTCTACTTTATTAATGTGGCAGCAATAATCAGGGTCGGAGGTAAATAAAAATTTCCCTTCCAAGTCTTTTTGCAGGCTTTTGGGAGTGGTAGAATATACATTTACCAAATTCAAGCCCAATAGCTTCACTATTTGGTCGCGGTACACGATGGTTTCGGGAAACAGAAATCCTGTATTGATGAAATAAACAGGAATCGTATTATCAATTTGGCTTAAAATATGCAGCAGCACTATGCTATGCGACTGAAAAGAAGATGTGGTAAACAGCTTCTTTCCTTCGTTTTTATATTTTTCTATCTGAATTTTTATTTCTTCGGGTGTCATTTTTCTTCTTTTTTGTTTTTGATATATTCTTGATATAGGTCTTCATCAGGGTTGTTCCAAAAAGAAAAACAATCAGCATTGGAACTCATTTCTCTTATCAATACTTCCTCTTCAGCTACATCAACACATTCAATTTCCCCCTTAAAAGAGTCTTTAATTTCCATTTGTATAATTATTTGTTGTTAACCTTTGCTTATCCAACACTTTTTTTGAAAAAATAATTCTTATCGAAGCACCACTCTGCTATATTGGCAGAAATTATTTTTGGCAAATATATTGCTATTCTATTTGCTTTGGATTTGAATAAGAAGTTTATTTAACCGACAGACGATTGTACACTATGGATTCCGCAATCATCGTTACCATAAAATCCCTTTTTCGGAATCCGGGGACTTATTTATTATTATGAATTTAGGGCAAGAATTTCGAGACTTTGCCGTGAAAGGCAGAGGAATCAGTGGTACTACTGTAGATTCGCTTATGGACTACACGGTGACCAACCTCACCCCCAACATCATCGAAGAGCGCAGAATGAACGCTGTGGCGATGGACGTGTTTTCACGCTTGATGATGGATAGAATTATTTTCTTGGGCACTCCCATAGATGATTATGTGGCCAATGTGGTGCAGGCGCAGTTGCTCTTTTTGCAATCGACCGATGCCAAGCGCGACATTACCATTTATATCAACAGTCCCGGAGGCTCTGTGTATGCCGGACTTGGTATTTACGACACCATGAACTTTATAAATCCCGATGTGGCCACCATTTGCACGAGCTTGGCTGCTTCTATGGCTTCTGTGATACTTTCTGCAGGTGCCAAAGGCAAAAGAGCGGCATTACCTCATGCCCGCATTATGATACACCAGCCATCGGGCGGAGCAGGCGGACAGGCCTCTGACATTGAAATCACTGCCAAGCAAATAGTGTCGCTCCGCGATGAATTGTATGAAATTTTGGCACAAAATACAGGAAAAACCAAAGAGCAGATTCACAAAGACTCAGATCGTGACTATTGGATGAAAGCTCCCGAAGCACAATCTTATGGTCTTATAGACGAAGTGTTGGGCAAAAACTGATATTATTTATAAAACATTTACCATCCCCATTTTCAAAAAACAAAAAAAGCTCCCTTTTGGGGTTTTGGAGCTGCCACAAAAAAGATATGAACACATTATTATATAAGTCTATTCCTCTACTACACGATGAGGATGACGAAAAAGAAAAAAACGACAAAAAAGAAGACAAAGGAGGTATGATGATGTTTGCAAAGAAATTTTTGGAACAACGCAAAATATTTCTTTGGGGACCTGTAGATGACGATTCGGCAAGAGAAGTAATCACAAAACTACTCTATCTCGATTCTGAAAAACCCGGAGAGCCTATCACTTTTTACATCAATAGTCCGGGCGGTATGGTAACATCGGGCATGGCCATTTACGACACCATGATGCTGATAAAAAGTCCGGTACATACCGTTTGTATGGGCTTAGCAGCTTCTATGGGTTCTATTTTGCTATCTGCCGGGGTAAAAGGGCAAAGAAGAATATTCCCTAGTGGTGAAGTGATGATACACCAACCAAGCATAGGCGGTGTATTTCAAGGCAAGTCAGTTGACATAGAAATCACAGCTCGCCAAATCCAAAAGACCAAAGAGCAAGGCGCAAAAATATTGGCAGACAATTGTGGTAAAACTGTGGAGCAAATCTTAAAAGATTTTGACCGAGATTATTGGATGGATGCCACCGAAGCTGTTGCTTATGGGATTGTAGATAAAATAGAGGACAAGCTTTGATATATCTTAATATCGACAAAGGAGCCTTTAAATGTTATTAAAGGCTCCTTTGCTTAAATTATTGGGTATAATTGGTTCAAATTCTATTTATGCCTTTTACAGATTTCTACCTAAACATCCCTTTTAGTTTTGCCAATTTTTCTTCCATCGTTTCTTCACGTTCGGCTACGACAGCTTTCTGAGGCTTAGGTACCGATACTCCTCCTGATTTGGGCGCAGCAGCTCCTTGTCCCTTCATTGTCAAAGCAATACGTTTGCGCTGCACGTCTACTTCAGTCACTGTCACCATTACTTTTTGCTGCACTTTCACCACTGTTTTAGGATCGGAAACGTAGGTGTCGGACAATTGACTGATGTGTACCAACCCATCTTGGTGTACTCCTATGTCTACAAAAGCCCCAAAATTGGTCACATTGGTCACTATTCCGGGCAGCTTCATTCCTATTCTAAGGTCGTTGATGCTATTCACGCCATCGGTAAAGCTAAAAGCTTCAAACTGTTGGCGAGGGTCCCGCCCGGGCTTTGAAAGCTCTTGCAAAATGTCGTTTAATGTAGGTAAACCTACTTTGTCGGTCACATATTTCTTTAAATCGATTTGCTTTCTTAGCGCATCGTTTTTCATTAAGTCTTGCACCTTACAGCCCAAGTCTGCGGCCATTTTTTCTACTATTGTGTAGGTTTCAGGGTGTACAGCCGAAGAATCGAGCGGATTAACAGCTTCTCTGATCCTTAAAAATCCTGCACATTGCTCATAAGCCTTATCGCCCATTCTAGGCACTTTTTTGAGTTCGTCTCTGCTTTTGAAAGGGCCATTTTCGTTTCTGAATTTCACTATATTGTCTGCCAACTGCGGACCAAGTCCTGATACATAGGTGAGCAATTGTTTACTTGCAGTATTTACCTCTACACCCACCGCATTTACAGAACTTATCACCACATCGTCCAGTGCCGATTTTAATTTATTTTGATCTACATCGTGTTGGTATTGCCCTACCCCAATGGCTTTAGGGTCTATTTTTACCAATTCTGCCAGTGGGTCCATCAATCTGCGCCCGATTGACACTGCGCCCCTGACCGTGACATCATATTCCGGAAACTCTTCACGGGCCACATCAGAAGCAGAATACACCGAAGCACCGCTCTCATTTACCATCACAACGATGATAGACGAAGGCAAACCTATTTTCTTCACAAAATCTTCGGTCTCACGGCTGGCAGTGCCGTTGCCTATGGCTATGGCCTCTATATCGTATTTAGCACACAAAGCAAGTACCGTTTGTACTGCCAATTCTTTCTTTCCACTGCCCATTTCGGGGTAAATCACATCGTTGTAAAGAAGCTTTCCCTGCTTATCAAGACACACTACCTTGCAGCCTGTACGAAAACCCGGGTCGATAGCTAACACATTTTTCTGCCCCAAAGGAGCGGCCATAAGTAATTGCTTCAAGTTATCTGCAAACACTTTTATGGCATCGTCATCTGCACTATCTTTTGTACCCATGCGCACATCGGTTTCTATTGATGGCTGCATTAATCGCTTAAATGAATCGGCAATGGCCAACTGCAACTGCTCCTTAATGGAGAAGGCACTTGTTTTGATAAATTCTTTTTCTAAAATATTTATGGCTTCTTCTTCTTCCGGTGCTATATCAAGCATTAAAAAACCTTCTTTTTCACCCCTACGCATGGCAAGCAATCGGTGCGAGGGTATGTTCTTGATAGGCTCGCTCCATTCAAAGTAGTCTCTGTATTTTGCACCCTCTGTTTCTTTACCCGTGATTACTTTAGATTTAATGATGGCCGTATCCATAAACAGTTTACGGATTTTTGTTCGTGCATTTTTGTTCTCGTTTACCGTTTCGGCAATGATGTCTCGTGCTCCGGCCAGGGCTTCCTCTGCGGTATTCACGCCTTTTTCTGTATCAATATACTTGGCAGCTTCTGTTTCAGGGTCGAGTTTGCCTTGCTCCAAAATGAGCAGAGCCAACGGCTCAAGGCCTTTTTCACGGGCTATGGTGGCCCTAGTTCTACGTTTGGGTTTATATGGCAGATAAATATCTTCGAGTTCGCTCATGGTTTGAGCAGCATTTACTGCTTTTTCCAACTCAGGAGTAAGTTTTCCTTGCTCTGTAATTGATTTTAATATGGCCTCTCTTCGTTTGTCAAGCTCTCGCAATTGCACTATTCTATCGCGAATGGCAGCCACTTGGACCTCATCTAGGCTACCTGTCACTTCTTTTCTATAGCGTGAAATGAAAGGGACTGTAGCACCTCCGTCCAACAATTCTACTGTGGACTCTACTTGGCGCTCTGAAATCGAAAGCTCTTTGGCAATGATTAATTCGTGTATCATACTTAAAATATTCCTTTTTAACCGACTTAGCTCTGAAATCGGTAGTACTCATGAAGCAAATGTATACAAAGCCACAAATGAGTTATCAACAAAAATAAAAATTGGCATAAAAAAAGGCTAACCACCGGCTAGCCTTTAAAAACCAGAAAAAAATAAATATATATTTTAGAAATAATGATAAAATTTCAGTGCAAAAGGAATTATGAGTGCCAAAAAAGCAATTATCAAAATCACCCCTTTCACAAATTCGTTTACATTACTTTGCGATTCAAACGCTACATTTGGACTTGCAGTATTCATATGTGTATTGAGTATAAAGGCTGTATTATTATGATGCAAATAAACGTATAGTTTTTAAAAATGAAATAAAAATAATATTAAAAATTCATTAAAAAGTTCAATTAATTGTACTTTTTAAACTTTAAAAATCAGCATTTTTACTGATTATCAGCCAATTGGCATTTTATGTAATTTTTATATTTTAATAAATATTTTTTCCACAACATGAATACATGATAGTATTTGTCAATTCAAATCAGAAAAAGAACCCAATCCTTAAAACAAGTGGGTTGGAATAAAGTGGAAAGCGTTCTCTTATTTGGTCATGAAAAGGATTGTAAAGCGCCATTATCATAAATCCACCGTTTTCGCTTAGTGCATACGACACACCACCTCCAAGGAGGGGGAAAAGAACAAACTCACGCTCGGTATTTACTACCAATCGATTATTGTTGTCTACAAGATAGCTTTTTATCACATCAGCATTATACATATTGTATTCTGCATGAAGAAAAAGCCATTTGTTTAAAAAGAACCTTGTGAAAGGAGTAAATCCAAAAATATTGGTTCGATAGGAATAAATATATTGATTGGGGCTGATTTGAGACCTAAATATCAGACTTTGTTTCAAGTAAATATAAGTAAGAGTAGTGCCGACAGATAATCGGTCGGTGATTCGGTAGCCAACCAACGGAGAAGCCTCTAAATAAAAATAATTTAAAGAAGGCCATCCGCCAAGCCCTGCATTACCCCCAAAATAAATGCGCTCTTTCCAGTCGTCAAAAAGCCCTCTTTTTGTGTTTGTGCCTTGTCTATCAGGGGTATAGTATTGGGCTTGGATTTGCAAAGCGGCAAAAACTAATATAAAAACAGAGACGATATATTTTTTATTCATCATAAATTTTAATACTGTAGGGTTTCCATTTGCAAAATTATCACTATGATGAAATATATTATTGTAAAAGTGTTTACAGAAACACTTTCGAACCTTCACTGCAATTTTTGCAAATGTCTATATTTTTTCTATTCTTAAATATTTGCTTGCGAAAAGATTGATACTTATTGCTCTTCCAAATATCTTTTAAAGATAGCTTTTCGATATTGCCTAAGGTGTGAGTGGCATCTTTATCGAAACAACAGGGCACTATGTTACCATCCCAAGTACTGACAGCCGAATGCCACATGCGCCAGCAAGCATTGGGTGTTTTGGTTTGTAAACTTTCAGTGCTGTATCTCCTGTATTTTTTATTTTGGGGCAATAGTTCTTTCGATGATTCTTCATCATAAACTTGAGCTGTTTTGAGTCGAAGCTTCACTCCCAAATCGTGGGCTATTTGTTTGATAAGTGTGAGTTCGTGCTCATTGTGTTTAAACACTATAAATTGTAAAATGATTTCTATGCTCGATTTTTGCTCTTTTTTGGCAGTAGTGAGGTTTCTAAGCCCTGTCCACACAGTTTCAATTTTTCCGCCCACCCTATACTTTTCGTAAGTAGCTTGCGAAGCACCGTCTACTGATACAATAATTCGGTCTAGCCCACTATCGATGGTGGATGATGCCATCTGTGGCGACAAATAATGTGCGTTGGTAGAAGTGGAAACGAATATCTTTTTACTCTTGGCATAGGCCACCATTTTTAAAAAATCGGGATTCAGATATGGCTCTCCTTGAAAATATAGAGTAAGCCATATTAATGTGTCTTTTTGTTGATCTATCAGGTTTTTGAAGAGCGCCAAATCGCCCATTCCTGTGTTTCTGGTGAATGAACGCAAACCACTGGGGCACTGAGGACACCGCAGATTGCACGAGGTGGTAGGCTCAAATGCAAAGGCATAAGGCACGCCCCACATCCTAGTTTGTTTGGTAATTTTTGAAAAGTAATAGGACAACAGCAGTTGGGCGGCATTGAGTATTTTTTTAAAAGTCAATACTTTGAAAAGAGCCAATGCCATCGTTTTTAGCTTTAAATTACTATGGGTTTTGTGTAGCTTCTGTACAGTATGAATATTCCCACAGCCACCAATGGTAAGCTTAAAATTTGTCCCATATTCAGCCAAAGGCTGTTTTCAAAGCCCACTTGGTTTTCTTTGGTAAATTCTACAAGTATGCGTTGGGTAAAAAGCAACACTAAAAACAGACCAAATATACGTCCAGATGGTGTAGTGGATTTGTATTTGAGGTAAATAAACAATAAAAGTAAAAATAGGAAAAAGCAGAAAATAGACTCGTAAAGCTGAGAAGGATGACGAGCAAAGTCTTCGGGAAGACCTTCGGGAGTTAAAAGCCTTTGAAACACAAAGCCCCAAGGCTTGTCTGTGGGCAAGCCTACTATTTCAGAGTTCATCAAATTGCCCATGCGAATACAAGCCCCGCCCAAGGCAATGCAAATCACCAATCTGTCAAGCAAATAGAACCAGGTGTAGGAATCTTCAGATTTTTCCGGTTTGCCTACCAATAGGTTTAACAGCGGTATTTTATACAAAAAAGCACCTACTTCGTTGCGTTTGTAAGCAAAAAGATAGATAGCTGTGAGTATGCCCACGGTAGCACCATGACTGGCTAGGCCTCCTTCCCACACTTTTAGTATACTCAATGGATGGCTGAGATAGTATTCGGGCTCGTAAAAAAGGCAGTGTCCCAATCGAGCACCTATCACAGTGGATACAACCATGTACATCAGTAGGCTGTCTATATCCTTTACATTACGCCCCTCCATGGTGAAGAACCAACTCATTAAATATTGTCCGGCTACAAAACCCAAAGCAAACAGCAGACCATACCAGCGGAGGCTTATAAAACCAATATTAATGATTTCCGGAGAGACATTCCAAGTGATGAAGGCAAGTGGCATAGATAAAATGAGATTCGTTTTTGAGTAAACACCATCCAAATATAGTACTGCAATGATAGGATAAAAATTTTAAACAGATGGATTTTTTGAGCTTCATTCAAACTAATACCAATAAGCCATTAAGCTAGAAATAATATACAAAATATTGACTGCCTGAACACGCTGCTTCAAACACTTTAAAATACTAAAAACATTCTTACCGAATTTTTAAGAATATATTTTTTAGTTTCGTTGTAATAGTTATATTTATTAAAGTTTTTATCATGTAATCAATTTACTACTAAACTTTTTTATCATGAAGCATTTTACATCAGTTATTATTTTTGTACTGTTAGCTTCGTACTATACAGTGGCTCAAGATACGAAAATCAGGTTTTTTGGGCATCCCGGATTCGAATATCTCTACAATAATGATTTAAAAAAGGGTTCTCCATATTTTCGTTCCGGACCATTTGTGTTGTTTGTTACTTCCCAACTAAACGATAAAGTGGCAGTAGCCGGAGAGGTACATGCTCACTACATGGCTACAACGGGTGCAGAAGTGGAGATAGAGCGGCTGTACATCACTTATGACCACAAAGACTATCTGAGTTTCCGATTTGGAAAAATGTATACCCCGATAGGCTATTGGAATCTAAACTACAATTTTGGTCTGGTTTTACAGCCCACCATTTCGAGGCCATCAATTTTACAACCCACCCACGATGGCGGTTTTATCAATACGCGTGACGCTGGGTTTCAAGTAGAAGGTTCAGGTATAAGCAGTGTAGGTTTTTTTTATAAAGCCTTTGTATTTAATGGCGTAGGTAAAAATGGAGGCTATCTAGGTATACCTTACCAGTTGGGTGAAGCTCCCGGTGCCGTATTGCAATTGGGACTGGAACCTACGGATGGGTTGAAAATCTCTGCTTCAGGGATGTATCAGATTTTGCAAAAAGGCTACCCAAACCAATATGATTCAGTTTTTACAGAAGACATAAAGTCGATGATGTGGGCAGGAAGTGTTTCGTTCATGAATCCCGACAAAAAGTTTGAGTGTATAACCGAAGTATTTTATGACTCAAAACAATATAAATCAATAGGCACAAAAGGCCTTGATGGTGGTTTCATATACTTGGGCTACAAATTGAGTTCAAAAATTATACCATATATATATAGTGAAACCACAAAGTTTGATTACACTGACATCTATTACCCTCGAATCAATGTATATACAGGCCAACCTTATGTAGACCTTACTAAATTTGACTTGGGACTGCGCTATAAATACAGCGGAAGTTTGGTATATAAATTTGAGTTGGAGGCAATGAAACAAGATAGATTTGGATTCAGTTTTGGCGCAAAAACCCAAGTTGCATTTGTGTTTTAATTTTGTTAATATAGTGTACTAAATTATTATTAGTCATGAAGAATAAATTTTCACCTTTTTTTAAAAGCACATTTTTAGTGCTCGCCTTAGCTGCTATGTGTGTAAGCATGGCATATATGATGAAAGAGCCAAAAATATCGGGCTCAGGGATTGTGGTGGTTGTTAACAAAGAAAACCCAATTTCCGGGTTAACGGCTAGTGAAGTGAAACTGTATTGGTTGCGTAAAGTAAAAAAGCGATGGCCTGAGCTAAACAAAAACATAAAACCGGCTGACAGGAAAAATCGCTGTCCGGAACAAGATATATTTTACGACAAAGTTCTGGGCATGAGTGCTGCGGATGTAGAATCTTATTTTATTCAAAAGCAATATGGAAATGCCGAAAAGCCTCAAGATAAATTCTCTAATGACAATGACATATTAGAATTTGTAGCTACTGAACCCGGAGCGATAGGGTTTGTTAATAAGAATGCATTGAACCCAAATGTGAAGGTTGTATTCACGCTTGAATAAGTATTCAAACGCCATTTGGCATATTTTATATTTCCAAATGGCGTTTGCTCTTTTTATCACTTTTATCATTTACAGTCTTATTACCAGCCTTAATAAAGAAGAATAGCTTTAAAGAAAAAGGCTATTAAGTAATAAAGGCTAAAGTCTACACCGCTTTTAAGTTTTACAAGTGTGGGCAAATTTCTACCAAACCATCTACCAGTAATATTTTTCCGCTTAATCGGTTTTACGCACCACTTAATCATTTGTGATATTTAATAAATAATGTATAGTATAGTTTTGGTTCATTAATTCATAAATAAACTATTAAAGACCATGAGAAAAAGTTTACAAGTAGTCGTATTTTTAATTCTGGCTGTGTGTAGTGCTGTTATTGCACAGGATACCAAAGTCAGATTCTTTGGACAACCGGGATTCGACCTAACAGAAAATACAAAGACAAAGCAAGCAGGAAGCAACTTTGTAGGAAACAACTTTGTGATATTCGTTACATCTCAAATAAATGAGCGGGTTTCAGTATTGAGCGAGACTAATTTTAAGCTCAATTTCAGAGATAGTAGCAGGAGCTCGTTTGGAGTAGATATAGAGCGATTGATGGTAAAGTACTATGTAAATGATTATTTAAGTTTAAGATTTGGACGTATGTATTCCCCATTAGGCTATTGGAACACTCAATACAACCTTGGCTTGGTACTTCAACCAACCATTATTCGCCCACGCATAATACAAGCAGAACACGAGGGAGGGCTATTACCCACTAGAGACGGTGGATTACAAATCGAAGGCTCAAATATTTCAAGTTTACGTTTTTCATATAAGTTTTTGATTTCAAACGGCTTAGGAAGATATGGCGTTCGTTCTGCCAGCACCAATGCACAATATGACAATACCCGATATAATAGTTTCGCCTACACACTTAACTTAATGATAGAACCTATAGATAATCTCAAGATATTTGCTTCGGGAATGTATGATGAAATTAAACCCGGTTTCAGATATAGAGGCTTTACTCCAACATCTACACTTTATGCACAATTGCTGAATGGAGGTGTTGCTTTCATGGGAGCAGATCTAAAGCCTGAGTTTATTGCAGAATATTATAATATATCTACAAAAGACTCCTATTTCGGAAATACGTCTGCAAAGGGAGGCTATGTATATGCTGGCTATAAACTAACCGATAAAATTGCCCCTTATGCTATATTTGACTACACAGATTACAAAGATTTTTTTGTATCTTCTTTAAATTCGTTCAAACTGGGTTTTCGTTATAAGTTTGATGCCAATGCTGTAGTTAAGTTTGAATATGAAATAGGCGAGCGTGTGTTTGCAAGCCCTACAGTTACTCTGGTGAGAGATGCAAATGGTGTTCCTGTATTTGATGCCAATGGAAACCCTCAAATAATACTAGGGAGATCGTTAACTTACGGTGGAATATATCATGGACCACGCTTACAATTTGCATTCGCATTCTAATATGATTTAACGTATTAATCTATAAACCCATCAAAATTATACCAATATGAAAGATTTTATCTACCAACTGGCCTTGGGCATAGCGTGTACCATCATAGCCATCGTGCTTTGTACTGCATTTACTTTCAAAGGCAAAGATTTGCACGGGAGTGGTATTGCCATCATCGTAAACAAAGAAAACCCTATAAACGACCTCACGATAAGTGAAGTAAAACTTTATTGGCTGCGAAAAATCAAAAAGCGCTGGCCAGAGTTAAACAAAAACATCAAGCCGGCCGATAGAAAAAGCAAGTGCCCCGAGCAAGATACTTTCTATGGGAAAGTGCTGAACATGGCTGCCTCTGATGTGGAAACCTATTTTATACAAAAACAGTACGACAGCGCAGAAAAACCCCAAGACAAGTTCGCTAGCGATGCAGCTATGATAGAATTTGTGGCATCTGAACCCGGAGCGATAGGCTATGTGAGCAAATCGGCTGCGGCTACGGCAGAGGGCATAAAAGTGGTTTTGACCGTAGAATAATTCAATTTTGATTACAAAGGAGCACATTGATGTGCTCCTTATCAAACCTTAAAAACAAAAATATATTCTTTAATTCTATAAACCTCTAAAATACCAAAGACATGAAATTTATAGCAAATCTGGTGTTGGCAAGAAAAATTGCTTTCGGCTACATCATCATCATGGTAGTGGCTACACTGTCGGGGCTTATTGTATTTTACAATTTGCAACGATTGAAAACAATCGATTCGGAAATATCGGAATCGAATACCAAAATGATCATAAAACTGAAAGATTACAGTTTTTTGGTAAATGAATCAGTAAAATTGGCCAACGCTTGGATATATCAGCCTGAAAAAGCCTCAAAAGAGCGATTGGAAGCCATTCAAAACAAAGAACTATTGTCTAGCAAAGAAGACATCTTGGTATTGACCTCCGGTTTGGACCAAGACAGCTTGAAATTGCTTATTGACGACCTGTTTGTGGCTTCGCTCAAGCTTTCGGGAAGTGAAAAATCTATCATGACCACACTGGCAAGCGATGAAAGCTACAGCGATGATGTGGCCATAGACAAGGCCATAAGCACCTATGACAATGATGTAAATCCTACTTTTGCTGATTTTGGCAAAAAATATGCTCTACTGCTCACTGCACTTAATAATAGACAGCATCAACTGACTGAAGTGAAAGCCAGTTCGCACTCTTTCATGAGTGTGTCTATGGTTGTGGTAATGATTACGGTGGTGATTGTAGGCTTTGTTGCTACTCAGTTGATAAACAAATTTGTGTCTAAGCCCATCAATCATTTACAAAAAGTAATTGATTTGTCTAGCAAAGGAGAGCTGGTGGAGGTAAAAAAAGAAACACGCACTGACGAAATAGGCAAAATCAACAATTCGATAGGTGAGCTGGTGAAAAACCTAAAAGAGAAAACCACCTTTGCCACTGCCATAGGCAAAGGCGATTATGACAAAGATTTGGTACTGCATAGCGAGGCCGATGTACTGGGCAAGGCATTGATAGAAATGCGCAATAGCCTTAAATATGCACAAGTGGAAGACAAAAAACGTAATTGGTTCAATACCGGATTGGCAAACATAAGCGAAGTGTTGCGCAAATACCAAAGCGACCATGAACATTTATATGATGAAGTAATACGATTCGTAGTAAAATATTTGGGTGCAAATCAAGGCTCATTTTTTGAACTTGAACACGATGGAGACGCTGAGTTTTTGACACTAAAAGCATGTTATGCTTACGATAGAAAGAAGTTTTTAGAAAAGCAATTGGCAGTAGGCGAAGGTTTAGTAGGCCAAAGCATTCTTGAAAAGAGCCATATTTTTCTCACAAAAATACCCCAAAACTATACCTACATCACTTCAGGCGTGGGCGAAGCCACACCCAGTTGTGTGTTGATATTTCCGCTCATAGTGAATGAAAAAGCGTATGGCGTGATAGAAATAGCATCTTTTAAAGTATTGGAAAAACACGAAATAGATTTTGCTTTGAAAATAGGTGAAAGTATAGCTTCCACGGTGTCGGCAGTGAAAGTAAACGGTATGACCCAAAAACTGTTGGAGCAAGCACGCATCAAAGAGGAAGAACTGCGTTCGCAAGAAGAGGAGATGCGCCAAAACATGGAAGAACTTCATGCCACCCAAGAGCAACTGCGCAGGCAGGAGCTGGAATTGGTAGAACGCCACAAAGCTGAGCTTGAAGAATTGCGTAGCTTTTATGAGAAAAAAATAGCCTCTCAAATGGCTGCTTGAGGGTGTTAGGTTTCAGGTAAGAGGTGAGAGGTGAGAGGTAAAAAGTAACTTCTGTTTTCTCAGCCCCTCTGCCAGTAGATTATTTATAAGCTTAATTCCTCTTCACTCCTTAATGGTTTTAAAAGGTGAAAGATGTCAGGTGAGAGGCGACAGGTATCAGGTTAAAGATTAGAGAAGATTAATGAAAATCAGCTTAAACCTAAAAATCTCAATAGGTTTTCACATTCTGCCAACAGAAATTGGATGAA